>CEVN01014223.1_pt1 | contig 16002 bp, 14 predicted proteins | sample 427041 | NCBI WGS metagenome assembly CEVN01 (sample SAMEA2623463, study PRJEB7988) | marine metagenome | biome: marine biome (ENVO:00000447); feature: surface water layer (ENVO:00002042); material: "saline water (ENVO:00002010), including plankton (ENVO:xxxxxxxx)" | depth 5 m
TTTACTTGGTTTTCACAAATATTCACAATATTTATATACATATATAGATTTTAATGATATTATGCGCAGCATATTTTTTAACTAAACAATTATTTATATTTAAATGAAAAAAATTATCAAATTTTATAAAGCAGTTCTACCTACCATGTATCTTGCACCATTCATTCTAGGAGCCTACACATTTGTAAGTTTCGTCCAGTGGACCAGTTAAGAATCAGCTTGTTGAAGCATGCCTATAAGATCACTAACTTTCCTATGGCTATGCATATTTCGCAACAATTTAAGGCAGTCTTTTTTATTTTCGTTGTCATCTGCTAAGTCTATTTCTACATGAGCTTTAACTAGTATCCTTCTTAGCAACTGGTTGAGCTCATCTAAAACATTTTGATCTTGACCCTCTTGCATAACAACATTATCAATTTCATCTGATAATTCCTTGCTATAAATCTTTTTTGTTTTTGTTAACCAACCCATTATGCTCTTATTTTCTTCAACTAACGAAGAATAAGATTGATTTAACTTCATTGATGAAATTAAAATTAGAGCTCCCCATGAATTTAATCTTGATTGCTCGTATTCATCTTCAATCATAGGAGAAAACCTTGATAAGATTTCTTGAGCTGCATTCATAAGTGCTATATTTATTTCAGGTTTCAATTCAAATCCTCATCCAAGATATTAAGAATAATCTCTAAATGTATATCACCAGGTATCCATGGCGAAAACAGATTTATGGGATCTATGTTCTTCCCAGTCTTAAACTCATTACCTGCGGAAATCCATATCGCCATTCCTTTTACACATGCAAATAATTCCCACCATTTCAGATCATTTTCATCGATAGTCAAACCACTGGCTTTTTCCCATATAGACAAAGCTTCCTGCCTGGCTATAAGGTATGCTGGTTTTTCTTGATCTTGCCAGCTCCAAATAGGAGATAAAGCCCAAGCTAAATCTTCTAAAGGTTCTCCGATATGTGCCATCTCCCAATCAAGTATTCCGGTTATCCTATCTTCCAAAAAAAGAAAATTACCATTTCTGTAATCTCCATGCACTAAACTCTTCTTTTTTGATTCCTTAGGTTCGTTTCCATATAGTTTTCTGATCCCTGCTTCTAATATAGGCTCAACAGATATTGAATCTTCCCTTATAACGCCTACCCATTTATCTAATTCTTTTTTCCAACAAGGGTCAATCTCAGTATTGTCAAATTGATTTATAAAATCATCTGCAATATCTTTTTTTGCAATCTCTCCTAAGATCGACCAAAACTGTTCGCCAAGTTTTTGTTCATTTGGTGAATATACGTTTGGAGTAAAAGGACTCGCTGCAACTCCATCCAACTGTTGCATTAACATAAATGGTGCTCCTAAAATTTCCTGATCCTCATTAATATCTATCATTAAAGGAACTGGGACGGATGTGTCTTGATATGCAGAATAAGCTAGGTACTCTGTGGATTGAGAAGTTTCAATTAAAGAACTCTCCTGCGTTCTTCTTAAAATCAATTTCTCTTCGTTATTAAACTGATCTTTAATGCGGATTTTATATGTCTCTCTGCTGGCACCTCCAAAGATTCTTTCAAAGGATAGTAAAGATATATCCTTATCAACTAAAGACGAATAATATGATATAAATTTATTAGATAAATCGTTATTAGATTCCATATTTATTTATAACCATCCAACAACTCCTTGAAACCACTAGGCGAGTGAGGCCCAATCAATAATTCTTCTAATACGCCCAAGCCCTTCTTGATTTCATTCTTTTCTTTTAATGTAAAGTCACAAATTGCTTGAATATGAAGGTAAGGAGGATCGTGTAGTTCCTCATTTAAATCATATGAATCATAAGTTGACTGGTTTTCACCTTTGAAGTGTCCATGACCCCATTCGGGATGCATGTACCCCAAACCACACATATAAATATGATATTTGGGTTTTAAAATCCAAGAGATTTCGGAGCCATCTTGATTTTCGGCAGTAAATTTAGCTTCTTTAATCCTTCTTGTTCCTTCTCTGTAAAGAATCTCTTTCTTTAAATTATTCAAAATATTTGCTTTCTCATTTTGCTGAATAACGCAATGAGAATGCGTTGGATTGCCTAACGAATCGTCAACGAAATATAGATGTGAAGTGCATTCTTCAAAGTTTGCAGGTGCCCATAACCAGTAAAATTGTGGAATTTGCAATGGAGGTAGAATTTGACTATCAGGTAAGCCAACAGGTCTTACGCCCCAAGATCTATCCCTAGAACCTTTATATTCTTTATCTGATACATCAATTTTTTTATCTTTAAATGAAATTTGTCCCTTCCATAGTCCATGTTGGGTCATTCGTGTTGAATCCATGGTAGTTCGTGGGCCGCTTTTCATTGTCATTCTGGGCTCTTGCATAGGTTCAAACCTACCAAAGAAATTTAATATAGCTTTAATACCCTTATCTTTATCATCAACTTCTATTCTTAATTCCTTAAGAGGTTCAACTACCTTAACTTTAAGTGAACCAACTGACGTATCGAGTCTCTCTTGGTTTAAGATATCTGAATACCTAAAATTATGCTGTATTTCATCAATAACTAAAACGAAGCTTCCATCTATTAAATTAAGGTTTGGGTAAACACATAACGCAGTAGCAAAAAATATGCTTCCATCTTCGCTATAACCATTAAAGAAATATCGGTCATAAAAGTTTCTTTCAGTTCCTACTTCAGCGATAGGTATTGGTAACTGATGTATGGGGTAATCATCCCCTTTTGTGATCATTTAGATGCTCACTTTCAAATCAGAAATGCCAGCTAGGAAGTTAGAAGGTACCCTGACCGGATCAGAAATTGAGTGCATATTGGGATAACGTTGTAATAATTCTTCGAATAAAATCCTTATTTGCATATGTCCTAGTCTGTTGCCCAAACAAAGATGCTCTCCCGCACCAAATGCTAGGTGCTTTTTAGCATTAGGTCTATCAACTTGGAAAAGATGCCCATCTTCGAAAACATCTTCATCTCGATTAGCGGACCCATACCACATAACAACCTTATCACCCTTTTGGATGTCTTGACCTCGTATTTGAGTGTCTCTAGTTGCTGTTCTTCTGAAGTAAATTACAGAAGTAACCCATCTCAACATCTCGTCAGTTGCATTAGCTATCAGAGAAGGATCTTTAATCAGTTTTTCTCTTTCTTTGGGGTTTTCTGTCAAGGCCATTAATCCGCCAGTTATCGTATTTCTAGTTGTTTCATTACCTGCGATAACCATCAACAAGAAAAATCCATCTAAAAGCTCTGGAGGCAATTCTCCACCTTCTACTTTCGTATTCGCAACCACACTCATTAAATCATCTGTAGGGTTCTTTCTTCTTTCTTCAATCATATCTCTACCCATCTTGAAGAGTTCCATATAATTAAACCAAACTTGCATAGATTTTTCTGGGTCGGCATTTATAGAAGCATCAGTTAAATTATTCACTAAGTCCCTAATTTTCGGTCTTTCAGACTCTTCTATTCCCATCATTTCGCATAAAACCCATAAAGGAAGTTGTTCAGATATTTCTGTTACAAAATTGAATTCTCCTTTATCAGAAACATTATCTAGCAATTCTCTGACCTTTAACCTCATATCGCTCTCTAAACCTCTAATGGCCTTAGGAGTAAAACTAGGCGCTACCATTTTTCTATATATTTGATGATCAGGAGGATCCATCCCGATCATATTTCCTATAATCGCAGCTACAGCTGTTGGATCAACAACTTCTGGGTCACCCATTGTCATCAGGTGACCTCCTACTGCGGAGGAAAAGGTTAGCGGGTCTTTAGATACTTTAATTATGTCCTCATGTTTTGTTAGAGCCCAAAAACCAGGCTCAAACTCAAGACTTTCTTCATGCCAATAGATAGGTGCTTCTTCTCGAAGTCTCTTGAAGGTATCGAAAGGCTGTCCATTGATAAAGGTTTCCCATTTATCTAATTCACAAATTTGCCCTATATCAAATATTGGTTTAGCCATACTTTAAAGAGATCCTAAAACAGACTCAGCAGAACTGACATCCAGACCAGGTCCTGATTCTACTTGAAGTGCTGAAACAACTCCGTCATCTACTATCATTGCATATCTCTGAGATCTTGTTCCTAAACCGAAACCGCTTCCGTCCATTTCTAAACCTATAGCAGAAGTAAATTCACAATTACCATCTGAAAGCATCATCACATTATCTCCAACTTCTCTTTCAGCGCCCCAGGCGCTCATAACGAAAGGGTCATTGACTGAAACACAAGCTATGACATCGACGCCTTTATCTTTTAAAGCTTGGCTATTTTCAATAAAGCCTGGTAAATGCTGAACACTACAGGTGGGTGTAAATGCTCCTGGAACTGCGAATAGAACAACTTTTTTTCCAGAGCACAAATCATTTATTAGCATGGGCTTTGGGCCCTCTTCTGTCATTACAGTTAAATTAATTGCAGGTAACGTATCTCCTACTTGTATAGTCATAATTTCTCCTAAATTTTAAGATAAGTATAAAAAGTCTTTTACGGCTTAACAAATATTATTTTGGAGAGTTACAATTAGGTGTTATAGTATACTAATACACCTATGAGAAATTAATTATATGAACTATAACAACCTTGTAAAATTAATAATCTTTTCGCTATCCTTTTCTTTGATTTCTAGTTTTTTAAAAGGAGAGAATCTTGAAGAGATTTATGAACTTGCTCTTAAGAATGATCCTCTCTTAAAAGCAGCAGAAGCAACTTATAGAGCAGGGAAAGAAAACAAAGCCCAAGGAAGAGCAGGTCTATTACCTACTCTAAGTATTTCAGGAAGTTCAAATTGGAATGAATATAGAGTTTTAGATCAAATAATTGATCAATATAATTCTAATAATTACTCTGGAAGATTGTCTCAACCTGTCTTTAGAATGGATAAGTGGTTTCAATTCAAAAGAGGAAAGTCTTTATCCGATAGTGCCCAAGCAGAATTTGGCTACCAACAACAAGAAACAATGATCAGGGTAGCTTCAGCTTATTTTAATGTTCTAAATTCAATAGATAGTCTAAATGCAGCTAGGGCGGAAGAAAAAGCTATAGGAAAACAGAAAGATCTTGCTAAAAAAAGATTTGAAGTAGGATTAGCGGCAATAACAGAGGTACAAGAAACTCAAGCTGCTTATGATTTAACAGTTGTCTCTAGGATATCTAGAGAAGCGCAATTAGACTCAGCAAAAGAAACTCTCAACTCTATAGTTGGTAAAGAGATTACCTTGTTGTCTCCTTTAAAAGAGAATTTTGAGATATCTCTTCCAGATCCTTTGGATAGAGAAAGTTGGGTTACATTAGGCTTAAAAAACAACCTTCAATTGAAATCTGCAAAATTTCAAAGAGAAGCAGCAAAACATAGTGCTAGAGCAGCTACTTCAAACCATCTTCCTCAGATAGATATCGTAGGGAGAGTCACTAAAAGCACTTCTAAACAAGGAAAGTTTGGTGGTTTTATACAGAACCCTCTATTTGGTGTAGAGCAAGACACAAGACAATACGCCATACAGTTTAATTTGCCCCTGTATGCAGGAGGGTCTATCAGTTCAGCAAGAAGACAGGCTTTCGCGAATTATGATAGAGCTAAGGAACAAACTATTTATACAGAGAGATCTATCATAAGAGATGTCAGATCTAACCACTTCGGTGTTCAAACACAAGTTGCTAATGTAACAGCTAGAAAGCAAGCACTTGCCTCGGCAGAGTCTGCTTTAGAGGCAACTCAAATTGGCTATGAAGTTGGGAGCAGAAATACTGTAGACTTACTAGATTCTCAGAAAAGGCTTTTTCAGGCACAAAGAGACTATGCTAGCTCAAGATATGAGTACATAATTGCTATGCTTAGACTTAAAGCTTCAGTAGGCTCTTTGAATCCTGGAGATTTAATTTCAATAAGTAATAGAATGGATTAAGTGATGAGTGATTCAACAGAATATGTACCGCCAAAAGTTTGGAAATGGGAAAACCAAAGCGGTGGAAAATTTACAAACATTAACAGACCGATTGCAGGAGCAACTCACGATAAAGAACTACCCATCGGCAAACATCCGTTACAACTTTATTCACTAGGAACACCCAATGGTGTCAAAGTAACAGTCCTCCTAGAAGAATTATTGGCATTGGGTTATGAAGGAGCTGAATACGATGCCTTTTTAATTAATATTGGAGAAGGGGATCAATTTAGTAGTGGATTCGTAGAGATTAATCCTAACTCAAAAATTCCAGCCTTATTAGATGTAAGCACAGATCCTAATACACGTATCTTTGAATCTGGCGCAATAATGGTTTATTTAGCAGAAAAGTTTGGAGAATTTTTACCAAAAGAACCTTCAGCAAGAGCAGAATGTATGTCATGGCTTTTTTGGCAAATGGCTAGTGCACCGTATTTGGGAGGAGGATTTGGTCATTTTTATGCCTATGCTCCAGAAAAATTTGAATACCCTATAAATAGATATACTATGGAAGTAAAACGCCAACTTGATGTATTAGATAAAAATTTATCATCAAGAAACTATCTTTGTGGAGATGATTACAATATTTCAGATATTGCTGTTCAAGCTTGGTATGGAAATGTGGTCCTTGGAAATGCTTATGATGCAGCTGAATTTTTAGACGTTACTTCTTATAAAAATATAATTCGTTGGGCAAAGGAAATACAAGAGAGGCCAGCTTATAAAAGAGGTTCTAAAGTAAATAGACCTTGGGGGCCTAAAGAAAACCAAGTTGCTGAAAGGCACGATGCGAGCGATATTAAATAATTTTCTTTTTAATAAAGAGGGTAATTCATGAAGCTGGTTATTCGCATTAGTATTGTTACCTTAATTGTAACTATAACCTCTTTCGTATTAATTCAAATCCCATCAATTCAAGATAGGATAATGTTAACAGTTGTGTCTGGTATGGCTAATGCAACTAATAATTTGCCTAAAGATGATGCATTGAGTGCTGCAGTGTGCGGATCAAGATCACCTATCCCTAGTCCGGGCAGAGCTGAAACATGCATCTTGGTCCAAGCTGGACAGAAAATATTTGTTGTTGATATAGGTGACGGCAGTAATGCTAACCTACAAAACTGGGGCATTGATTATGGTGCAATCAATGCAGTTTTACTAACACACCTACACTCAGATCATATATCGGATCTTCCTAATCTTCATCAAGGAGCCTGGATTCTGACAGGAAGAAAAGATAAGTTAAAAGTCTTTGGACCAGAAGGTGTAGCTACTGTTACACAAGGATTAGAAATGGCCTATGGTCTTGATTATGGATTTAGGCATGAGCATCATGGCGATGGAATTGCTCCAAAGAAATATGCAGGTTTTGATACCTATACAATTGATCTCAATAAACCGGTGATATATGACAATGGAGAGCTAAAAATAACTGCTTTTAAAGTGATACATGAACCCATTGAGCCCTCCTTAGGCTATAAATTTGAATACAAAGGCAGGTCTTTAGTTATAACAGGTGATACTTCTTATGCACAGAGTGTCATTGATAATTCCATGGATGTAGATCTACTATTTCACGAAGCACAAGCTAATCATATGGTAGATGTTTTACAAAACTTTGCTGAAGAAAATGGGGCAGTTCTAAGAGCTAAGGTCATGGCTGATATAAAAACATACCACACAACTTTGTTAGAAGCTGCTGAAATAGCTAATAAAGCTAATGTGAAACAATTAGTTTTCTATCATCTGACTCCTGCACCAAGAAACTATTTAACTGAGTTGATATTTGTAAGAGGAGTAGATGAAATTAGAGATAACTGGATACTGGCTGAAGACGACTTACTTATTATTTTACCCGTAGATTCAGAAGAGATAATTTATTCAAATATGTAAGTTCTAGAAATGACTATGAATAAGGTTTTTAAGATTAGTTTGTTTGTTTATTTATTAACATTCGGCCTTACTGTTATATCTGAAGAAATTAGAGAAGGAGTTTTAAGAACCCCTGATGAAAGGTTTAAAAATCTAGAAGGCTATCCTTTTAAACCTAACTACATGATGATAGACGGTCTTAGAATTCACTATCTTGATGAAGGGCCTAAGGGTGCTGATCCAATAATTCTCTTCCATGGAGAACCGGCATGGAGTTATTTGTTTAGAAAAATGATTCCTGTGTTTACTCAAGCTGGTCATAGAGTAATTGTCCCTGATATGGTTGGGTTTGGTAAATCAGATAAATATGAATCAAAGTACAGCTATAGCTATAAACATCACGTAGATGTAATGAAAGAGCTTGTTAAGAGGTTGGATCTTCAAGACGCTACTCACTTTGGTCAAGATTGGGGCGGGCTCGTGGGATTGAGAGTGGTTGCAGAAATGCCAGATCGGTTTTCAAGGGTTGTTGTTTCTAACACCGGTATGGTAGCTGGAGAAGGTATAAAAGCCTGGTTTTCTCAACAATTAATTAAGTTTATGATTTGGTGGAATGGGCCAATAACTTTTGAAGAACTAAAAATAGCTGCAGATGAAGCACTTAATTCAGAAAACCCCTCTCCAAGTCAAGGAGTCTCTATGTTTCAGAAATGGATGGCTTATTCTTATTACGCCGAAGACATGAATATTGTCGGAATAATTGAAGACTTCGGCGGTCTAGAACTTACGCAAGCGGAAAAGAAAGCATATGAAGCTCCCTACCCTACAGGAAAATATAAAGCTGGAGCACATGTCTGGCCTTCTCTGATACCTACAGAATTACAAGAAAATGAAAAGTATTGGAAAGAGGTCTATGAAAAATGGGATAAACCTTTTCTGGTTGCATTCGGAGGAGAAGAAAGGATAACAATAAGGATGAAAGATGATTTTGTTAATCGCATTCCAAATCCAACAATAATTACTCTCAAAGGAGTTGGGCATTTTGTTCAAGAAGAAGTGGGTCCTGAATTAGCACAAATCATCAATGATTTTATAGCAGGAAAAGACGTTTCTGATTTAATGCCTTCAGTTAATTAAATACCCTCGTTAAGTGCCTGAATTACCTGAAGTAGAAACAACATTAAGAGGGATTGCACCACATATAATTAATAAACCAATTTCTTCAGTTATTGTAAGACAACCTTCTTTAAGATGGCCCGTGCCCACCGCAAAACTTAAAGATAAATTAATCAACAAAACTTTCTCTGAGATTCAAAGACGCGGTAAGTATTTATTGATAAAGAGTTGTGAAGAATACTTGATCGTGCATTTAGGCATGTCAGGAAGTTTGCGAATAACTCAAGAAAAAGATTTAAAAAAACATGACCACATAGACATAGTATTTAAAGATAAATCAGTTCTTCGTTATTGCGATCCAAGACGATTTGGTTGTTTCTTGTGGACAGACAATATAGATAATCATTTTTTACTAGAGAATTTAGGACCGGAACCTTTAAGCAATTCATTCAATGGTAAATATCTATTTGCTCTTTCAAGAAAGAGAAAAACACCGATTAAAAATTTCATCATGAATTCTAAAAATGTCGTAGGAGTAGGTAATATATATGCAAACGAAGCTCTTTTTAAGTCAAAGATTAGACCTACTAAGCAGGCTGGAAAAGTTTCTTTAGAAAGATATGAAATATTATCTAAAGAAATAGTTACCATACTAAGAAAATCGATTGATCAAGGAGGAACTACCTTAAGAGATTTTGTTGGAAGTGATAATAAACCAGGATATTTCAAGCAACAGTTAGAAGTTTATGGAAGACAAGACAAGGCATGTAAAATTTGCTCTTCTATACTCAAAAATGTAATTATTGGGCAAAGAAGCAGTGTCTATTGCCCTCAATGTCAAAAATAATTACTTAAATCGTTTTTTAAGAGCTTCTTCTATAACCGGATCAACAAATGAAGAAATTTCTCCTCCCATGGAAGCAATTTCACGAACTAAAGTAGAAGACAAGAAAGAAAACTTTGCTTTAGGTGTTAAAAAAACACTTTCTAAGTCAGGTGACATAGCCCTATTCATATTTGCTAATTGAAATTCGTACTCGAAGTCAGAAACCGCCCGTAAACCTCTAATAAGAATATTTGATTGCTCTTCTTTAGCTAAATCTACAACCAATCCAGTAAACCCTATGGCTTTAACTCGATCATTTCCTTTAAATATTTGGTCTACATGACTTATTCTTTCCTCGAGTGAAAAAACTGGTTTTTTTGATTCGCTTGTAGCAATTGCAATAGTCACCTCATCAAATAAATGTAGTGCTCTTTCAATAATGTCTATATGTCCAAGTGTTATAGGATCAAAGGTACCGGGATATAGAGCTTTTGCCATAATGATCTCCTTTATTTGGAGATATTCTCTCATAATTTACAAAACTGAATAAATAAATTTTTATGAATATATTTGTAATTACGATATCTAGAATATGGATTCAGTAAATATAGACGAAGCAGTCAAAATATGTAAAATTTGAACTAGTAGCGCTCATAATTTAGTTAAATTTCAAGAGGGAAAATAAATGACTGAAAAGAACGAAAATCAATGTCCAGTAATGCATGGAGCTCTTACAAACAATAGCAGCGGAGGAACATCCAACAAAGACTGGTGGCCCAACCAACTGAACTTATCCATTCTTCACCAACATGATAAAAAGTCCGATCCTATGGATGAAGGGTTTGATTATGCAGAAGAATTTCAAAAACTCGATTACGAGGCTTTAAAAAAAGATCTAAATGATCTTATGACAGATTCTCAGGATTGGTGGCCAGCTGATTATGGTCATTATGGTCCCTTTTTTATAAGAATGACTTGGCATGCAGCGGGAACATATAGAACAGGTGATGGCCGAGGCGGAGGTGGAACAGGCAATCAACGTTTTGCACCACTAAATAGTTGGCCTGACAATGGAAACTTAGATAAGGCTAGAAGGTTGCTTTGGCCTATTAAACAAAAATATGGGAATAAAATAAGTTGGGCTGATTTATTTATTCTCACGGGTAATGTAGCCATAGAATCTATGGGTGGAAAAACTTTTGGTTTTGGTGGAGGACGTCCTGATATTTGGGCTCCAGAAGAAGATATTGATTGGGGTGCAGAAAAAGAATGGCTAGCAAATGAAAGATATTCAGGTGAAAGAGATTTAGCTAATCCGTTGGGCGCTGTTCAAATGGGATTGATTTACGTTAATCCGCAAGGTCCTGATGGAGATCCTGATCCAATCGCGAGCGGGAAAGATGTTAGAGAAACTTTTGGCAGAATGGCTATGAATGACGAAGAGACAGTCGCACTTGTAGCTGGAGGACATACTTTTGGTAAAGGCCATGGGGCTGGTCCAGAAGAAAATGTACAAGTTGAACCAGAAGGGGCTTCTCTCGAGAATATGGGCTTTGGTTGGATGAGCAATCATGCTTCTGGTAAGGGTACTGATACTATAACAAGTGGCTTCGAAGGTGCCTGGACTGCAGATCCAACTAAATGGGATAACGGATATTTTGATCTCTTATTTGGTTATGAGTGGGAAAAAGTAGAAACACCCGCTGGAAAAATTGTTTGGCATGCAAAAGATCAAAAAGAAGAGGACATGGCTCCTGATGCTGGAGATCCCTCTGTTCGAGTTCCAACTATGATGACTACCGCAGACATGTCCATGAGAGAAGACCCAGCTTACAATAAAATTTCTAAGCGCTTTCATGAAAACCCAGACGAATTTGCAGACGCGTTCGCAAGAGCATGGTTTAAGTTATTGCATCGTGATATGGGCCCTAAGTCTCGTTATCTTGGTCCAGAAGTTCCTGATGAAGAATTAATATGGCAAGATCCTATACCAGAAGGAAACGCCAACTATGATGTTGAAAGCGTTAAATCAAAAATTAGTGAAAGTGGCTTAACTATTCAACAAATGGTTGAAACGGCCTGGGCAAGTGCTTCTACTTTCAGAGGTTCGGATCTCCGAGGTGGTGCAAATGGCGCAAGAATTCGACTTGCACCTCAAAAGGATTGGGAAGCTAACAAGCCAAAAGAACTATCAGAAATTCTAAATGTTTATCAGGGCATAGCGACCGATACTGGAGCTTCTATAGCAGATGTAATTGTTCTTGCTGGTAATGTAGGCATCGAGAAAGCTTCAGGATCAGAAGTTCCTTTTACACCAGGAAGAGGAGATGCAACGGCTGAGCAAACCGACGAAGAGTCTTTTGCTGTACTAGAGCCAGTATCAGATGCTTTCAGAAATTATCATCAATCCGGTATAAACATGCCTTCAGAAGAATTAATGTTAGATAAAGCTCAGCTACTTGGATTAACGGCTCCAGAAATGACAGTGCTTGTAGGTGGAATGAGATCTCTTGGAATAAGTGCAGATGGGCATGGTGTGTTTACTGATGATGTAAATAATCTATCTAATGACTTCTTTGATACATTATTGGATATGTCTGTTGAATGGAAACCAAATGGAACTGGAAATTCTTATGAAGCTACAGATAGAGTATCTGGGGAAAAAGTAAGAACTGCATCTAGATCAGACTTAGTATTTGGCTCTAATTCGCAACTTCGAGCTATAGCTGAAGTTTACGCAAGTTCAGATGGTATGAATAAATTTACTTCAGACTTTATTGGCGCTTGGAATAAAGTTATGAATGCTGATTTAGTTTAACTTAGAAAGAAACACTAAAGGCTATTGCAAGTTTACAGTAGCCTTTTTTTTCATATCTTTCCTCACCCTACTCCACGATCTATAACCAAAACAAATAATTACAAGATATAAACCAAAAAGTAAGGCAGTTAAATTTAAGTCTCTAGAAATAAATAGAAATATAGAAATAGAATCTATAACAAACCAATATATCCAATTCTCAATTAATTTTTTGGCCACCATGTAAGTTGCGACGATTGCTCCCCAAGTTGTCAAAGCGTCAAGATAGGGTAAGGCAGCATCAGTGTATAATTCGAGCAAGTATCCTGAAGAGAAAGTTAACAGAAAAATTAGGGTAAGTGCTTTGAAATGATCGATAGGGTCCCAATTATTGACTACAAAATTAGAGTCGTTTAATTTCCATTGAGACCATCCATACACCCCCATTAAGACATAGAAAATTTGCAAACTTGCCTCCATATACAAGCCTGCTGAAAACATAATAAACAGATAAAGAGTAGAGCTTAAAATTCCTGCAAGCCAACATAAAATATTCTGCTTAACTGCAAGCACCAGATATAGAATAGCCAGTAAAACTGCTATATATTCCATTTAACCTTAAATTTAAAATGCATAATTAAGAGATATGCCAAAATGCCTAGGATCTCCTTGCCTTTCATATAACGTATCTTCAAAATTTGGAGGCTCATTACCAAAGTAAAATCCTCTCACCGAGTAGTATTTATCAAAAGCATTCCTTACCCAAAAAGAAAATTCAAGTCGATCCCATTGATATCCTGTGCTTAGATTGGTGAGCGAATAAGATCTTGATTTATTTGCATGAGAGTCTGAATAATAAAAGCTGCTTTTCCCAACCACATCAAACCTAACAAAAGAGCTTTTATTCGGTCTCCACTCCAAACCGACAGAATAACTACTTTTGGGAGCATGCGCTTGTTCTCTACCATCAAGGTCTGGTCTAGACCGCCAATTTTTTATTTCTGTTTCCAGTAATCCTATTCTGGAATAGACGTTAAAGGCATCATTAATTTTGTAATCAATACTTAACTCTAATCCATAATTAAGTCCTTCAGCTGCATTTTTGGTAATAAAAAAAAATGTATTCGGATCTGAAGGATCCACCTGGGTGGAGATAAGCACTTGTTGGTCTTTTCTATCTGAATAAAACATGACAGCTGAGAAGCTGACTCGAGAATCCAAGGATATGGTTTTTAATCCAACTTCATAATTTAAAAGATATTCAGGATCATAAAAAATATTGTCATTAGATGCATCAGAACCTAATGCTAGGTTAAATCCTCCTTGTTTATACCCCCTAGCAATACTTGCGAATAAATTAGTATTTTTAGTACTTTTTATTAAAGAAAGCTTTCCTCCATTCATCATATTCGAGGGGCTAAACCTTTCTCCAAAACTGTCATTGTAATTTGCCTTCCAATCCTCTCTTCTGATTCCTAGAGACAGCTTTAGAGTTTCTGTAAAAGAAAAATCTATATTCCCAAAAAATGAGATATTTTCTGATTGGTAATAACTTTGAGAGGAAGACTGACTAAAATAAGGTCCGTAAGGATCATCAGGCTCTCCATAAGTTCCATCATCATTTTTTGAGTTAAATTCTTTTGTTTTAAAATAGTTAATTCCCAAAACCCATTGAATCTTCTTACGAGTTAATAAAGATTTTTCATTAGATAAAATTCTAAATTCTTGGCCTAAAGTTTTACGTTCTCTATAAGTTTCTGAGAAATAGTTGTAGACATAGGGGTGCCATGATTCTGTATTTCCCCAATCAGCATCGTAGCTAAAAATTACATCTGTATTTGTTGTGCTTGTCAAACTTTGAAAATCAAAACCTTCTTGCTGGCTTATAAGGTTTAATCCAAAAGAATCTGTTTTTTGGGAATCCATACCTGGCCTGTCAGAGAGAGTATTCAAACTTCCATCAAGAGTCCAAATATCAGCAGGGTCATTAAGATCTACTCTAGAAAGCAACAACTTAATTAAAGTATCATTATTTAGTTTCCAATTGACCTTGAATCTACTTGTCAGTTCATCTTTTCTTGATGTATTTGACCTTTCCAAATACTGGTTTTTTCTAAACCCATCTTCTTTATGCTTATGAATCGCCAATCTATACTGAATAGATTCTTGATTCTCTAGAGGGCCACCAATGGCAAGTCCTAAACCTTTTCTACCAAAATCGCCTAAAGAAAGAGTGCTATAAGATTCGAATTCTTCGGTAGGGTCTTTGGTTTTTATATAAATTAAACCAGCTAAAGCATTTGCTCCCATCCTAGAACCTTGGGGGCCTCTATGTATTTCCACTTGCTCTACATCAAACGTAGTAGCTATTCCTCCTTGACCTGAATAATCTATATCATCAATTAAAAATCCTACTGATGAATTAGGAGTTCCTTGGTACCCAGATCTCTCTCCAATGCCCCTTATTTGAAAATATCTAGCTCTCGAATCGCTTGCAGCAAAATTTAAATTGGGAACTAGGTATGAAAGGCCTTCAAAGTGATTGATGCTTTGATTATTAATATCCTCTGAATTTAATAGAACTATACTGGCGTCTTCTTTATTTTGAGATACTTGCCTCCAATCACCTAGTACAATAACCTCCTCAATGATATCTCCAAAAGAATTGCTGCAAAATAAGCATATTGAAATGGATATAATAAAAGAAAATTTATTCAGATTTAGCATGTAATTCCTCCGCCATTATTATATGGATCAGGTTCAAAGGGTCTCATTTCAGATCTCAGGCAAAAGCCACCCCTTCACATATCAAGTAATCTTATATTCTTAGTTAGAAAAGTCTATTAAGGAAAGGAATAAGAATATATCTTTATTACAATTCTTCATATTTAGAAAGTTCTTCTTTAGCAATAGTTCTGAGATGAACCTCATCAGGACCATCGCCTATTCTTAAATATCTAATAGAACTATAAAGACTGGCTAGAGGTGTATCTTGTGAAACACCAGCACCACCGTGAATTTGCACAGCTCTTTCAATAATTCTAACTGCCATACTAGGTACTTCAACTTTGGGTTGAGCTATTTCACTCTTAGCTTTTTTGTTTCCTAAAATATCCATCATATAAGCAGCTTTAAGTGTCAATAATCTGCACATTTCGATTTCTATTCTGCATTTAGCAATGACATCATAATTCCCTCCTAACTCGGCTATTGCTTTTCCAAATGCAACTCTTGTTGAAGCTCTTTCGCATAATAACTTTAGAGCCGTTTCCGCTGCTCCAATAATCTTCATACAATGATGTATCCTGCCCGGACCTAGGCGTCCTTGAGCTATCTCGAAACCTCTACCTTCACCTAGAATCATATTCTCTTTAGGCACACGAACATTTTTAAATATTAAATGAGCA
>CEVN01107518.1_pt1 | contig 16001 bp, 14 predicted proteins | sample 427041 | NCBI WGS metagenome assembly CEVN01 (sample SAMEA2623463, study PRJEB7988) | marine metagenome | biome: marine biome (ENVO:00000447); feature: surface water layer (ENVO:00002042); material: "saline water (ENVO:00002010), including plankton (ENVO:xxxxxxxx)" | depth 5 m
AGCTCTACCGCCGGATCATTGGCGATGTTGGCCAGATGAATGATGGCTTCCACGCCATTGAGTGGGATGGCATCGGTGTCGCGCACATCCAGCTTGAGGTTGGTGAGCTGGGGGTGATCCGGCAGGGCATTGCCGAACCACTGGGTGTCGATGCTGACCACGCTGTGGCCATCGGCCAGCAGGAGGGGGATCAATACTGAGCCCTTGTAGCCGCAGCCACCAGTAACGAGCAGTTTCATGACTTGTGCTGGTAGCTCCAGGGCAGGGTCTTGAGGGTTGGAAGGTTGGCATCCACCCAGGCCAGTGTCTCCTGAAGACCCTTCTCCAAACTGATCTGATCGGACCAGCCATGCACCTGGCGCATGGCTGAACTCTCGAGTAGGTAACTCTGATCCTTACCAAGACGTTCCTCGCTGCTCTGCACCAGCTCTCTGTAGCTGGCGCCAGCAAGGTTGCAAATTTGCTCCACCAGCTCCTTGATGCTGAAGCTCTCTTGGGTAGAGAGGTGCCATGTGCTGCCCGGCACCCCTTCGATGGCCAGCTGCAAGGTGGCGCGCACCACATCTTTGATGTGGATGAAGGCCCGCACGGAATGGCCTCCGCCATGGAGTTGCATCGGCTTACCTGTGCGGGCGCTCAGCAGCGTGCGGGGAATGATGCGATAAAGCTGCTGGCCTGGGCCATACACATTAGCGGCACGGGTAAATACCACTGGGAAGCCATAGGCCTGCTGGAAGCTGTGAAGGTGCAAATCACAGGCTGCCCGGCTCACGGCATAGGGGGTACTAGGGGCGAAGTTGTTGTGCTCTTTGATCCAGCCGCCATCGGTGCTGCCATACACCTCCGGCGTTGTGACATGCACGTATTTCTGCAGAAATGGTTTCTGCCGTAGGGCATCGTGCAGAGCTACCTGGGCCACGACATTGGTCCGGTACCAGTGGGTGGGATTGAGCCAGCTTTCGGCCACCATGCCCTGGGCAGCGAAGTTCACCACCAGTTCGGGTTGCACCCGATCGATCAACTCCAGCAACGTGTTCAGTTGGCTGTTGAGATCAATGGCTTGAAAGTGGAAGTTCTCAGCTGTGGCAAGGGCTGCTCTGCTTACCGCTTGCGGCCAGCGGTAAGGGAGGAACACTGGATGGGGCTCAGCTGAGCGGCTCACCCCCCACACCGGATGGCCGGCGCCGAGGGCTTCAGCCACAAAGTGGCTGCCACTGAAGCTGTTGGAGCCGATTACAAGAACTTTTGGCTTGCTCATGGCAGCAGGAGCTCTTGCAGGCTGCTGCGGAGGGCAGCAGCGTTGATGGGCGTGTTGCCCATGGTTTCAACGGCAAGGGCGGCCATGCAGCAGGCCAGGGCAGCGGTGGGCATCATCGCCTGCCCACTAGCCAGGCCGGTGGCGAAAAGGGCCAGCAACGAATCACCGGCACCGGCTACATCCAGCGGATTGACCGAGAGAGCAGGGAAGGGTTGGCTGCTGACTTGGCCATTGGCGGCACGGTCATAGGCAATGAATCCTTCGGGGCCGAGCTTCATTACCAGTCGTTCACTACCTGTGATCTGCAAGAGGCGCTGGCTCAGTTGTTCTAGGCCGCCGTCTTTGTCTTGCAGGGCCAAGCGGGCCTCCCGTTCATTGGGGCAGAGCAGGGAGAAGCTTTCAAAGCGGGTGACGGATCCCACTTGGCTGCTGCATTGCAGATCCCCGAAGAGCAGCAGGTTGTGCTTCTCGGCCAGTTGCTGAACAACCTCGAGGATTCGAGGGGTGACCACCCCGTACACAAAATCGGATACCACGATGCCCTTCGCATCAGGAGCAAGTCGCTCAAGTTGGGCAATCACCTGATCTTCCACAGCTGCATCCAGGTTGTGATCCTCCAGTCGGCTGACGCGAAACAGCTTCTGGTTTTCCACGACGTAGCGCTTTTTAAACGTGGTTGGTCGGGAAGGATCGCTGCTCAGGCCATCACCAATCCCTTGAGCAGAAAGCTCCTTGCGCACCAGTTCGGCGGTACTGTCTGTCCCTACCACCGAGATGAAATCGCACTGTGCGCCAAGGGCGCTGATGTGGGCAGCCACCACAGCAGCGCCACCGATGAAGTTTCTGCGCTCCAGCTCACGCACTACTACCACCGGGGCTTCGGCGCTCATGCCGATCGCCTCACAAGCGGCGTATTGATCCACGATCGTGTCGCCCAGCACGATCAATCGAGTGTTTCCCCAGGCGTTGATTGCTTTTAGGAGCTGGTTTGTGTCGATGCCTTGGCGCCGGCAGGCGGCTTTGAACAGGATTCGGCGCTGCTGGCGCAACTCGCTTTCGGAGCCACTGAGCAGATCTGCAGTGGCGTAGTGAATGTCCCCGGCATGGAACTGTACGGAACGCCCTTGCTGCCGCTGATGAGCGAGGCTGGACTGAATCTCTGCGTTGTCTTTGAACTCATTGCCCAGCACCAGTACTGTTGGCTGGAGTGAGGTAATGGCTTGATCAAGTTCATCGGCCTTTAGTAGGAAGACAGCATCTGCAATCCCAAGAAGAGATAGAGCTTCAGCTCTTTCATTTTGATTAAATGGATATTTCTGATTAGAAGCATCTCCGATCAGCGCAACTACAAGCTTTTCAGCAAGACCACGAGCATGACGCAAGTAGCGTATGTGCCCTGGATGAATCGTGCTGAAATGGCCATAGGTGAGTACGCACCCTTGAAAATCTTGAACCTCGTCAGCATTTATGATTGTTGTTTTCATTTCAGGAAGACAGAAGCACGGCTTAAATGCGAATTTGCAGAATTCATATAGGTTAGTTTATCTTATTGAGGGGCATGCATTAGGTTGATTTAACAGGTCATGGCCGCTATTTGCATCATAAAGCCTCAAACCAGTTTCCTGAGAAGTTCTAGATGTTCACCGTAATCACTAACTCCAAGAACAAGAAGATTCGACTGTATTAGAGTTTCAATATCGATAAATGAATCTTGATTGATTTCTGCGCGCATCCGTTCGACGGCAAAATGTAGAGTGATGTTGTTGTCTATGCAATGCTGATATATTTTGTGCCTTTCTTCTTTGTCATTAGGTAATTGCCATAGACTATAAAATACAATGTGTTTGAATTCTTCATTAAGTGCTGCCCATAGTTGGCATCTTGTACTTCCATTGATCCAATATTCAGCACGTGATAGGACAAATTTAAGACCATTTGTATCGCAGTACAGTTTAATAATTTGGTTTTGGAGATGTTGTGGGGCCCGATATCCATTGAACTCACCACTGGCAATATAACCACGCGCTAAATCTTGCATTTCTACGTCCAACCTTCTGGATGCTTGTAGTCCATTCCAAGTCTTGTGCAGTTTTTAACAGTAATTGGCATAAAATACTCACCCAGCTTTTTATCCCAGTAAGGCGTGTGGAGCCCTTTGAAGCGGCAATTCATTGACCAATGTGAATGCTTTTCAATATTTAGTGAATACCCATGAGGGAGAGATTGATCAAAAGCTAGTATTTTTCCATATTGAATGGGTATCCATGTGAGGTCTTTGCGAAGCTCATTAAAGAGCTCGTCTGAGGTAAGTTTCAGTAGCCCACGACTGTCTGCAAGTCTCTGCTCATATTTCTCTCTTTTGAGAATATATAAACACATTGAATCGGAACAATCAACGAATGGAATCCAAATATTTAGTTCAAATGGAGAGACCCCATTCCATGTATCAGCATGAATGGGAAGAACATCATTATGATTATTGGGTAAATTAACAGATAATCCAGGTCTCTTTTGCATAGCTAATTCGTTGCCACACAGCTGGTGAATGATATTCTTAGCTGCACAATAGTAATACCTTTGGAAGATTGTTCCTTCGGAAATTTTCTGCATTATGTACAGTCTTAAATCATTACTTTCTTCATGAGATATGATCTGATGTGCATTTATTAGTGTTGTGTGCTCCTTATTCCGAGAACTTAAAAATTCTCTAAAAGAAGTTTCAATTGCATTTTTCATGCGTTCTAGATAGTGAAAATCTGCATCTTCTATTACATAGCCTTCTTTAGCATAGGTGTCACTCGTCAGTAGCTCTTGACTACTTCTAAAATCCCATGATGTTTCGGTTTGCATGTTAGGGGGGATAATTAATTGAGTCAATAATAGTTCACAAAAGCTACTTTATTCAAAGTAAATGAATGAGTAATCTCCTGAGTAGTTGGTTTGCCTGAACCACCATCTCCACTCCTCTGGAGTGTTAAAGGCCTCACAAGTGACCTGCCAGTAGAGGAGGTTGGCCTTTTCTTCTTCATTTCTATAGCTTTCTACACATACATATTTATGATATTTACCGACACGTTCTATTTCCCGTAATGCTATATCTAGATCGTACGCATATAAATTGTGCAGCGTAGTAATTGAGAGTACTAGATCGAATGTATTGTCGGCCCACGGCAATTTTGTTGCATTGCCGACTTGTAAGTGGTTTCGAATTTCTGGTTTGCTATTGGCAACAGCATATTCAGAAATATCGATACCGTAGATTTGTGCATCAGGCATAACTTTCAGAAAGTCATAGAGTAAAAATCCTTTTCCACATCCAATGTCAAGAATTTTAGGCCTTTGAGGCAGTTGATAGTGGTTGGTGATTGCACGGACTACTTTTTCCCAGCGCCCCTCTATATATCGATATCCTCCATAGCAAATCCTTCTATCCCCGTCCCAATAATCGTAGCCATAATTTTTGGCAAGTTTTGCAGCTTTGTGCTTTGGATATCCAGAGTCATTTACTCTGGATAGATAATCTCTCTGCGTGCTTTTGTGAAGCACACTCATGAAATCTATTTCACGCATTTTTTATTGATTTAAGTTTGAGAGGTTTATTGGCGTTCAGCCATTGCATACAGATATGTCCGATAACCAGTTGAGTATCTTCAGCAATTTGCATGTCGTTGGTGACGCAGTGAGTAGCTGAATCTGCCAGCTTCTTGCACTGCCCTCCATTAAAGGCAACGATCGCGTGGGAATTCATGCCTATTGCCTTAGCGGTTAAAAGTGCATTTACTACATTAGGTGAGTTACCGCTTCCTGAGAGTACAATTAAAAGATCATCGGGGTTTCCCTTAACTTGAAGTTGATGAGCATAGATATTGCTGTAACCCGTATCATTGGCGAGGCAAGTTAATATCGCTGTATTTGCTGATAGTGCCTCGACTTTTAGTCCTGTCATTGTTTTTCCATCACTGCATGCTCCAATCCCATAATGAAAATCATTTGACATGTGTAGTGCATTTGCCCCGCTTCCACCATTTCCACAAATAAAAACCTGATTTCCGCAGATCCATGCGTTGTAGAGCTTTTCCGCCAAAATCTCTACTGACGTGATCACTTCGCTTGTGAAACAACTGTTAATTGACAGAAGATAATCGTGGATTTGTGTCGTGAAATTAGGGTGAATCTTGGTCATGATTTAATTAATCCGTTCAAATAATGTTATTAGTTATTCTTCAAGGCACTAAATTGGCTGGATATTTTATGTGATTTTACGGCGTAGATCTTCAGATATATTATCTGGAAATAATCTGAACTCAAGGTGGTTTCAACAGTTTGAGAATTCATCGGGAAAACCTACTACTCACTCACTTTAACTTAATAAGTCTCATATTAGCAAACAAGTACCATCAATTCCTCGACTATTGGTGGGGTTGGTGATGTGAAGCGTGAAGCGTCCCTGCCCCATGCGTAATTTGCTGTTATGACATGTTTCCGAGTAGTATATTTTGCCATAAAATATCGACTTATATTACAATCTTCAATATGGCCATTGAGTTAAGTCTGCGATGAGTCTTTTTCTATTTAAAATGTTTACAACTAGAAGTGGGTTAAGGTAGAAGGTGTCACGGGGGTTTTCCGATGTCAAATTTTCTTCCTTCTACAGCTAACGAACAAGCAAATGTCTATGAAAAATCAATAGCCGGAATTGATCTAACCGAAAATTATAGTCTTGGCAAGGTTGCTAGTTCTATTTTAAATGAAGATCCAAAGCTTCTTTTATTCACACTTTCAAGATATAAATTCGTCTCAAAGATGTTTGCTGGTAAGCAAAGAATACTCGAAATTGGTTGTCAGGAAGGATTTGGTGCATTACTAATTGACCATTCCCTAACAAAGTACGTTGGTCTCGACTTCTATCTTCCTCACATAAATTCGGCAATTACTCGTTTTAGTCATAAGAGCAATTTTCATTTTTATCACCATGATGTTCTATCTGGCCCTCATTCAGATGAACAATTTGATGCAATATTTTCGCTTGATGTTCTCGAACACATACCACCAGAAGCTGAACATGCTTTTTTTCTGACGTCTCTTAAATATCTTCGTGAATCAGAAGGCCCCTTAATCATAGGCATGCCTTCGTTAGAGTCTCAGAAGTATGCATCAGAGCGTTCTAAAATCGGCCATGTTAATTGCAAGAGTAAGGCTGAGCTGAAGCGAGTTTGTGAAAAGTATTTTAGAAATGTATTTACTTTTTCAATGAACGATGAAGTCATGCACACTGGCTTTGATCAGATGAGCCACTATGTTTTTGCTTTGTGTGTCACTCCTCACGCTCAATAAAAATGCCCGCACTTTTCACGACCATTAGACTGTGTGTGCTAAAATAAATTTATAATTTGAATTCAAATGGTCCAAACTGTAGACTACCAATCTAAACAGCAATCTACTCATAGCAAAGCATTTCTTTCGTCAACTGAACTTCAATTCCAAGAATATTATAATCGCCATAGATCCAACTCAATGTGCTCACCAGAAGTGATGTATAATGCATATAAATCAGTTGAGTATTTATTAAACAATAATATTCAGGGTGATATCTTAGAGTTGGGGACATGGAAGGGCGGTGTCTCAGCTGTTATGGCTGAGTTGTTAGCCAATAGTGATTCAAGTAAAAGGCTCTACGTTTATGACACGTTCTCGGGGCACCCTGCACCCCTTCCTGATGAAGTTGATATATGGGGCAATAGCATGCTTGAAAGATACAATCAAGAAATATCTAAATTTGGAACTTGGGCAGCCGCTTCCAAATCTGAGGTTGAAAGTTATCTCACATCAATTTACGATCATACTGAAGTTATTCAGTGCGAGGTTGGCCCGGAAACCTCATTTGAAAACATATCCAAAATATCTTGCCTGAGATTAGATATGGATTGGTATGATCCAACTAAAGCCGCGCTAGACAAGTTATACCACATGCTTTCTACTAACAGCATTATCATTATAGATGATTATGGTCACCATAGTGGCGCCAAAAAAGCAGTTGATGAGTTTTTTGCTGGTAAGCTCAGGCCATTTTTTATGAATATCAACTATTCTTGCATTGCAGCAGTTATTAACTAGATTTTTCATTTATGTCAAACATGTATTCTTTGGGGTGGCCTTCATTTGGAAGCGAAGAAGTACAGGCGGTAAATCGAGTAATCTCAAGTAATCAATTATTTGCAGATAAAGAAGTTTCTAGTTTTGAAAATGCATATTCTTCATATGTAAAATGTAAATATGCTTTGGGAGTTGGCAACGCAACACAAGGATTACATCTGGCTTTGGCTGCATTGTCGATCGGCCTGGGTGACGAAGTTGTTGTGCCACCGTATTCATGGATTTCAACTGCATCTTGTGTTCTGATGCAAAATGCTGTCCCTATCTTTTGTGATGTCGAAACAGATTCTTTTAGCTTAGACCCTGATAAGCTTTTGAAAGCTATTACCCCGAGGACTAAAGCTGTTATATTAGTCCATGTATTTGGTTATCCTAGCATCCATACTTCTCGGATCAAAGAAATATGCAGAGATAACAATGTTTTTTTAATTGAAGATAATTCTCATGCTCATGGAGCTCAAGTCATGGGTTCTTTTACTGGCACCATTGGCGATATAGGTGTTGCTAGCCTTCATCAAAGAAAATCAATTAGTGTCGGAGATGGTGGTATTGTTACTACTAATCAATCTGATATCTATCAGAAAATCTATAAACTGCGTTCTTTTGGCGATCATGAGCTGAGTTACAACTATCGTATGACCGAGTTTGCGGGCGCACTTGGTAAAGTTGCTCTGCAAAATCTATCATGCCAGAATAAAATAAGACAGCAGCGCGCAAATTTAGTCGCGCAACGCCTGTCTTCTCTGAAAGGCATAAGGGTATTACTTCCAAATCCGCAGCATGTTTCCGTTTTTTATGCTGTGCTAATTGTATTGGAGGATATTCGGGAAATCCCTGATTTGGATTCATTAGTTGGCCATTTGCCTAAGCACGATGCGCCTCTCCGGTATACATGGAGTCCTCTGCACCATCATCCACATTTTCAGGATCATAACGGTAATGAGCCAGCTAGAGGCTTCCCATGGAGATCAGAGAAATATAAAAATCTTGGCGGTAAGTGGTCTATTCCTAAATTACCTGTCTCTGAAAAATACTTGCCTAACAAAATCATAGAATTTTATGTTCATCCTACTTTGGCTAGCAATGATTTTGAGAGCTTGCTATCGCAACTATATATTCTTTTGGCTTCATGCGTTTAGATACATTTGATGCCTGCAAACTTTCCTCAGCTGAATTGGCGAGGTTTCAATTAATATTAACTAACGCTTTCAAAGATCCTATTCATGATCAGAATATATCTGCCATCACAAATATAGCTTCTACGAATTCCCTTCTCTATCGTCAATACTTTCATGCTGTTTATGATGTCAATAATGAATTAGTTGGTGGCGCCTTCTCTTCACCGAGATTATTGAATATTGGGGGCATTCATTTCCACTCTCTGTCAGTGGGTCCTGTTGCAATCTTCTCAGAGCTTCAGGGATGTGGTTATGGTAAGAATCTGATTAGATATATCCATACCTATGCACTTGCAAATGGTTTTTCTATGGTTTACTTGCAAGGCATAGATCATTTCTACACTAAACTTGGCTATGTGCCAATGATGCTGAAGTCTAAAATTCATTACACCCTGCAAGCACCCTGCATCACTTCTCGCGAGTTATCTATACGAGAGATGTTGAATTCTGATATTGACTCCGTCTCAACAATCTTTGCGAAACATTCCTTGTCAACGACATTTTCTTCAAATAGAAATCATGTAATTTGGAGATGGCTTTTAGAGTCTGCTTCTACATCCTGGTATTTCTTTAAGCCAAAGGTTGTCTGTCTTAACAACCATATTATCGGATATTTCGTCTCTGACCCCTGCGATCCAATGAGAATTAGGGAGGCTTTGGTTGAGTCTTGTGAATTAGTTGCTCCTTTTTTATCTGCTTTCTCTATTGAATATGAATTTAATATTGGAAAGGAGATTAGCATCATGTGCCCTTCAAACTCTTTTATACGCACTGAATCTGCTAAACTTTTTCGTTCTTTCTACAGCGAAATGAGATCACCTGTAGGAGGTCAGCTGCTTCATTTTTTGTCGCGAAATAGCCTTATCAAAATTTTAGATCGACTCGTATCCCATCTTCTTGTGCGTGATACTCAATTTTCTGTTACTCACGAGGACCTATTTAGATACTTCCAAAGTCTGGAAGCCTGTGATTTCCGCTCCCTTTCTTCGTTGGGATCTTATTTCCTTACTGGGATCGAACCTATTGACTCGAAGGGTCAAGCCTTTTCCGTTAACGACTGCATTCGTGCGCAATTATTTGCGCTTTTTAGGCGATCTCTACCGCCTCCATTTGTATTCCAGGGTGATAATTATTAAGTGCCTTAAGAAATTACCCTTAACCCTATTTATTCTCTTCGTTCTTGAATTGCAGCTGAGCTTCTTTTAGATTTACGGGTGTTCCGATGTCATAAAATTTTGCTTGTGTGTGGTAAGTAAAAATCTTACCTACTAAAATCGGTATGATATCTTTGCTGAAATCATTAACTGGTTTTTCCAGGTTACTTATTATTCTAAAGAAGGACTTGTCTAACACGTAAACTGCACCATTTGCTTTATTGCCAGGTGGATCTGGGACTTTTTCATGAAATTGTTGCAAAATGCCGGTTTTGTCCACTACCGCTATCCCGCAGTTCTCTGGTTGTTTTGTGCTGAAGGTAAGCATTGTCATAACGCAACCTTTAGGCCTTCGTTCATGCGCCTCTAATAACATTCTTAGGTCTAAATTTGTTGCGTTGTCTGCATGAATTAGTAAGCCAGTACTGCCTTCGAAAAAGCTTTGATTGGCAATTAGTGTTCCGGCTGTACCAAGTAATTCTGTCTCATAAGTACTCTGGATATTCATTTTCCATTTCGTGCTCTTTTCAAGTAAGGCAAGTACTTGATCTGCTAGGTAATGGGTATTAACAATTGCATCACTGCAGCCGCAGGCTTCTAGGTTTTGCAGCCAACGTTCTAGGAGAGTTTGCCCACCGATGGGTACTAAGCACTTCGGTGTGGTGAGTGTTAGAGGCCTAAGGCGCGTGCCCAAGCCGGCAGCAAGTAATAAGGCGCGGATAGGTTCAGTCATAGTTGAGTCGTCTACATTGCTGAGCGTTCTAGAATTAGATCGGCTAATGCAAAGCTGCCGGTGAAGGCAGGAGATATTGCATTTAACACATGGGTACTATGCGGTCCTGGTAGGCAAAGGAAATCATCTTCAAGCCTATGTGTTCTATGGTTAAAAAGTTGAGACCGAATAGCATTTTTGGGGCTTGGCTCAATATCCCTAGCCGTTATGGAGGGGATAAGTTCTTGTGCTGCTCGAAGGATTAGTGGTGGCAGGTTCAGGAAAGCCTGTTCATGCACGTAGCGTCTGAAATTATTTCGGTTGAGGAGATATTGCTTGGCAAGAATGCCTGCATTGCGCATAGCCATGCCTGCCTCGACTCCTTTCAATCCTTTGTAGTGCTCGCGGCCCCAGGCTGGTGTGGCAGTTGGACCAATCGATACGGTTGGCTGCTCTTCGGCACTGGGCGTGAAATGAACTCCGAGGAAAGGAACAGCCAAATCAGGCACCGGATAGATATTGATGCTTGGTTGAATCTGGCATGTCGATTTGATTTGCCAGTAGAAGCCTTTAAAGGGCATTAAGGAGTATGTTTCACCGATCCCAAATTGATGCGCAATATGATCCGCTTGCAATCCGCTGCAGTTGAAGAGATGCCCATAATAAATTTGTTCACCAGATTTCAGTGAAATCTGCTGTGATTTTTGTATGTGCTCCCAGGTGGTTTCACCAAGCAAGAAGCGAACCCCTAGAGCGGTGAGTTCTTGTTGCAGTCTTTGAACAACCTTCAGGGGTTTAACTACGGCTGTGTTGGGGCTCCATAGGGCTCGCCCGCTGGCACTTTTTACCTCTGGTGCTGCTTGCCTCAGACCATCTTCATCCATAAGTTCAACTTTGGCGCCATTGGCCTGGCCACGCTTTAGGAGCTCATCGAGCTGGCTATCCAGATGTTGCTTGGTGGGAACGATTATTTTGCCGCATCGTTTGAACGGCAGATCACGCTCTTGAATCCATTCCCCCAGGCGCTTGGCTCCGTCCACGCACACCCGTGCTTTAAGAGTATTTGGTTTGTAGTAAATGCCTGCATGGAGAACCCCGCTGTTGCGCCCCGAGGAGTGTTTACCAAGCGACTGCTCTTTGTCAATAATGGCAATATTGCTCGTAATTCCTTTTTCGATGAGTTGGTACGCCAGGCTTAGACCAACCATTCCGCCGCCCAGGATGACGACATCATATGAAGTAAGCATTTTACCTGCTCGTTGAATCATTCTAGAAGTTAGCTCCCTATACAAAGCTCCTCAAGGTTCTTTATGAGCCTAACAATTGTTCCTGGTGCTTGAAAGCGACTGTCTGATTCTATTGCTTTCTGGATTAGTGGCCGTTCCTTGTGGCCTTTGCCAGTAAGTACATGAATTAGTTGTCTGAGCCCCGCATTTACACCCGTTTGGAGGTCTGATAGGCGGTCTCCAATGATTGTCGACCGTTTTAGGTCTACCCCCAGATCTTTGGCTGCCTTGATTAGCATTCCAGGATTTGGTTTTCGCCATGATTCGTAGCTCTGATTTGGACCATATCCATTGGCATAAATTGCTGTTGGTGTAGCCGTGCCTCCCAATAGCTCTAACATTTTATCTGTGACAAGTTGATAGTCTTTCCAGTCAAATAACCCTCTTGCAATCCCTGATTGATTTGTCACTAAAATCACAGCATTGCCTTGTTTCTTGGTTTCTATGATCAACTCTTTAGCACCAGGGCAGAGTTCAACTAACTCAGGATCGCTGATATAGTGCTTATCTTCTATGACGACGCCATCGCGATCTAAGAATAATGCTGGTTTATCTTCATAGACTTTATAGTATTTAATCTTTTCTGGCAGTTTCTTGCCCAGCATTAATGTATTTTCTAGCTTGGCTTCTGCTATCCCTGTGATCTTAATATTCAGTTTCCCAGTTGTTCCTGATTGCATTACGTTCATTCGAATCCAACTGCACTCTGATTCTTTGCTTTTGCTAGCATCATTGTGGCGAACATAATATTTTTGTTGAAGATGTTGGCTTTAGTCTAACTTTTAAGTAAGGCATAAGCCTAATATTCTCCCCTAGCACCATAGCATCTTGTTTGTTTCTACTACAGCCATGGGCATTTGATGATTGAGGCATATTGCTGTCCTCGGCCCCATAGGTATTTGAATCGCCCCGTTTCGGCATAAATGTTTCCATTTAGAATAGATCTTAGGCTTTGTTGCAGATCAACCAAAGAGTCGCGTGTCTGAGTCAAATTTAGCTTATCCATTTCATTGATAATATTTCCCAAACACAATGTAGTTTTGTCATGGTCTAGCTGATGACCCCCTGATGCATACATTGTTGTAATCAAGTTGCCAAGTTCATTGAATAAGGTCGCTAAGTGCTCCGGACTATAGTTATTTTTCTCGCTAATTTTGCAGGTTGTATTTTCTTCAATCCTCGTGTCTAGCGTACAAACCATTTGATTAATCCATGCATTTTTGACGCGGGTATTGTAATTTTCTGATGATTCTTCGGTAAATTGTTTGTACCATTGGAAGTTTTGAAAGAATGCTGGTGAGCTTGATCCTAGGAATTGATAGTCATTCTCCTGAGCAAGGTCTAGTAAATCGGTGAGATCAAAAGCAAATCCTTTTGGAGTGGGGTGAAATATTGAATCCAGAACCCAGTCTGTAGTGCTCCTAGAAACACCCTTAAGGGTGGCAAGATGTGGTCCGAAAATCTTAGATGCCTCTTCAACACCATCTGAGTGGCCAAGTTTAGAAAGTGGATGATACCAAAGCATTCTCAATAATTCTGAACCAGTCGATATAGCAGAAGAACATGAGAGTATTGCTATTGAGTTATGTTTATTGGCTTTATCTAGGATTCGTTGGTAAAACTTTTTCGCGTTAGTTTGTGCTGATGCACCTTCACAGATTACTATATCAAAATCATCTTCAACCTGGTCAAAATCTGCTGACATTACATCTATTTCGAGCGCTGATGCATTTTTAATAAGTCCGCGGTTGATTTTGTCGATGACTTGTGCGTAAGAGGCTGCATTGCCGTCGACTAGTTGATACTCTTTGGGCTCAAATAAGCTTGTCACTACGGCGTTATCGCCTGTTCCGGGGCCAACTTCTAAGACCTTTGCATTTCTGAAGGTTGGAGGCGTGCAGCCAAGTTGCCGATAAAGATGTGTCCTCCGTCTGATGTGTCCCTCGTTGATCTCCTGGCTAACTGGAATGATGTTGTATTTTCCGTAGAAATCAAGATATGCCTTCATGATTTTGTTTTTGATTAGGTGAGCTTAGCCGTTCAGGGCTTGATTCTGGGATTTAGATCTTTTTATATCAGAGAGCTTGCTCTTCATAGTCGTTGTTCTTCAAGTGTTGCCAGCAATGCTTTCGCTCGTTGTACTACCGCAGCTGGTACGCCAGCCAGCCGTGCCGCTTCAATGCCATAGCTGCGATCTGCTCCGCCAGGGACAACTCGGTGCAAGAACAGAAGCTCTTCGTCTCGCTCTTCTACTGCTACTTGATAATTGGCGACGTTATTACTGTGTTCTGTCAGTGCGTTGAGTTCGTGGTAGTGAGTGGCAAATACACTCCTTGAGCCGATTCCTACTGGTTCTGGGGCTGCCAGGTGTTCTGCCACCGCCCAGGCAATGGAGAGGCCATCAAAAGTTGCAGTGCCTCGTCCGATCTCATCAAGCAGGACCAGTGATCGAGGGCTGGCATGTTGAAGGATATTTGCTGTTTCAGCCATCTCCACCATGAACGTGGATTGACCGCTGGCTAGATCATCTACGGCGCCCACGCGGGTGAAGATGCGATCAGCAAGCCCAACTCGTGCAGAGCTGGCTGGAATCCAGCTGCCCATTTGCGCCATCAGTTGCAGTACGCCTGTTTGGCGCAGGTAGCAACTCTTGCCACTGGCATTGGGGCCGGTCAGCACGATCAGATCGGGACTTGTGTCGTTGCCTATGGCAATGCTGTTTGGCACGAAGGGGTTTTCATTCAGCAGTTGTTCCACCACTGGATGCCGCCCGTCCTCAATAACTAACTCCCGCCCATCAACGATTTGTGGCTGGCAATACCCCTGGGTGGCTGCCAGCTCGGCCAGCCCACTTAAGGCATCGAGGCCAGCTACAGCCCGGGCTGCTTTGCGGATGGTGTTGGCATGATCGCCGACGCGGTCGCGCAGCTGGCAGAACAGGTCGTACTCGAGCTGGTGGCTGCGGTCTTTCAGCTGCAGGATTCGGCCCTCCCGCTCTTTGAGTTCTGGGGTTACGAAGCGTTCTTCATTGGTAAGGGTTTGGCGGCGTATCCAGTGATCCGGCACAGTCTTGGCTTTGGCCCGGCTTACCGTCAGGAAATAGCCAAAGCTGCGATGGAACTGCAGTCGCAGGTTCGGGTTCCCGCTGTCCTGGCGTTCGCGTCGTTCTACGTGGGATAGCCAGTTCTTTTGCTCATCCAGTTGGTTGCGCAGATCATCGAGGTCCTCATCTACGCCGTCATGGATTAGCCCACCTTCTGATAGGGATGGGGGTGGTGTGTCGACAAGGTTATGGCGCAGCAGCGCCGCTAGTGCTGTGAGCTCTGCTTGAGGTTCCTTCAGCGGTTGTAGCGGCGGTGCTTCACAGCCCTCCAGTAGGCCAGCAAGCAGTGGAAGTCGTTCCAGCCCGTCTGCAAGTGCTACCAGGTCGCGCGCGTTGGCCCGTCCGGCGGCACAACGCCCTGCCAGCCTTTCTAGATCGCCCATAGGTCGAAGCAGTCGGCGTACGGCCTGGCGCAGTGGTCGTTGATCTACAAGGTCTGCAATTGCATTTTGGCGGCCCGCAATGTCGGCAACATCGAGCAGGGGTGCTTCCAGCCATCGACGCAGGGTGCGGGCTCCCATGGCGGTGTGGCTCCGATCAATTGCCCAGAGCAGGGAACCCTGAAACAGCCCATCCCGCTGAGTGGTAGTCAGTTCCAGGTTGCGCCGGGTCTGGTGATCAATAACCAGGGCATTCTTGGGGTAAACGATCTGCGGGCGATCTAGCAGCACTGTGCTGCCGGGCTGGCTCTCGTCGAGGTACTGCACCAGGCCGCCGACAGCACGGCGGCTCAGATGTTGCTCCTGAAGACCGAGACCCTCCAGGGTTTGCACCTTGTAGCGCTGTTTAAGGGAGCGCTCTGCCTGAGCACTGCTGAACGGGGTGCGGGGCTGGGGTGTGAGGCTGATTGTCTCTGGGCACCAAGAGGGTCTCGCAGTGCCTGTCCCAGGCTCTAAACCCGGTAGCAGCAGTTCGGCGGAATCCAGCAGCAGTAGCTCCTGCTGAAGTTCATCAAGGCCCTCGCGTTCGAATATTCGTAGGTCTCCTGTGGACACATCTGCTATCGCCAGGCCCCAGCAGTCCTTGTCCATCACTACAGCTGCCAGCCAGTTGTTGCGCCTGGCTGGCAGCATCCCCTCTTCCAGAACTGTCCCAGGGGTGATGACCCGCGTGATGTCCCGCTTCAGCAACGCCCCTTTGGCTGCGGTGGTTTCCAG
>CEVN01365322.1_pt1 | contig 15992 bp, 15 predicted proteins | sample 427041 | NCBI WGS metagenome assembly CEVN01 (sample SAMEA2623463, study PRJEB7988) | marine metagenome | biome: marine biome (ENVO:00000447); feature: surface water layer (ENVO:00002042); material: "saline water (ENVO:00002010), including plankton (ENVO:xxxxxxxx)" | depth 5 m
ACTGAGCAAACCTTTACATTAACCATTAACCCAGTAAATGATGAGCCATATTTTTCAATTAATAGTGAATTTTTTGTGATTGATGAAGACTCCGAACCAGTAGATTCTATTTTTATTTATGCTATACATCCAGGGGGAGGAAATGGAATATTTAAAGAAATTGATGATAGTTTATGGTTTGAAATAAGTGATTATGACACTGATTTATTTAATGTTCTAAATCAACCAAATATTAATATTCATTTAGAAAATCAGGGAATTTTATCTTTTGATTTAGAAAATAATTTTAATGGAAACACTGATTTAGTTGTGACTTTATATGATGATGGTTCTTCTTCAACACCATTTAATGATCAATCATCAAGTTTAAAAACTATCAATGTACAAGTAAATCAAATTAATGATTCACCTAAAATATTTTCGATATATGAAAAATTATACAACTATCAATCTGATCAAACTACTTTTAGTGAAGATAGTATTTTTTTTAGATATTCTTATCAACCTTTTTTTGAAAATTCTGAACTAACGGCAAATCAATTACGTTTCAAATGGCAAAGAATTGACAGTTTAGATATTGATATTGATCCAAGAATTAATAAAGATATTTTAATTGATAGTATCTATTATAGATTAGAAATGTTTAGTGTTGATGATGTTATAATTTTAGATACTTTAACATATGATCCAAATAGTGAAATTGATACAATATCAGTTGATATTGACCTATCAAGTGAAAATTATAATATTGATTTATCTGGTAATACAGAATATAATTGGAGAGTAGTTACACAAAATTTTCAAAATGATATATATGGTAATGATCCTTCCATAATATCTGATAATGATAATTTTTCATTTAAAGTTGATTTAATTTTACCAGAGCTTGACATGCATTTTTTAAATGATGATATATTTACTGAGCATTTTGATTTATATATGCAATCAAATGATAATTTAACTGATTTTAATGGATTTAACAGACCATTAAAACTTTGGATATACTATAATTCTGTAGAGTCTCAACCAGAGATATTGTTTCCCGATTTAATAGATACAATTAATAATATATACTATTTATCTCATAATTTTATACACCCAGGAGAAATAAGTTTAATTTATCAAATGAGAGATAAGGCTGCTAATATTAATCAAGATTCAATTAATGTTTCTTACGGATTAATCAATCATGAATCCGATTTTAATTTATCATTTAATCAAAATATGATTAATTTAAATCTGCCTGAAAATGCAATTAATTTTACTAGACCTTGTTTAATTAAAAATGTTGAAGTTGATAATCATTCATCATTAATTCAAATAACTAAACCAATTAGGATTTATCCAGAGATTATTGATTTAAATGTTGATGCTACTTTATCATTTAATTTAGAGCTTATTCCTAATCAATATGATGTTAACAAATGTTCTATTTACAGGTATGAAAGTGGTCATTGGGTTTTCAATCGAACAATTTTAGACAATAATTTTTTATCTACAGAAATTAGTAAGTTTGGTATTTATACCATTATGTATGATGAGCTTAATAATACTTTAAATTATCCACATGAATATATGTTAATACAAAATCATCCAAATCCATTTAATCCAAATACAAAAATTAATTTTTTTATACCCAAAAAAAATAATATCAACATAAACATATATAATATTAAGGGGGATAAAATTAAAAATTTATTTAATGGTGATATTGAAATTGGCTATCATTCAATTAACTGGGATGGTAAAAATGATAATGGAAATGAATTACCATCTGGTGTTTATTTTTTAAAATTAAATTATGATAATAAATTTATAACAAGTAAACTTGTAAAGATGAAATGAAAATTAAATTTTCAATTATACTATTTTTTTTATTTTCTTCATGTTCTGATTATCTTGAACAAGAAGAAATCCTAGATTATGAAGAATATTTATATCAGGGTTGGGTAGCATTTGAGACAGTTAACATTGAAAATAAATTTTCAAAAGATAGCTCTAATTCTTATTACTATGAGTTAGCTATTGATATGTTTGAAGTATCTGAACTTGCAATAAATTATGAATTTTTATCTCAAAACTTATTAGGTCCACATTATAAATCTTATACTGGTCTTGGATGGTCTGAATTATATTATTCTTCTGAATTTTTAAATCAAGACAAGCATTATAAACGAGACTCGCTTAGATTAGAATCTAAAAGTCATTTTGATAAAGCTTTAATTAACTTGGACTCTCAAATAGAAAGCACTAATATTTTATCCCAAGATAAATGTGATTTATATTCAGGCTTATCATACGTTCACTATTACAGTGGTTTAGATCAATTTGAATTTGATTCAAGTCTATTTTTTTCAAATTTATTAATTAATGAGTGCCCAGAATATACTTTTTCACATGATGAATTAGATATTAGAAATATACATTATTTAAGGGGAAAAATTTTCTTATATCAAGACTCATTTTCTGAAGCCTGCATTGAAATGACAAATGCAAATAATTGTTCATGTGATTATAATAATGTTGATATAAATATTCTATTGGATTGTTTTGAAGAATTTTCTACTGGTAATTAACCGTATACATTTTGTTACACTATAAGATTACAATTATATTTAATATTAACTTAACAAATTCAATCTAAAAGGTAGGTATTATGTTTAAATATTGTTTACTATTTTTATTATCTCTAATTATTTCAACAGAGCTTCCTCAAGGTTTAACTGAATGGGAGAAAAATAATATGCATTTAATTGAGGAGATGCGATTTAGAACCGATCCGCCTCCAGGTCCTATAAGAAGCATTGCTGAATATGAACCTATGCAGGGCGTACTTATAAGATATCCATTTGGTATTTCAACCTCATTAATTAGAGAAATGGCAGAAGATGTAATTATCTACTGTTTAGTATCTTCTGGACTTCAAAATAGTGCATATAATTCAATGAATAATGCAGGTGTAAATATGAATAATGTTGAGTTCATTACGGGTTCTACTAATTCTTATTGGACAAGAGATTATGGACCATGGTGGGTTGTTGATGGCGATGGTGTGTATTCAATTGTAGACTTTACTTATAACCGGCCTAGACCTGCAGATAACCAAGCTCCATTAAAAGTAGCCAATCATATGGGTGTACCTTATTATTCAGCAGATTTTGTAGCAACAGGAGGTAACTATATGACAGATGGAACTGGTATTTCAGCTGCTACTCATATTGCTTATACAGAGAATAATGAATGTAATACTAATAATCAATCAAGCGTACCTCTTCCTCCATGTGCATATGTAGATGCTATAATGGATGATTATTATGGGATAGATACATTTCATGTTGTTGCTGACCCAAATGGTGAATACATAGATCACATTGATTGTTGGGGAAAATATCTATCACCATCAAAAGTATTAATAAGAAGTGTACCAACATCAAATAGTCAATATCAAGAAATTGAAGAAGTAGCAAACTATTTTGCATCAACTTTAACTTCAGATGGCATTCCATGGCAAGTTTACAGAGTTTACACACCAAGTGATCAGCCATATACCAATTCACTTATTTTAAATGATAAAGTTTTTGTTCCTATGATGAATAGTGGATGGGATGATGATGCAATTGAGGTTTATCAAGAAGCAATGCCTGGATATGAAATATTAGGTTTTACGGGATCATGGGAATCTACTGACGCTCTTCATTGTAGAGTAAAAGGTATACCAGACATTTCTTATGTCCCGTATGAATCAGGAGATGTCAATACTGATGAAACAGTAAACATTCAGGATGTAGTTTTAATTATAAATTATATTTTAGATTTAATAGATTTTGATGATAATCAGTTTTCACTTGCAGATTTAAATGATGATTCTTCGATAAATATTCAAGATGTAATTCTTTTAGTAAATGTGGTTCTGGATAATTAATGTCTAAAGATAACAATGTATCAGATTCAGATTTTTGGAATAAATGTTATATTGATGGAAATACTGGCTGGGATTTAGGTGATGCTACTCCCGTTTTTAAACATTGGTGTGATAAAATAAAAAAAGATAGTTCAATCTTTGTTCCAGGGGCTGGAAATGGGTATGATCCAATTTATTTCGCAAAAAATGGCCATGATGTAACAGCAGCTGATTTTTCAATTGAGGCTGTTCAAAATATGGTATCAAAGTCTAATGAAGAAAATATCAAACTTAATATCCTTCATGCTGATATTTTTAATTTAGACAAACAATTAGTCCAAAATTTTGATTATGTAGTTGAGTATACATGTTTTTGTGCAATAGAAAGATCTAGGAGGATAGAGTACATAAAATCAATGCATCAAATTTTAAAGAAAGATGGAGAACTCATTGGCTTATTTTTGCCATTAAATAAAAAAGTTGAGGAAGGTGGACCTCCATATTCAATTATTGTAGATGAAGTTATAAATCAATTTTCTAATTACTTTGATGTCATTGAATCAAAACAACATCCTTTATCTATTAAACCAAGAAAAGGTTATGAACAGTACATTCATTTTAAGAAAAAATAATTCAGCCAAGCTATTATTTTTCACTTTATTAATATGCATTTCATGTGGTTACTATTATGATTCTATTGTAAAGGAGCCTTTATTGAAAAATGAAATTAAAAAAAATGCTACGATTCATAGCTTTAAATGGAAAAATCGATTGTTAATTAATATTAATCAAAATAATCTAAATATTTCAGATTATAAATCAGAAGAGTTTATCAATTATGATTTAATACTTATAGATGTTTTAAATGATGATGTATTTATAAATGATTTAAAATTTAAAAGAGAAATATTTTTTAAAAACAGTCATTTAAAAAATTATGATTTTAACAATTCAAATATAATATTAATTGGCAAAGATGGTAAAATCAAAAAAAAATATAGCCATTCAAACTTTGAAATAAATAACGTTTTAAATGCAATTGATGCAATGCCTATGAGAATCTATGAAAAAAATAATGAATAAAAAAAATGTACTATATGCACTAAATGGAACAGGATCAGGTCATATAATTAGAGCTAGAGCAATTTTACCTGAACTTGAAAAGAAATATAATGTTGATATGCTTGTAAGTGGAAAAAATTATATCATAGATACAGGTTTTAAAGTTAAATACAATTTTAAGGGATTCACTTTTCATATAAATTCAAACGGAAAAGTCAGTTATTTTAAATCTATTTTAAAAAATAATTTTTTCAGATTTTTATATGATATGCTAACATTGGATTTATCAAATTATGATTTAATTATATCAGATTTTGAACCTATATCCGCTTGGTCTAGTAAATTAAAAGGAAAAAACTCGCTTCAATTATCACATCAAGCTTGTCTTTTATCTCCCAAAACGCCAAGGCCTAAAAAGATTGATAAAATAGCAGAATTTTTTATAAAATGGTATAGTCCTTGTAATAAAAAAATTGGATTTCATTTTGATAAGTATGATTCATATATCTTAGGACCAATTTTGAGAGATAAAATCATTCAAGCTTCGCCAAAATTAGGAAATTATTATGTTGTTTACCTATGGAATTACAGTGCAAAATTTTTAATTCAAGAATTATCTAAACTATCAAATCATCAATTTAAAATTTTTGATTCTAAAATATCAGAGTCTAAACAAATAAATAATTGCGAAATTATTCCTACAGGTGATGAAACTTTTTTTAATGCTATTTTAAATTGTAAAGGGGTTATTTGTGGAGCTGGTTTTGAACTTCCATCTGAAGTTTTACATTTAGAAAAAAAACTATATGTCATACCTATTGGTAATCAGTATGAGCAAGTATGTAATGCTGAGGCTTTAATCAAAATGGGGGTAGAAAGTTACCATAAATTTGATGGTGAGCATATATTAAATTGGATTGATAAAGAATATAAAAAAATTAGTTTAAATGAAATATGTAAAGTTCAAGATGTTTTAGATCAAATTAATTAATTATACACCTCTAGTCTCAGGTGACCAAATATACTTATGTAGTTGAACTTGAAATCTAACATTAAGTTTATCGTTTAAAATCCATTTTGAAAGAATTTTTGATTCGAGTTTATCATGAACAGGTGAAAATAAAATAGTTCTATCATTTATTTTATGCTCTTTTATTTTTTCTTTCGTCCAATTATAATCATTTTCATCACCTATTACAAATTTAATTTCATCATGTTCAGCTATATCTTTTAAAATTTTCCAATCATTTTTATGGTCCATTTTACTTGAAGGACATTTAAAATCTATAATTTTTATAACTTCTTTTGGAACATTAGTAATTGGTAGTGACCCTCCAGTTTCAAGCATAACAGTATATTTTTTTTTCAAAAATTCATTCATTAAAATTATTGATTCTTTTTGCAGAAGAGGTTCACCACCTGTAATTTCAACAAGTTTACACCCATATGAATCTACTTTTTTAATAATATCTACAATACTCATATCTTGACCTTCATAGAACGAATATTCGCTATCGCAATAAGTACATCTAAGGTTGCAATAAGTAAGCCTTACAAATACACAAGGTTTTCCGCTATATGTTGATTCACCCTGAATACTATAGAAAATTTCATTGATTTTTAACATAGTCAAATTTAGTAATATTTTTCATTTAATAAATAGGTATTCATATATTAAATTAGACATAAATAATTATTTAAATCCTTATGAAATATCCTAAATTATTCATTCCAGGGCCTACTCATGTTCCTGAAGATGTTTTAAGTGCAATGGCTCATCCTCAAATTGGTCATAGAACTCCTGAGGTATCTTTACTAATAGAGAGTATTGTTAAAGGTATTAAAAAAGTATTATATACTAATAATAGAATCCTTTTGACTTCAAATCCAGCTACAGCTTTATGGGAAATGGGTATATTGAATTCAACTTCAAAAGGTATATTGCATGCAGTCAACGGTGCTTTTAGTAAAAAATGGGCTCATGTTTCTGAAAGATGTAATTACAATAATGAAGTTATTGATTATGAATGGGGAAAAGGTATTAAAGTTGAGGATGTCGATAGATTTTTATCAACAGGAAAATTTGATACCTTTGCAATGGTTCATAATGAAACTTCAACTGGAGTTATGAGTAACTTAGAAGATATATCAGATTTATTAAAAAATAAATATCCTGATATAATTTGGCTTGTAGATGCTGTAAGTTCCATGGCAGGAATTAAGATTGAAGTGGATAAACTTGGAGTAGATTTTCTTTTATCATCAACTCAAAAAGCTTGGGGATTGCCTGCCGGTTTTTCAATTGTTTCAGTTTCTGATAAAATATTTGAAAAATCTAAGAAACTTAAAAATAAAGGTTATTATTTTGATTTAATGACTTATGAAAAATATTATAATAAAAATCAAACCCCTACAACGCCATCAATTTCACATTTATTTGGTTTAAAATATATTCTTGAAAAAATTGATAAAGAAGGTTTAGACAATAGATGGAAACGTCATATTGATATGGCAAATTATACTAGATCTTGGGCTATAAACCATGGTCAAAGTCTTTTTCCTGAACGAGGATGTGAATCTTTTACTTTGACATGTATAAAAAATGACCAGAATTGGGACATTGCTACATTGAATGATAAACTTCTAGATAGAGGTTTTAGAATGGATAGAGGATATGGTTCCTTAAGATTTAAAGCATTTAGAATAGGTCATATGGGTAATATTTATTCAGATGATTTAAAAGAGTATTTAAATATAATTGATAATATCATTAAGGAAATTAATTGAATAAAAAAGTCTTAATAACTGATCCTATATCACAAAGCGGAATTGATTTATTTAAGAAAAATGATTTTGAAATCATCAATCGAATAAATGATAAAGAAAATTTAGATGATATTATTAAAGATATTCATGTTTGGATTATACGAAGTGGAACTGTAATTACGAAAGAACATATTAAATCTGCCACTAATCTACAAATTATAGGTAGAGCAGGTGTTGGAGTTGATAATATTGATATTAAAGCAGCTACAAAATTTGGCGTTGTTGTAATGAATGTACCAGATGGAAATTCAATTTCAGCTGCAGAACATACAATGGCACTTATTTTAGCATTATCAAGAAATGTTCATATAGGTCATTCTACCCTTCTTAAAGGGCAATGGAAAAGAGCTAACCTAGTAGGTAATGAATTGAAAAATAAAACTCTTGGGGTTATTGGGTTAGGTAGAATTGGTAGAGAGGTAATCGATAGAGCTTTATCATTTAATATGAAAATAATAGGATATGATCCTTATGTAAATCAAGATTTATTTGATATTGATAAGGTGAAAATTGATACTCTGGAAAACTTAATTAAGACAAGTGATTTAATTACGGTTCATGTCCCACTAAATGATGCAACCAAAGATTTAATTGATTCTAAAGCTTTATTAAATATGAAGAGAGATGCAAAAATTGTTAATGTTGCTAGAGGTGGCATTATAAATGAAAAAGATTTAGCAGATGCCCTAAATGAAGATATAATATCTGGTGCTGGAATAGATGTATTTTCAAAAGAACCTGTCAGTAAAGATAATCCATTATTAAATACAAAAAACATTTTATTAACACCACACTTAGGTGCTTCAACTTATGAAGCTAAAGAAGGTGTATCTGTTTCTATATGTCAACAAGCTATTGATTTTGTTAATGATAGTAAATTAACAAATGCAATTAATGTACCAATTGGAGATATGAGTATATTAAAAAAAATTCAACCATTTTTAGATATGTGTGAACGTCTTGGTAAAATCAATTCACAGTTAATTGATGAATCAGTTGTTAAAATAGAAATTAATTGTTTTGGTATTACAGAAGATGTTAAACCTATGTCAATTGCTTTCATTAAAGGTTTATTGTCAAATGTAATAGATAATAGAGTAAATTATATAAACGCACTATCAATTGCTGAAGAAAGAGGGATTGAAATATTAAATACTTTTAATCCCCAAAGTGAAAAATACGCAAATTTTGTTGATACTAAAATTTACACAAAAGATAAAATATTTAATATTGGTGGTGGTGTATTTTTTAAAAATGAATTTAGAATATTAAAATTCATGGAACATGATATCAATTTCATACCAAAAGGAAATACTATTTTGTTAAAAAATAAAGATGTTCCAGGTGTAGTTGGTAAAGTTGGTACAATTCTAGGTAAATCTGGTATTAATATTGCAGAATATATATTAAGTCGACCTCAAAAAAATGAAACTCCTATATCTGTTATAAAAGTTGATGACATATTAGATGATAATTGTATTGATGATTTAAATAACTTAGATGAAATAATTGAAGTAAAACAATTTAATATTTAAAAAATGAATGATAAATTAAACAAATGGCAATTAACTATTGGTCTTGAGGTCCACATTCAGCTTTCAACGAAAACCAAGATGTTTTGTGCTTGTCTCAACAAATATGGTCAAACGCCCAATACTCTGATTTGTCCAGTGTGTTTAGGATTACCTGGAGCTCTTCCAAAAATCAATAAAGAAGCTATAAATATGGCAATTGCGCTTGGGCATGCTTTAAATTTTAAAATAAATTCAAATACCGAATTCTCTCGTAAAAATTATTATTATCCCGATTTGCCAAAAGGTTATCAAATTTCACAATTTGATAAACCAATTTGTGAAAATGGGTTTATAGATATTGGTGATGAAAAATATTCTAAAAAAATAGGAATTACGAGAGCTCATTTAGAAGAAGATTCGGGTAAGTTAATTCATCATTCAAATAATTTTTCTTTTGTTGATTTAAATAGAGCAGGCGCACCTTTAATTGAAATAGTATCAGAGCCTGAAATTCATAGCAGCGATGATGCAAGATTATATCTTGAGAAATTAAAGCAAATAGTAAAATATATTGGTATTTCTGATTGTGACATGGAAAAGGGCAATTTAAGAGTCGATATAAATGTTTCTGTTAACAAAAAAAATGATTCTAGTTTAGGTACAAGAAGAGAAGTTAAAAATCTTAATTCATTTAAATCTGTACAAAAAGCAATTAATTTTGAATTTGATGAACAAGTAAAAATGATAGAAAATGGAAATGATGTTGTTCAATTAACTTTAACATGGGATGAAAAAAATAACTGTACTAAAATTTTAAGAAAAAAAGAAGATGCTCATGATTATAGGTATTTTCCTGAACCAGATTTACCACCATTGGAAATTTTAGATCAGGATTTAGAAAAAATAAAAAGTGAACTCCCTGAACTTCCAAATGATAAATTAATGAGATTTCGTAAAGAATATAATATTAAAGAACAAGACTTAAATATTCTTATATCAGATTTAGAACTAGCAGATTATTTTGAAGATTTAGTAAAAAAAACAAGTTTACCTCAAGCTTCAGCAAATTGGATTTTAGTTGAAGTTTTACATTATCTCAACAGTAATAATGCTTCAATTAATGATTTTCCTATATCCCAAGAAAACTTAGCTGATTTGATAAAATTATATAATGATAATAAATTGACTAACATTAATGCAAAAAAGTTATTTAATTATCTTTTAGAGAGTAGTAGCAGTACAAGTGATCTTATTAGAGAGCACAATTTAATGGTCGTTGATGATGATAATTTAATTAATTCAGCAATAGAAGGTCTATTTGAAAATAATCCAAATGAATTTGAAAGATTAAAAAATGGTGAATCTAAATTAATTGGTTTTTTTATGGGCCAAGCTATGAAATCTTTAAAAGGTAATGCTAATCCTAAACTCATACAAGAAATCTTAAAAAAATATATTGGTAAATAAAAGTTAGTATGTCTGAAGTGTGGTCAATATTTGTAGGAAAAATCAATCAATTTTGTCAAAAATTAATAAAATATTCTTCAATTATTATAAAAAATATTCTTAGCTCATTGCAATTATTTTCAAAATCTAGTCTCGATACGCTCGAAATTAAAAAACTTGAAATTGAATTAAATAAAGAACGAAGAAATTTAGGTAAGTACATATTTAGATGTGGCAAAGACAAAACTTATGATTTTTCCAATGATAGTAAATATCATAATTTCATAGATAAAATAAATGAAATTGAAAATTTTATTACAGTTAAAAAAAATAAAAATTAATAAAATTGATACTTTATTTATATTTATATAAATTATAAGTTAGTATTGAGGAGAATAAGCGTTTGTTTAAAAAAGGTTTTAAAATAATTGTAATTAGGGATGGACAATTTGAATTACGAGAGTTTCATGTAAGGCCTTACGCTTTACCAATAATAATAGCTGGATTATTGGTTCCTTTTATTGCATTTTATTTAATATTATCATCATTCAATTTTTTTAGCAGTTCAAATTATCAAGATATTGTTAATTCTCAAGCTGAAACGATAGAAAAGCTGGAGCTTAAAAATAAAATACAGGCAGAAAAAATAGGTAATTATGAAACTACAATTGAAGCAAAAATTAGCGAAAATAAAAATGCATTAAAAAATCTTGATAGTAAATTAAAAGAGAATCAGAAAAGATCAGATAAACTAGTTAAAGTACTTTTTAATACTGAAGGTTTATCAAAAGAAACACGTAAAGTTGGAAGTGGTGGTCAAGATTCAACAGTTCTTGATAAACCATTTGATAGTTCAAGTTTGAATAAATTATATGATGAAACTAGAATTTTATCTAGAAAAATTGATAAAGTTAAAAAACAAATTAATCTTGAAGAACTTTATATAAGTAAAATTGAAGATAGATTTTTTTCAAATATATCATATTGGAATGCACTTCCTTCTAGAATGCCTTTAAATATTAAAAGAGGCATTTATATATCATCTTATTATGGCTATAGAGATGATCCTATTGATGGAAGAAGAAGATTTCATGCTGGAGATGATTATTCTGCTAACAGAGAAAAAGTTAAGGATTGGATTGGAACACCTGTAAGAGCAACTGCTAATGGTGTAATAACAAAAGCACATTTTGATAATAGATTTGGTAATTACATAGAAATAGATCATGGTTATGGTTTTAAAACTGTATACGCTCATCTTAATAATATGTCTGTTAAAAAAGGTGAAAAAGTTTATAGAGGTCAAGAAATAGGTGGAGTTGGAAATACAGGACGTTCAACCGCAGCTCATTTGCATTATGAAGTAAAACGAAATAATAAAACTTTGGATCCTAGACAATACTACATGTACAATTACAAATTAGAAGATTTAGTTTATAACAGGTAACATATGTTAACCAATCTTAATAAAACAGATTCACTTAAAGAGCCAAAGATTACAAAAAATTTAAAATATTTTGTAGAGACATATGGTTGTCAAATGAATGAATATGATTCTGAATTAGTATCAAGTATTTTGGTTGAGCTAGGTTATTCTAAATCAAATAAAATTGAAGATGCAGATGCAATTTTTTTAAACACATGTGCAATAAGAGAGAAAGCACAAGAAACAGTACATAATAGGCTTGATAGTTTGGCTTACCTAAAAAAACAGAAAAAACACTTAATTATTGGTGTTTTAGGATGCATGGCACAAAATTTAAAAAATGATCTTTTAGAATCTAAACCTTATGTGGATATTATATTAGGTCCTGACTCATATAGAAAACTTCCAGAAATAATAAAGTTTAGAAATACTGAAATTAATCACATTGTTGATACGAGATTATCAAAGCATGAAATTTATGATGACTTATTTCCCAAAAGAAAAGATGGAATAAATGCATGGATTTCGATTATGAGAGGCTGCGATAAATTTTGCACATTTTGTATTGTGCCTTTTACTCGTGGAAGAGAAAGAAGTAGAAGCATTAGTAGTGTCGTAAATGAAGCAAAAGATATAGTTAAAAATGGATTCAAAGAAATAACACTTCTTGGTCAAAATGTTAATTCATATTCAACTTCAGAGGGTAATTTTCCAATATTACTTGATGAACTAGGTAAAATAAAGGAAATCAAAAGAATTAGATATACATCTCCACATCCTAGAGATATAGATGAATCTCTTTTAAAAATTATGATTAAGCATAATAACATATGCAATCAAATTCATTTACCTTTACAGGCTGGATCATCTAGAATATTAAAAAGAATGAATAGAACATATACCAAACAAGAATTTTTAGATTTAGTTCAAATGATTCGTCAATATATTCCAGATTGTGGTATTACAACTGATATTATTGTAGGTTTTCCCGGAGAAACTGATGAGGAATTTCAAGAAACTTTAGAAGTAGTATCAAAAGTAAAATTTGATACAGCGTTTATGTTTAAATATTCATCTAGACCTGGAACAAAGGCTTCACATTACACTGATCAAATTGATGAAAAAACAAAACAGAAACGGCTTCAAACATTAATTGAATTTCAACAAAACATTAGTTTAATGAATAATCGAAAAAAAATAGGACAAAATCTTGATGTAATCATAGAAAAGATTAGCAAAAAATCCATTAATCAGTGGGCTGGTAGAACAGAAAGTAATACATGGGTAATTTTTGATAAAAATAGTTTTAATAAAATAGGTGATGTAGTAAATATTAATATATTAGATGCTCGTGGCATAACACTATTTGGAAAAATAAATTAAAGGATATTCATCATGAAACTTATAAAGTATATAATTAATCTTATAATTTTAACTGTTAGTCTAGTTTTTTTAAAAAGATTGAGTGATTTAAATGTTGTTGATGGTGAAAACATCATGATTAAAATTCCATTCTTAAATAATCAGCTGACTGGAGAATCATTTCAAGAGTTTCCAGTTTGGATTATAGTTTTAGGTGTTTTAACCATTGGTGTATTGCTTGGTTTTTTTATAGCTCTATTCCAAATTATTTCGCAAAAGGGTGAAATAGTTTCAATGAAATCTAGACTTAAAAGGCTGCAAGTTGAAATTGATAATTTAAGAAATGAATCAATTGATGAGGATATAGAACTAACTGATTCTAACTTAGAGGACTAATTAGATGTTATTTAATTATATCATAGTTTTCTTGTGCATAGGTTCCTTAGTTGCACTTTTTTACTATATTATTAAACTAAAACCAAATCAAAAAACTGATATTAAAGAATTGTACTCTGAAGGTCTAGATATGATGATAAATGGGCTACAGAGATCAGCTTACAATAATTTCAAAAAAATAGTTGAAATGGACTCTGAAAATATTAAAGCTTATTTAAAGCTTGGTCAAGTATTAAGGGAAAGTGGTAATGTTCAAAAAGCTTTAAAGATACATAAAGGTTTACTAATTAGACAAAATCTTACTTCTTATGATTTAAATGAGCTACACAAAAATTTAGCATTAGATTATTTTAAGTTAAATAAAATTGATAAAGCAATAGAAGAAGCTTTGGAAATTTTAAAATTTGATAAAAAAAATATTTGGGCAATATCAAATTTAATTACATTTCATACAGCCAAGAATGAGTGGACTAAAGCATCTGAATATTTAGAAAAATTACATAAACTAAATGGACAGCCAAATTTACATAAATTAGCACTTTTCATTGTTCAAGAGGGTAGAAACCTTCATGTAAAAAGTAATTTTAAAGATGCTAGAAATAAATTTGAAAAAGCCTTATCTATTTATCCAGACTTAACATCAGCATATTTTTTCATAGCTGAAACATACTCTAAAGAAAGTGAAGAATATTTTCAGTTTGCAGAAAAAAACGATGATAAAAATAGTGATGATTATAAAAAATATATAAATCTTGCTCTTGAAACTCTATCAAAGGCTGTACCAATGTGGATAAAATATGCTAATTCTAATCCGCAACAATCATGGATGGTTATTCATTTAATTAAAGATGCATTATTTGCACTTGATAGATATGATGAATTAGAAGAAATATTAAAAGAAATTATTAGAAAAGATAATAATAATTCAGAAGTTGTGGCTACTTTAGCAGATATGTATGCTCATAAAGGTGATTTAAATAATGCTCTTGAAATTGTAGATTCTAATATAAGTAACAATTCAGATTCATTAATAATCAAACTTATTAGGTTGAAACTTATTTCATTAACTGGTAAAGAAAATCTTTCAAAAGGCTTAGATGATATAATTCATTTTCTTGTTACTGATGAAGGGTATCACATATATAAAAATGCTCCACCAGATAAAGATATAATTTGGGTTTATGAAAATAATAACGAGATTTAATTCAATTTTATTATTGATTATTTTATCATTTTCTTATGCAGATGAAATTGATAAGTACATTGATAAAGCTATAAAAGATAGTGTAAATTTTGATGAAATAAATATAATTTTATCTAATCCTCAAAATACAAATAAACCTGAATATATTTTTTTAGATGCACTTATTGAATTTGATGGAGATTCAGCTTTAAAAAAATACAAAAATTATCATAGCAAATTTCCTCAACACAAATATGCTGATATAGCTGTTTATGAAGTTGGTTCATATTATTATTCAAAAGGCTATTATATAAATTCTTCATCTTGGTTTAAAAAAATTCCAATATTTTATCGTAATTCAAAATTATTAAATAAATCTATAGAAATGTTTAGTAATTCAATGATTATTTCTGGATACATTGATTCAGTTAGCTATTATAATAATATTTTTTCTAAATTATATCCTAATTTAGATTTATCAAGTTACAGTGTTAATATTCCAATTGAAATGAATGTAGCAAAAGATATTAAAAAATCTGGGAAATTTGCTATTCAAATAGGAGCTTTTGAAGATTATAAAAGAGCAGAATCTAGAATGTATATGCTTAGGTCTGCAGGTTTTTCAGTTATTATTGTTGAAGAGTTAAGAAATGGAACAAATTTTTATCTAATTAGAGAAGGTGAATATTCATCAAAAAAATCTGCTAATAAAATTTTAATGAGAATTAAAGCAAGAACTGGGCTTAGTCCAATAATTATTGAATTATAAAAGCATTAAAGGAAGCGAGTGTGATCTGGTGATTACCACGGCCTTCAAAGCCGCTGTGTGGCGTTAGTCATAGGTGGGTTCGATTCCCACACGTTTCCGCCATTTAA
>CEVN01000069.1_pt1 | contig 15915 bp, 14 predicted proteins | sample 427041 | NCBI WGS metagenome assembly CEVN01 (sample SAMEA2623463, study PRJEB7988) | marine metagenome | biome: marine biome (ENVO:00000447); feature: surface water layer (ENVO:00002042); material: "saline water (ENVO:00002010), including plankton (ENVO:xxxxxxxx)" | depth 5 m
TAGTAAGAGTACCTTCCAAGCAGAAGCACTCCTCCATCCAGCGATTGTTGGAAATTTTGGATTGCCCACCAAACCGCCTAGTCTCAGTTGGAGATTCAAGCATGGATCTGTCTATGATAGTTGAAGATTCTACATTTATCGGGTTTAACCCCCAGAGAGAAACCGCAAAAGCAGCATTTGCTGAAGCAGGTATAACTGTAATTAATTCAAAAGATCTTAATGACCTACGTCCGTATCTTGGATTGTGATAGTTCAATATTGATTGATTACAACAATTGAATCACTTTTGAAACAGTCACAGGGCTTGCGCTATGGTGTAAGAAGCAAGGTGGGACCTCGGGCTGAAAGCCGATGGGCAAGCCACAATGAGTGTAGCGAATTGTGGTGGGCCCGGTGGGAATCGAACCCACGATCAACTCGGTGTAAGCGAGGTGTCATAACCGCTAGACCACGGGCCCAGCCCTCCCTAGTGCCGCCTCTTTTTGAATGATACCCCTGTACATTCAAGAAGGATAGGCTCCCGTATCGTACTAATGGATGAGGAAGTCCAAGCATTAGCGGCCCGCCTGGTGCGCCGTCTGAAGCAAGTAAATGCAACAATAACTATCGCTGAGTCTTGTACTGGTGGCCTTTTGGCTAGTACCTTGACTGACATTTCTGGTGCTAGTGATTGGTTTGAACAGAGTTGGGTTTGCTATTCATATGATTCGAAAATCAATGAATTAGAGGTTCAAAGAGAATTATTGGAATCTAAAGGTGCAGTAAACGCACAGGTAGCGATTCAGATGGCTGAAGGCGCCAGAAATAAATCTGGAGCGGATTTAGCGATTTCAATTACAGGAATCGCCGGTCCAGTCGCACCTAATTCCAAGAAACCTGTAGGTTTGGTCTATGTTGGAATTGCTTCAGCTCATTGGGCTAATGCTGAGTCTGTACAAATGGGAGGAACTAGATTTGAAAACAAAGTATCCTTCGTCCATTTTGCTCTAAAGACAGCGATTGATTGTTGGGATAAGGCAAAAGTCAGGCAAAAAGATGCTATCGCTGAGAAAGAGAAAGCAGCGGCAGAAGCAGCGGTTAAGAGTGCTAAATCAGATGCAGAAAAAGCACGCAAAGCAGCAGAAGCTTCTGCGGAGGCGCCATGGCAAGACGAGTCTTGGCAAGACCCTGGAAAGGCGATTGGCGATGATACAGATGTGTCATGGGAAAACGAATGAAATATTGATTTTAAGTCAATCTTTCCGAACACCTCAAGAACATCCGATTCTGTCTTGACAGCATGGCGGTTAGTTGGGGCGAGATTTTCCAGCATCTTATGGGTGCGGGATTAATCGTCTCACGCGGAACTAAGGAGAAGTTAGAACAGCATGATGATCCAATCGGGTTAATTGCAAATCTAAGCGCGAAGGGTGTAAAAGGTAAGTTAACACCAGATATGATTCCATCAAATCCGGGGCGAGTAATCGCTCCAATCGCTGCACCTCAAACTGAGCAAATCAGTATGCGCAACAATATGCCAGATTGGAGAAGAGAAGATTTCCCTATGGATGCAATCGATGCAATGTTCAACATCGAAGTTCACTATGATATTACTGGAAACAGTACAACTGAAGGTAAAATGGGTGACATTAATGATGCTTTCAATGACCGATTAGAACGGCTGCGGAAGTTGATTATAGCTAATTCAAACCTACCTCGTAGACCAATGGAAATCGCTCGTCTTCAAGCGGAGAAAAGCAGATTCCAAGGACGAGAAAACCTTGCGGTTGCAATTGGTCTTGTGAATGAACCAAGGCATACAAAAAACGGTCATCTAATGTTCGGAATCGAGGATAAAAGTGGTGAAATGAATTGCCTGCTCATGAATCGTAAAGGGGATGACAGGGTAATCGAGCATGCCCAAGTTATCGAAGCAGGACTAATGCCTGATGATGTAGTTGGTGTTTCAGGAACATTCTCGCAGAATGGAGATATGTTCTATGTTGATGATTTACATTTTCCAATGCAAAACAATCATGAGAAAAAGTTCGCTGAACAGGGAGTATCAGTTGCCTTCCTTTCTGATATTCACGTTGGAAGTAAGACCTTCCTTGAAGTACAGTGGCATAAGATGGTTCAGTGGTTCAATACAGACCCATTGGCTCGAACGATCAAGTATCTGGTTATGTCAGGGGATTGTGTAGATGGTGTTGGAATATATCCTGGACAGGATAAGGAATTAGCAATCAAAGACCTATACGGACAGTATTCTAGATTTGCAGAGTTGTTGGAATTACTTCCTGAATGGGTTGAATGTATCATGCTACCAGGGAATCACGATGCAGTAAGACCTGCTGAACCGCAGCCAACACTTGAACCGGATATTCAACAAGACTACAACAAAACCACATTTGTTGGTAATCCTTGTGATTTTAGCCTTGATGGAGTAAGGATTCTCTCATATCATGGCAAATCGATTGACGATTTCGTAGCAGGGTTGCGTACTGTAACTTATCGAGACCCGGTAGAGGCTATGAGGCAGATGTTGAGGAGACGGCACCTTGCCCCTCAATGGGGAGGCAAGACCCCATTATCTCCAGAACCAGAAGACGGGCTTGTCATCCGAGAAGTTCCGGATATTTTCGTTACTGGTCACGTTCATGGGCACGCCTGTCTTGATTTTAGAGGAACAACTCTTGTTTGTTCATCAACATGGCAAGATCAGACTTCTTATCAGAGGATGCTTGGATTCCAACCCAAGCCTTGTATGCTGACTGTTGTCAATTTGGGTACTCACAAATCTGTGTCGATTCCGTTCGCTTGATTACCACAAATAGTCTTCAAGTTCGCCTTCAGTTACGACCTTTGTAATTCCTGTTATACCGTTGTCCTCGTCCACCAATAGCAGATGTATTGCACGATTATGGATTCCCGATTTGAATTCAGAACCACGGTGGTCGATTCCGATTAGGGTGCCATCAAGTTCAGCAAACATCCAGGCAGATGTAGCATTTGGCAAGTCTTGTTCACGAATCAATAGCCATCGTAATCCTTTCATCTCTTGGCGAAGATCGCCTTTGATTTGGTGGAACCACATACTGTACATATTCACACCCTAAACCTGAGTAATGCAACAACACCGCCCATGCCAAGTAACTGTTCTCCAGCATCATGGTCGGTTGAACATTGAACGAGTTTGGCGCCAATTTCATCCAAGGAAGATACTATTGATTCCCATTTTGATTCTCTAACCAAATCTGCACTGATAAGCAAAGTCTCAATCGCTCCCTCTTCCAAAGCCTTAGCAATCATTTCTTCACCATATGCAACCGGTCCATTCGTTGAGATTCTCATCCATGCTTCTTCTAGTAAAGCCGTTTCTTGAACGACAGCGTGCTCAGAAAGCACGTCGCCAGCTAATCCTTCTGAAATTACTTCGTTTGCAGCACTTCTACCACCCATGCTCGTTGCAATCAGTTTCTTGGGGCCGTTGATTAGCGGTGCTAGTTTTTCTCGAGCATGACCTGGGCCGCAAATGACAATTGGAGTCCCTTCTGGAATTGATTCGTTGGCTTCCTTGGATATTTTTTCAAAGAATGATTTTGATACACCCTCGCTGATTTTTGCACCAGTGTATTTTCCTCCACCACGCATCGTCCACGTTGAAACTTCTCTGACCCCTCTGCCAGTTACTTCGTAGAGGATGGCTTCATCGGACTCGACTACCATGATCACAACCTTTGCTTTGCCACTATTGGAACAGGCTTGAGCGATTAGATCGTGGTCTACCTTTGGAAATTCATTCTGAGAAGTTATCTCAACTTCGTCTCTGACTTCGATTACATGAGTATGGTGGCTTCCAATGTCGAAATGTGCTTCTTCGATAATCCCGTGAACCCTTAGAGTATCAGCGAAAGTATGGAATTCATTTGACTCAATTGCCAATTTGATCCACATCTTCTTCCTTTCAGCGGCTTTCGCTCTTCCTCCTTCTTGACCTGCAGTAGTTTGGTCTCGTCTTTCACCAAGCATTCCAATACTGCGACCCTTGACACACAGACGTGCTAGTGTCCAAAGGTCATCTTCACAGTCTATGCGAATTCGATACAGGCCGAATTCACGCTTGGTTATCTGCATTGGTTCACCCGAATACGCCGAGCAAATTACCATTTTCGTCCATGTCCATGTCTGCTGCAGCAGGACGCTTAGGTAGACCCGGCATGGTCATGATTTCTCCTAATACTGCTACAACAAATCCAGCACCAGCGTTTAATCTGAATTCTCGAATTGGTACTTCGAACCCTGTTGGTGCGCCTAGAAGATTAGGGTCATGGCTGAATGAATACTGAGTTTTTGCCATACAAACTGGGAGACTTCCATATCCCCATGTTTTGATTTGTTTCAGTTGGCGGTCTGCCTTTGCATGAATATTAATTCCATCAGCACCGTAGATTCTTGTTGCCACACGTAGCGCCTTTTCTTCGATTGGTGTATTGTTATTGAATAGTGGTGTAAATGGTCTTCCCGCTGCTATGTGGTCTTGACATGCTGAAACAACTGCCTTAGCGAGAGGTGTACCGCCAGCGCCACCCTTGGAGTGGACTTCAGTTAGGCAAACATCGACTGCTCCAGATGCCCTAGCACATTCCATCAAGCATTCTAGTTCAGCATCTGTGTCGCTAGCGAAGCGATTTACTGAGACTATAATCGGCATTCCAAACTGAGTCATATTTTTGATATGGCGGTCAAGATTACTTTCTGCCCCTTTGCGTACAGCATCTACGTCTTCTTTCTCTAGTTCTTCTTTGGATGGCCTTCTAGCTGCCCTCTCTCCGAATGCCCCTCCATGGAGTTTCATTGAACGAATGGTCACATTCATCACGACACAGTCTGCAGCCTTCCCTGAATTGGCCGCCTTGATGTGCATGAATTTCTCTGCACCCATGTCCGAACCAAATCCTGCTTCTGTTACAACGAAGTCCGCTGCACTTAATGCCAATCTATCTGCAATTATGGAAGAATTACCGTGAGCGATGTTTGCGAATGGGCCTCCGTGGATGAATGCGGGATCTCCTTCCAAAGTTTGTACTAAGTTTGGTAAGAATGCATCTCGCAATAGTAGACTCATCGCACCTGCAGCCTCAATGTCCTCAGACTTAACAGGAGTTCCATCGACTCTTTGTCCAATCACAATTTCTCCAAGTCTTTTTCTCAGGTCTGCATAGTCCTTTGCCAGAACTAGTATTGCCATTACTTCACTCGCTGCTGTAATGTCGAATCTATCCTCTCTAACCATTCCATTTGCTGGACCACCAAGTCCTACAGTCACGTTTCGAAGAGACCTGTCGTTAAGGTCGACAACTCTGGGCCAAATGATTCGTGAGGAATCGATTTTTTGCTCATTTCCATGTTTTAGGTGGTTGTCAATCATCGATGAAAGTAGGTTATGTGCACTTGTAACTGCATGAAGGTCTCCTGTAAAGTGAAGATTGATGTCTTCCATTGGCAGAACCTGGGATAGTCCTCCTCCTGCTGCACCACCTTTGATTCCAAACACAGGCCCCATTGAAGGTTCACGAATCACACATGTAGCACGCTTTCCAATTCGGTTGAGGGCCTGAGTTAGACCGATGGTAGTCACGGTTTTTCCTTCACCGAATGGGGTTGGATTTACGCTAGTTACTAGAATCAGTGAACCTTGTGGTTGTGTTATTCTATTTTTTAGGGCCGGCCAAGTGATTTTCGCCTTACCAGTACCCATTGGCATTAATTCTCCATCACCTATTCCAAGTTTCCAAGCAATAGCTGATATGTCTTCCATTTCTGCGTCTCTCGCAATCTCGAGGTCGCTCTGCATGGAAACTTGGCGTCTTAGAGGGTTTTTGAAACCACGGTCCCTTTAGGGACCGCTAAAGGCGGTTTCATTCCTCTTTCATACTACCCAAGTAATCAGGTAGGTCAACGCCTGCCATCTTGGCCACATCGTGGACAGGAGGTAGGGAGTGAATCAGGCTAGATACAAAGTTTGCAGTGGAGCCTTCTCCATTGCCGCCACCTGCTGAATCCCAAACTGTGATCTTGTCAATCTTCAAGTTAGAGATAGCCTCAACCTGGCTAGCAACGATACCTTCGATCTTCTCGACCATAAGTAGAGTAGCAGCAGCCTTTGCATCGCCACCTGCACTAGCAACAAGGTTGGAATATCCAGCAGCCTTTGCTTCTAGAACAGCCTGTACACCTTCTGCTTCAGCACGGTATCTTGCAAGGATAGCATCTGCTTCACCACTCGCGACACGGCGCTGGCGTTCTGCTTCTGCTTCTGCAGCGATTTCGATTTGAGTCTTTGCGATTTCTTCACGGACAATTTCTTCTGCCTTCAGTCTCTCTTGTTCAAGCATATACTGAGCCTTTTGAACTTCCATTTCCGCAGTTCTGCGAGCAACTTCAGATCTCTGCATTGCTTCTGCTTCCTTTTCAGCAAGTGTTGCGTTATATTCAGCGATACTTGCTCTAGATGTATTCTCTCCTTCAATTGCATTAGCTTCCAAAACTGCAACTTGCTTACGTTGGTCAGCGTCAGCGCCTTTCTTACCAATTTCAGCAGCAGCTGCGTTTTCAGCAACCTGAATGTCACGAGTACGGTTTGCTTCCGCTTGTCCGATGTCACCATCACGGTTAGCAGCAGCAACATCTGCCTTAGCAGCGTTAACTGCACCTGCAGCAGCCTTCTGTCCAATACTCTCAATGAAATCGGAATCGTCAGTAATATCTGTGATGTTAACGTTGATTAGGTTCAGTCCCAACTTGTTTAGTTCATGTCCTACGTTGTCACGAATAGACTCAAAGAATTGGTCACGGTCTGCGTTGATTTGTCTAATTGTTAGAGAAGCAACGGTCAATCGAAGTTGTCCAAAGATAATCTCTGAAGCCATAGATTCAATCTGCTCAGGCTTCAGATGTAGAAGGCGCTCAGCAGCGTTGTTCATGATAGTAGGATCTGTGCTGATACCTACTGTGAATGTTGAAGGTACATTGATTCTGATGTTCTCTTGAGAAAGAGCATTGGTCAATGGAATGTTAATTGTCATTGGAATAAGACTCAATTTCTTGTAGTCTTGAATCAATGGCCAAACTAAGGTTGCACCACCGTGAATACATCGTGATGCTCTGCCACCACTAACTCGTCCATAAACTACCAATATTTCATCAGATGCACATCTTTTGTAACGGGTTACAAGTAATATAAATCCAAATGCAAATACCAGTAATCCACCAAAAAATAGCATTGTTAGCCAAAATCCACTATCCATACATATCACCTCATTCTTCTTCTGTTGTTATTTCATCGCCACCGTCAAGTGGCTCGACTACCAATGTTGCTCCAATAACGTCAACTACTCTGATTAATTCACCAGTAGGTATTAGCAATGTTTTGTCCTTTGCTCTTGCTATTAGAGTCCTTAATGTGCCATCGACATCAACCTGGACTTCTCCGGTTTGATTGGGTCTGACACGGGAATATACTTGGCCAGTTTGACCGATTGCATCTGAATGCTTCATTGTTCCATCAGCTTGCAGATTCATGATTCCTTTCATCATGGTTCTAACACCATAAAGAGAACCACCTGCTGCGGCTCCACCGGCAAATACTGCAATCACTTCTTGCCCAGTGGCAGTAATCGTGAACATTCCAGTTAAACCGAACATCATAATTGCAGCAGCAATACCTTGCAAACTGAATAACTCGAATGATAAATCAGAATCTAAACTGAAATCTCCATCGAATACAGTATCTGCAACACCTCCTAAGATGTCGCCTACTAACATTATAGCCATCATTACGATGAAAAATACTGCTCCAAAGAAGGCACACCCAATGAACAAGAATTCAACTGCAGAAGGAGCAGAGATGCCCAAAAAATCCGCTAACCAATCCAATAGACCCATTGCGACCCCATTCTCCCCTTGCTACCTTACTTAATGACATTATTGCCGTCTTACGAATCCGAGTTGTCCTGGTTTAGTTTGAATTTTTCAAAAATCACTACAGTGGAAGCAGATGCCCCTGCAATAATTGAAGCAATGATTACATTCACTCCGAGTGTGTAGATGAGCAAGAATACCCATAATGGCAAAAAAACGACGATGAAACGACGTATGAATGGCCATATTCCGCCAAATAAATCTACAGAACCATCATCTAGCATTAGAACATCTCAGATCATTATGCTACCAAGGATAAGAGTAAGGACCCAGATGCCTACTCCGAACCAAACTCCCTTGCCTTGTTTACTAATAGCGTCATCATGGACTTCTCTTTGAATATTTTTCAAAGGATTAAGCAGCAAATCACGTTGCTCTTGTCGGAATACGATCAAAGCTAGAACAAAACATGCAGCAGCACCTCCTCCGAATAGAGTTGCTACGGCCTCTTCTGCTTCTGCTAGCAATTTGATAGATAGCCAAACCTGAGTTACAGCCACCATCAGCCAGAGGAAAGAGCCTCTCTCAGCAACCGCCATGCCAATTCTAACGGATACTCATTATTGATGGTTACCACAATCTGCCCATACATTTTCGCTCTAATTATAGGGTTATTCAAGTACTGGAAGCGAGAGTTAAGCGCCATGGGGAAGGTTCGTCACGGAGTTGCGGGCTACCCGATTGAACATTCCTTATCCCCTGTTCTAACTGCTATAGTCCATGCACATTTATCTCGAACTGAAAATGTGGAGTTGCCTGGTTTGAAAGGCGTGGTTGTAATCCCTACTGATGGTGTAGAAAATGCCTTGGCTTGGGGATATGCAGGTTCACTACCCTCGCCTCCTGATTGGGATTTAGTGGGGTCACCCCTAGGTAAGTTCAGAGCAAATACTCTTCTCGAAAGAGCGGTGAATGTCAGTATGGAGCATGTGGAAGGAGACAATCGACTTCCTAACGCTCCTTTACCAAAAACAGATTCTTCATCTCATAGATTTGCTGATGATGAGGTGTGGCTTTCACTTACTGCGCCCTTGAAACATCAACTTTCTGCAGCAGCGGTTAAGTGTATTGACAATGCTATGGATATTCGTTCGGTCAATACACTAAGATGGGATGGAATTTCATGGTGGGCTGCATCAAGCGATGGCCCAGGCATGAGCATGGTAGCTCAAGCGTTTGGGTATGATTCTAATAGCGTACTTGGAATTACTGGAGGAGGAGGAACAGCCCGCTCGGTTGCTGCTTCATGGAGTGAGAATGGGGGGAGAATCAAGCAGATTGGTGGTAATCGTCTGTTGGATGAAGATGGTCCTTGGAATCTCTGTAATGATGAACCTTCTTTCAGCATAAACTTTGACGAAGACGGTGGTGAAATTTCCGTTAGATATCAAAAGATGGAAGGTGATTTTGATTCACGCATTGAGTATCTTGCAAACAACGCTGATGGAAGATGGTTACTTTGCGCACAGCACTTACATTCATGGGCAAATATGTGGGCACCGGAGTATGCTGAGTTATTGCCCTCACTTTCTTTGTTGATGACTAGATTGGTTTCAGTGGAGGTGCAACTTGAATGAAAAAAGCGTTTCTTCTTGTTTTGGTTTTGTTATTACCAACCGTATTAGCGGAAGAATTCCCTGTTCAAAATCAGAACTCAGGTTTTGTAGGTTGGCAATTCGAGTCAAGTGAAAAGATTGGTGAATATCGATTATCATATCCTTCAGTGGCAGAAGGTGAAGAGATTAACATGGCGCAGAACGGTCCTTTTGCTATCGTGGTATTCTTTGCTGATAGTGGAGAGGATGTCGATCAATATGTTTGGTTACAAGATGGATTATCCAAGTGGGGATACATTACCCTAGTTGTGGAAGATGAAACTAATTGGGAAGCTATTGAGTACCTATTGATTGGTTGGAATAACGGCTCTCAAACTTCCGTACCTGACGCTCAGAATATGTTTGCATTGAACCATATTGCACTGAGTGGGCATGGCACAGGAGCGCACACTGCGGCTGAGATTGTAAAAAGTACGAATTACGAAATTGATGGATTGTTTGGTCTTGGATTGGATGGTAGTTCTACTCAACATTCAGGTGATGTGATTTTGTCTAGGCCATCTTCTGCTCTATTTTTGACAGGAACTACCGATGATATCGCCCCAGCAAATGAAAATGTGATGTCTTACCTAGGAAATTGGCCAGGTGCCTGGCAAATCATGCATCCTCTAGGTGCCAATCATATTGGGTATCAAGAAAGTGATACATTCTTTGAGAGGCTGGCTGATGGAGATTCTAACATGGGTAGAGATGGACAACAAAGCCATGCATTAGAGCATATTTTGCCATATTTGAATCTCTCACTGAGGGGTGATGATTCTGCATATCAAGCAGCATTTAATCGAGAAGATAAGTCTGTTTCATCCGATTCAGATTCTTATATTGATGAGGATTTGAGCCGTTCAAGATTATACAAAATGGAGAATATCACCTCATCGTTATTTTCGGTAATGCTAAATGAATCATTCACAATATCTGCAGATGTAACAATGCGCGATGGAAGTCCAGCATCAGGAAATGTTTCTTGCATTTTACCTAACGGAGATTCAATAGGTGGACTATTTGATGGCAGTATTGCTTCATGTGATATCAACGGTTCTTCTATTCTACCAGGCCCATCATTGATTGAAATTAGAATTCAAGATCACTCCTTTTCAGATTGGCTTGATATCTTCATCAACCGAATAGGTATGCCTATGGAAATAACCGCACCTCTGCCTGAGATTACTCTTGACCAGCACTCATCGGTTACAGTGTTGACAGACATTTTCGCCACCGACCCTGATGGAGAGGACATCATTTTCCTTGGAGCAAATATTCTCAACGATAATAATAGCAGGTTGTCTCTTGAACTCTCTGGATCTGAACTTACGATTGCACATATTGCAGACCAAGAGTGGGATGGAACCGTTCAAATGGATTTCACATTAGCAACTCCGGATGAAACAGTCAATTTAACGACGAACGTAACGGTCATTCCTGTTAATGACCCTGTTGTACAAATAGAATCAATTCCTCAACAGCAATCGATTGAAGATGGAAGTAGTATAGTAGTTGATTTCTCAGACTATGTTAGTGACCCTGAAGGTGAGATGCTGGTTATTTCCGCTGCTAGAGAATACCCTGGAATTAGGATAAATACTTCATTAGAGACAGTTCTAATCGACCCCCAAACTCATTGGAATGGGGCCGAGTTAATTGAATTCCATGTGTCAGATGGAGTTACAGAACATCTGCAAATATTTGTTCCAATCAATATCGAAGCAGTGGACGACCCTATTGAATTCACTACAGATACAATCTCGATTGAAATGGATGAGGATGGAGTGCTGACGGTCAATTTAGACAATTACACTGTAAATGTAGATGATGATATTCTAGTTTACACGATTAGCGGTCAATCTGAAATCATAGGATATTCACTTTCAGGGAACGAATTAATTCTAGCAGGGAATCCCGATTTATTCGGAGTAGCCAGTTACACAATCAATGTCAGCGATGGATTAAACTCGAGTTCTTCTAATCTAAATGTCAAGATTAATTCAGTTCCAGATTTACCGACTGTTGGAATATCAACTATTGATGTGGATGGAAACACAGTCTCAGTATTGTGGACAATTTCTGATAGAGATGGAAATATTGGTTTAGTGTATTCTGTGAATATGAATAATCAATCGATAGAACTCGGAACCGAGTGTACTGGGACAATACTTCTTACCTGTCTGACCACAGCTGTAACCCCATCGGTAGGGGTACATACAGTAGATGCTAAAGTTTGGGATAGTGCTGCTCAGGTCTGGTCAAATAATGCATCGCAAGAGTTTGAAGTTGTCACAAATTCCAATTCTCAAGATGATGCTGAATCCGAAGTTGAGATAGGCGAGTGGGTTTTACCGATTGGACTTGGTCTAGTAGTTCTACTACTCATTGGTTACATGTTACTATCCAGAAAGGATTGATCACAACGGAATATTACCATGCTTCTTAGGAGGGGACCATTCTCTCTTCGATGACAGAATTCTGAGGGCACGGATTAGGCGCATTCTGCTTTCTTCAGGTTCGATAACATCGTCCAACCATCCGTTACGTGCTGCAACATATGGGTCGCCAAATTTTGTTTTGTATTCTTCAACCAACTGCAGCCTAGTTTCCTCTTTCTTGTCATCTGCGGCAGCAGCAATCTCTCTTCTATGAATGATATTTACAGCACCTTCAGCGCCCATTACTGCTAATTCTGCTGTTGGCCATGCGATGTTATAATCAGATTGAAGGTGCTTACAACTCATTGCAAGATATGCTCCACCGTATGCCTTTCTTGTTACCAAAGTCATTTTTGGAACAGTCGCTTCGGCATAAGCGAATAGCAACTTTGCTCCATGCCGAATAATACCACCCCATTCTTGTACAACACCCGGTAAGAATCCAGGTACATCTTCGAAAGTAACCAATGGTATGTTGAATGCATCACAGGTTCTGATAAATCTTGCAGCCTTAATCGATGCATCGATATCTAGACATCCCGCCAACACCTTTGGTTGGTTAGCAACAACACCAATCGTTTTCCCATCCAATCTTGCGAATCCAATGATGATGTTCTCGGCATATGAGTTGAACAATTCCATGAATATGCCATCATCAACAATCTCTTCGATTATCTTCACCATATCGTAAGGTCTGTTCGGGTTATCTGGGACTAGAGATGTAAGGTCTGGGTTAAGGCGAGTCGGGTCATCAGCAGTTAGTTCAATTGGCGGACTAGACATATTGTTGTCCGGCAAGAACCCAAGAATATCGGCTGCTAGAGCACAGGCCTCTTCTTCATCATCTGCAATCAAACAAGCGATACCTGAACGGCTAGCATGAAGTGTAGCTCCACCTAATCCTGCTGCGTCAACTTCTCCGTTGATGCATTCTGGTGTTTCTAGAGGTGAAGACATAAACAGTTGGCCGTGATCATTGCCAAGAATTGTGAAGTCTGCTAGGCTAGCACCCAATGCTGAAACTCCAACAACTGGTCCCAAGACCAGCGAAATCATCGGAATTCGTCCTGAGCACTGAACCAACCTGTCCAGCAATTCTCCAGTTCCTCCTAATGATGCCACACCGTCTTGCGCTCTTTGTCCTCCACCATCCCATATTCCAACGATAGGCACCTTAGAGCGCTCTGCCATCTCGACAACCTTGGAGATTTTCTTAGCGTGCATTTCACCCATTGAGCCTCCATGAACTGAGAAATCTTGAGCGAAACAATAGATTCTCCTTCCGTCAATCATCCCGTGGCCACAAACTACCCCGTCTCCAAGCGTTTCGTGCATGAACATTCCATGGTCGGTAGTTCTGTGAGTAAGAAAAGTGTCAATCTCTACAAATGAATCTTCGTCTAAGAGGTTACGAATTCTGTCCCTAGCAGTTCCTCTTCCGGAGACACGAATACTCTCTTGTCGCTTAATTCCCCCACCCATGTGGGCTTTTTCACGACGGTATTTCAGGTCCTCAAGAGCGTCGGTTGAATCTCTTGACATGTCTTTGTCCACTCCTTTGCGGTTATTGATTGAAACGGTTAGGTTCTCAGCGAGGGTTGATTCTCCCCACATAGGTTTTCAGACAATATGCTCAGGTCCTTGCCATTTGATAATGCCCAGTGAACCTTGGCTAGCAATGCTTCAGGCGATGCAGTTGAGCCATGTCCCAAAACTCCTATTTCTTGTTGATTTCTACCCTTGGAATATACATTCAAATCAACAGGTCCATTGATGCACTGGTTTGCAACAATGACGGGTATAGTGGAATGTTGAATAGTGTTAGCTAGTTCCTCATTTTCTGGAGCATCCCCATTAGAATTCTCAATCGGTAGGTGTCCTAATCCTGTTCCATGGATTATAATCGCTGAGTAATTTGCTTTCTGAGCGGCCTCTAGAAGATCCGAATGCAGGTGCGGTCCTGCTATGAATTGAGCAATCTTGATGCCCGTATCATACTTGGTAGGAATTGTAATTTCTCTGTTATGTGAAATAGAAACGGGTGTATGAGACAGACCTTCTCGAGTTATTGTAATTTCACTGATTGTTTCACCGTTTACCATTTGGAAAGCATCTCTGCGAGTAGAGTGCATTTTCCGAACACCTACTCCGGGGCTTACGGCACAAACTCCGTCACCAGACCCAGCGTGCATTACCGTTACTGCAGCGTCGCCATCTCCGGAAACTTCTGCCCCATTTGCAGCCCAATAAACAGCGGAGAGTAAGTTCTCTGTCGCATCTGAGGAGGCTCTGTCAGAAGAACGCTGAGAGCCAGTAAAGACAATTCGTCCCGCAGGTTTCCCTCCATTTCCTGCAAAAGCGTATGACAGTGCGGAAGCGCTGATGTGTAGGGTATCAGTTCCGTGGGTAATCACAACTCCGACCGAACCTGAATCAAAAGCCTCTTGACAAGCATCAATCATCATGTTCCAATGTACTGGTCTAATGTCATCAGACCACATGTTACCTATTTTTTTGGCATCGATATTTGCGATTTCCAGAATTTCAGGAACGCTTGCTAGAAGTTCTTCGGGCTCGAACCGAGCGATAACCGCACCGGTGGCATAGTCTACTTTTGATGCAATAGTTCCACCTGTATGGATAATCGTAACTTTAGGTAGTTGCGGGTCTTGGTTTACTGTTAACATAGAAGATTCGGAAGAAGACGTATCTCCAATTTCTTCGATAGTTTTGACCATGTCGAATGGATAACTTACATTGTATCCATTTGCTAATTTGATTGTAATATGGTCTTGTGCTGCTCCTGGTAATACAACTCCTTCATGAGATGTACTTCCTGCTGGTCCATCGGCCACTAACTTGACGCGTTTCCCAACCGATGGCATATCTACCATGTTGTAGCCTAATTCTGAAGACTCTTGAATGTTAGTGATTCAATCAAGCCTTAGATGGCAATACTAGAGCAATACATTTTCCCCACCAATTAGATTATTGGTGTTGGCAATTAAGGAGACTTAGGTCAAGTCTCATTCTTGACCGACTAGTTTGTAGTCATCAGAAAGTGGTGTTGCACCGGTTTCCATTAGAATGATTTTGCCGTCCTTGAATTTCATGAATGACATGACAGCCTCTGAGGTTGATCCGTTAGCAAAGTGAACGATAGAATGCGCTACACCAACTTCATCGTTTTCAAACAGGATTCTTTCATTCTCAGATCGTGGAGCACCATCTCCTCCAGCAAATCCTAGAATGTCGGACTTGCTCATTGTAATTCCACCCACGTGTGGATTGAATACACAATCATCGTGAATAATTTCTGCAAGAGCTGCTACGTCTCCCTTTTCCCAAGCCTCGTTGTATGCGGATATAATCGACATATTTCACTCGAAATAGCAGAGGCATATAGTTTGATTGAAAATAAAATCATTATTGAATTAACATCTCATCAAGATTGAATAAAATCTTCAATCGGCAATAGCAGGCATTGATGAATGATGTAATTGGATTCGAAGATTACCTGAAACATCAACCATGTATCCGAATGTGTACTCTACCTTGAGTTCATCTCCTTCTGGTGATGTGAAAAAATAGTTTCCCATCGCCAGTGCCGTTGCATCATTTAGGATGATGTCTGCATTCTCAAATCTAACTTTAGTCCAGCCCTTGATTGCGAACCCTTTGTCTTCTGGGCACTCATTATTTGAAGCTACAAAATATGATAATGCACTCTCAAAGTTTGGTCGGAACTGCTCAACAGCAGCCAATGTCGGTTTGAAAAGAACTTCAGTAAGTCCATACGCATACAAACTATCAACATGATTGCGAGCGATTGAGACATAATCTCCACCAGTGCTATGTGCATGAGCAATCGCAACGATGCCTTCACCCCATGCTTTCTGCGCACTTTCTACTTCGGT
>CEVN01000898.1_pt1 | contig 15750 bp, 11 predicted proteins | sample 427041 | NCBI WGS metagenome assembly CEVN01 (sample SAMEA2623463, study PRJEB7988) | marine metagenome | biome: marine biome (ENVO:00000447); feature: surface water layer (ENVO:00002042); material: "saline water (ENVO:00002010), including plankton (ENVO:xxxxxxxx)" | depth 5 m
GAAGGAATCTGCTCTTAGTACGAGAGGACCGGAGTGGACGAACCTCTAGTGTACCTGTTGTTGTATCAACAGCATCGCAGGGTAGCTATGTTCGGCAGGGATAAGCGCTGAAAGCATATAAGTGCGAAGCCCATCCTAAGATAAGATTTCCCTTCTCTTATGAGACTAAAGACTTCCAGAAGACTACTGGATTGATAGGCTACAGATGTAAGTACAGTAATGTATTTAGTCGAGTAGTACTAATTAGTCGTGAGACTTGATCAATTATTATTTATTACATGAGTAGAACATCTATGTTTCTAATAAAATTAACACCAATTTTCCGGTGACTATAGCAAAGAGGAAACACCCGATCCCATCCCGAACTCGGAAGTTAAGCTTTTTAGCGCCGATGGTACTGCATATATTTAATGTGGGAGAGTAGGTCGTTGCCGGTATTATTAAAGAAAGGCTTTAATTTATTTATAAATTAAAGCCTTTTTTATTAATAATCTGTTGAAAAGTATTATAGGTTGCTATAGATTAAAATTCTTATATTTTTAAATGTATATAGGTGTTAAAATGGTTTAAACATATGATTAATAGGATTTTTATTATATTATCTTTTTTCTGTGTCATTTTCGCTGACATTGAGAATATTGAATGTGAACAAACTTTTCGTATTGATGAAGTTTTTTTTAACGAAGATATCGTCGGTTACTATATTGCAGCATTTGATTTAACAACTGGCTCTTCAAATGTTTTAATGTTTGACTATTCTATATCGACTGACACGCCCGAATGCTATTTGCCGGGTGACTTTATATCCTTGACCATCGATTTTGATATAAAGGTTCAAATTCCAACTATTGGAATAGATTCTTATAAGACTCTATCCTCAGGTGAATTCTTGATAACTAATATTTTAGGCCCCCTTCACTTTAGAAATACAGATTTAAATTTATCAAATACATCAATTGGTTCAGCTAATATTGAAATAAATAATTTTAATATTGATGATGATATAGAGGTTGAAGATTTATCTTCTTTGGTTCTTCAATCAGGTAAAATTCCAAATGGAAGCTACATGTTTAATTTTAAGTTAAAAGACAGTAGTGGAGCTGTTATTGATTCTGAATCTAGAACTATTGATATTTACGAGCCATCTTTTTTGGAGTTAATTTCTCCTGGAGGCGATATTGCTGATTCAACAGAAACTCAGATCTTTTCAAATTACCCTGTATTTAGTTGGAATGCTGATTATTGTTCTGCTTGTACTTATGGTATTCGTGTTGCAGAGTTCAATACCAATGTACATTCAAATTTATCAGAAGCAATTAATGACGTTGCTCATTTGCCATTAAATCAAAGTGATGAATTTTACGAATTAAATCAGTCTATAAATGTTTTTCAGTATCCTGCTAGTAATGCAGCTGATTTAGAGATGGGTAAAAAATATGTATGGCAAATTAAAAGAATTTATGAAACTACTGTTGGTGAAAGTGAAAATTATAGTCCAATATTTATGTTTAAAATTATTTCTCCTAATGAATTAGCAACACAAAATACACAAGAGATTGATGTCTTAGAATTAATTAAAGATTTAATTGGTGAGTCAAAGTATAATCAGTTTTTTGGCATTGGTGGATCATTAGAAGGATATTTTGTTTATTCTATGAGTCTGAACGGCGTAGAAGTAACAGAAGATGGGTTAAGGCCGATTGCTAAAGATATTAGTGATGGAAAGAGAACAGTTACAGAAACAATTATTACTGATGATTAATATAATATTTATTTTATTTTTTTTAAGTAGCTTTATTTTTTCTAATAATGGAATTGCCATGATTACAAAATCTAAAGGTACGGTAGAATATAAAAACAATGCAGATGGCACTGTTTTAAAAAGAAAAGATGTTAGAAAAGGTCTTTCATTGTATGACAAGGATAGAATCGTTACTGGCTCTAACGGTTTTGCCAAATATATTTATTTAGATGATGGATCTCTAATTAAAGTTCATAAAAATGCTGAGGTTTATGTTTATGGCGCCATTGATAAAAGATCGATTATTAAGCAGATAAATGTAACAGAAGGAAATGTTAAGTTTGAAGTATCTAAGCAAAGTTCAAGTGATTTCACAGTGGTAACTCCAACATCAGTTGCCTCAGTAAAAGGTACGGATTTTTGGCTAAAAACTGATGATGAAGATGGAGATCAGTTTTTTGGCTTATCTGGACTTGTTAGCGTTACTAATATCGAGTCAAATGAAATACTTCAGCTAACACGAAATACAACTATTAAATCAAGACCAGATGGTCAAATGGTTATCCAAAAAACAGAACCAAAAGATTTTAGAAAGCTTCAAGAGTTAGAGCTTGATGTTGGTGAAATTAATGAATCAGAATTTAATCAAAGTATTGTTGAGCAATCTGGTGAAGATTTACCTGAAGGTGAAATAAAAGTTCAGCTGGATGATGGCTCTGGATCCTTAAAGGAAATTATAATTAAGTATAAATAGTACATTTATGTATAAAATATTTATATTGATATCTTTTTCGTTTATTTTCACTCAATCAATACTTCATGTTCCAATCGAAGAATGTAATGAAAGTAATCCTGTTCTAATTGAAGCTTTTATAGATCTGCCAGAATATGAGATTAAAAAAGTTAGCTTGTTTTTTCGAAAAAAGGGTGATGTTAAGTATATTGAATTGCCAATGTTTAAGATTGATGTCCAGTATTTAGGGGAAATACCTCCTAATTTTGTCACATTAAAAGGGATAGAATATTTTATCATTGTAGATACCTACAATATGGGTTTTGTAGGGCTTCCGAATATTGACCCTCCTAATAATCCTTTTTTAATTTTAGGTAACAAAAAAAGAGAGGTTGCATCTAATTATCTTTTAGATGAATTAAATCCTAACTATACAATTTTATCTCCCGAACCTAATAGTAGAGTTGTTGAGGAAGATGTCATGATTTCTGTTTCATATTTTGAAATGGATAATATAGATATTGAAAAAGTTAGAGTTTATCATAATGAGGTGGATGTTTCTAAATTAGTTGAGTTTAGGTATAACCATTTTGTTTTTTATCCTCAGGGAGATATAAAAGGTCTAAATAATGTCGAAGTTATTCTTGTGGATGATTTCCAGATAGAATATAATCCAATTAGATGGTCTTTTACAGCAATAAGCGAGGATGAGATTTCAATATTTGATTTAAAACAATCAGGTAAATTTAAAACAAATTACTCTAATTCTATTGTTGATACAACGCGTTTGGCTGAAACAACAACAGATTTTATTTATAACGCTAAATTTGATTGGCTAGAGTTTAAAGCAAATTTTCATTTATCGTCCTTAGAAAATAACTTAGATCAGCCCTATAATAGATTTTTTGTTGATTTCAGGTCTGAATATTATAGACTTAGAGTTGGAGATGTTTATCCTAATTTTGGAGATGGGTTTATAAAAAGAAATAGAATTAGGGGCTTAGACCTTAACTTTAATTCAGAAAAATACGAAATTAATTTTATATCCGGACAGATTAATCGCGCTTCTCAAGGAGATGCTTTTGGAGAAGCAATGATAGTTTCAAACCTAATTATAGACTCTCTTTATAATGACCAAAGTGATTTTATAGGTTTGGATAACCCAACTTTTGATATAAGTAGGGATAATTATACATTTTCTAGAGATATTACCGGACTTCAATTAAAGTTTCCTATAAAAAAAGATATGTCATTGAGCTTGAGTGTGTTAAAAGGAAAAGATAATATTGAGTCAGTATATAAAAAAGTCCCATCAGCAATTGTTGAGATCCCAAATAGTTTGAATGAGTATATTGATAACACCTCTTTAATATATTCTACAGAGACAAGTACAGTTGAAAATATTATTCTTGATGAAAATGGTGATACTGTTGACAACGACGGTGATGGTGAGCCTGATACTGAAAGTCAAGTTATTGAAACTAATTATGTGACTAGTGATAATATTATTAATAATTACTCAAATATTTTTAGTAGTACATTAATAGGTGAAGGTAGTTGTGTAGATAGTCAAGGATTAGCTTTAGATCAGTTTTTGAATCAGTCTGATTGTGAAAGTGCTAATGGAAATTGGGTCTTGGAAGGGACTTGTTATGTCCAAGATGAAAATGGTGATTTTGTTGATGAAAACCAAGATGGAGATAATGATGCGTTGGCTTTTGAAAATCAATTCTCCTGCGAATCAAATGGAGGAAGATGGGTTGCCTTTTTTAATATAAATGTATTAGAAAAGAATTGGGATGGAGTCAAGCCAAAAGATAATATTGTTATAGGAGCAAATTTTGAAGGATTGTTTGATCAAAAAAGGTTAAAATTAAAAACTGGATTATCATTTAGCTTGCTTAACGAAAACATATGGGACCCTGTTTTAACTTACGAATCTTTAGATACATTAGGTGGAGACCCGCAGAATGGTGCTTTAGCTGGATATGAAATTCCAGAGAATTTAGATTTATCCCAATACCAGGATATTTTTCAATCTGGAATCAATCAAGTCCCTTTAATTCCTCTAGACATTATCTCTGGACAGTCAAGTGTATTTAAGGTGTTATCAATGCCATCACTGGCATACCAGCTTTCTTTAGATGGTGATTATTATGGGCACAAATTATCATACAAGTTTAATCAAATTGGTCCAGAATACAATAGTCTAGGAAACTTGTACTTACAGCAAGATATAAGAGAGCAAACACTATCAGATAAGTTGGCTTTTATTGATAATAAACTATATCTTAATCTTAGATATAAACTTCTTGAAGAAGGCATAGCATTTGATGATGAAGAGAAAGGTAAAACAAATAAATTTGATATTTTGATTAATTTTTCTCCCGGCGCAAATCTTCCAAGACTAAGCTCTGCTATTGGATATCAAAATCGAACTAATGGAGTCACATCCAATGACTTCGTAGAATATCAATTAGTAGATGAGGTTGAGCCTGAGATTGATATTGATAGTCGAAAGGAAAATATTGAGACCTTGCAATATAATTTTGCTTTAACTACTCCTTTCTTTTTTTATGGTAATCAAAATATAACCTTAAGTTACTACCAATCTAAAACAGAAGATGTTCACGCTGATGAAAATATTCTTCTTTCGATGGAGTCAGATGAAACGTATGATGCCTTTCCGTACATCTCTCCAAGAACCGAAACTAATACTGTAAATGTGAATTGGCTCTATGAAATCAACGCATTCTTAAGCACTTCTTTTAGCTTTACAGGGACTACATTTGATTATGGTTTAGATATTTCAAATTACTATAGAGTTCTTGATCAGAATCAAGAAGTTTTTGAGCTAGATGATGACTACGATTATAATACAGCTTATAATAATATTTTAAGATTTGAAGAAGATTACGGAGAAATTTTATATCAAGATCAATTACTGAAAAATATTGATGTACAAGGTGTTCTCAAATCATACTTACTATTTGAGCAAATCAAATTTGGCTTGCATTATTCAGATGCAGCGGGTGTGATTGATTTTAGTCAGTATGGTTTTTCTTTTTCAACCTTAAGCACAATTTTTGAAGATTTTTATTTAATGCTAGAGTATCAAATGAAATACAAAAGTGTTAGTGGTAGTGAGGACTATAACAATTCTCAAATCAATGCGAGATTTGGGTATCAATTTTAATTTTTTATGAATTTAGTAAACTTTATCGATAATAAAATAAGTCAATTAAAAAAGTTGACGTTTTTTAAGCATTTTGTTCCGAGTTTAGTTATTTCATTTATTTCTATAGTACTAGTTGCGTTATTACATTTTTTAGGAGCATTTGATTTTCTTGAGCTTAAAATGTATGATTTTAAATTCGGAATTAGAGGACCTTTATCTGCCAAAGCTAATAATAGTTGGCCATTATCTGAAAAATTTATTGATGGGAATGGTACCTATGACAAAGGTGAAAAATTTACTGATACTTTAAATTCTAAGTATGATGATGGTGAAGAGTTTATTGATAGCAATAACAATAGAAAATGGGATCCTGAAGAGGACTTTGTTGATGCGGGTAATGGAGATGGTGTTTGGACAAAAGGCGAAGGATTTGTTGACTCAAAAAATGGTAGATATGATGAGGGTGAAAAATTTACTGATACTAATAATAATAGAAAATGGGATAAAGGGCTAGATGTAGCAATTGTATACTCCGACGATGAGTCTTATAAATTTCTATCTAAAACATTTTCATATCCTTATCCAAGAGGAAAGGTTTGGGCTAAGGCAATAGAAAATCTAACTTTATTAGGAGCAAAAGTAATAGTGCTAGATTATATTTTTGATGCCCCAGATTTAAACACAACAAGAAGTAAGATTGTAAGAGATGATTTAGTGGGTATTGATGATTTATATGATTTGAGTCAGCAAGAAATAGAATCGATTAGATCTCAATATCCAATAGCAGATAATGATAAAATACTTGCTGAGGCAATATATAACGCTCAACAAGAAGGGGTTAGTGTTATTTTATCTGGTAAGATTGAATATGATCCAAATAGTACTGATCCTTATTCAGTACTTCCACCAAGTAAGACAATATCTAATGACAGTTTAAAAGAAGCTACTTTTGGAATGGTTGATATACAAATGGATAAGGATGGTTTTTTAAGGAATTATCCTATCTATCAAAAATTACCAGGTAGCGATAATTATAATTATTCACTTGCAGTTGAAAGTGTTTTAAGCTTCTATGGCTTAAAATCAAATGATGTTGTTCCAGTGCATGATGAGGATAGAAAAGAAATTGTTATTGGGGATTCATTGGTAATTCCAACTAATGGAGCGCGCAACTCATTTTTGTTAAATTATTATGGACCATCATCAAAAGCATTGGGTGCTTCTGGAACATTTTCTAACTACTCTTTAAAGCAAATTTTAGATACTGAGGATATTTGTTTTGATGATTTAGTGTGGGATTCAGATTTTGAAGAATTTATATGTCCTGAAGATAGTATGACAGATGATGATTGGGTAGATGCAGCATGGATTATGGGCTTAGGAAACAACAAAATGCTTTTTGAAGATAAAATCGTTATTTTGGGAACTTCTTTAGCTGAAGAGCAGGATTATAAAAATGTTCCTTTGATGAATACTGAGTCAGGAAAAGTTCTTATGCCAGGAGTTGATGTCCATGCAAATGCTATACAGCAACTGCTACATCAATCATATATCAAATCTCCGTATAAAGAGTTACATATTAATTCAGGAAATTATTTAAATCATATTGCCTTAATATTATTTATTACAGTTATTACGATTATGATTGTGTCAGTTCTAGGAACTTATTCAAGTACATTCGCAATGGTTTGTTTAGTTTTATTTTGGTTTAATTATACTGTTGGAGTATTTGTAGATAATCAGGCATGGATGATTAGGTATATATTTGGAAATTGGGACTCTGCAATGGCTACTGTAAAAGGTTCAAGTGTCATTCCAACAGTATTTCCAATTGTTTCTATTATTATTCCCTATGGATTAAATTTATCATACAAGCTATATACAGAAGGAAAGAATAAAAAGTTTTTGAAAGATACATTTGGGACATTCGTATCTCCTAAATTAGTTGATCAAATGTATGAAACAAAGCAGACTCCTCAACTTGGTGGCGTTGATGTGTACAATACATGTTTCTTTTCTGACATTGCAAGCTTTTCATCTTTTTCAGAAAAAATGTCAGCACCTGATTTAGTTGAACTATTAAATGAGTATTTAGAGGAGATGACTAATATATTATTAGATAATGGAGGGACACTTGATAAATATATTGGAGATGCTATTATTGCTATTTTTGGATCTCCTGTAGATCTTAAAGATCATGAATATAAAGGTGCTTTAGCAATATGCCAGATGAATGATAAATTGGAAGAGTTAAGGCAGAAATGGCGATCTGAGGGTGATAAATGGCCAGAGGTTGTTCATAATATGCGACATCGTATAGGTTTAAATACAGGTCAAATAGTTGCAGGAAACATGGGTTCGTCTGTTAGAATGTCTTACACTATGATGGGTGATGCTGTTAACACAACTGCACGTCTAGAATCTGGTGCTAAACAGTATGGAATTGAAAGTCAGGTTGGTGAAAAGATATATGAAGCAACAAAAGATCAGTTTGTATATAGGCATTTGGATCATGTGAGAGTAAAGGGAAAAAAGAATCCAGTTAAAACGTTTGAATTAATTAGTGAAAAGGGTAAAGAGCCCGAAACATATAAAAAACTTTTACCTCTTTGGGACAAAGCAGTCAGTTTGTATAAGAATCAAAAATGGGATGAAGCGATAAAGTTGTTTGAAGATTGTGATAAGTTAGAGGAAGTATATATTGGGCGACCTACAACCCCAAGTTTATTTTTTATTGATCGATGCAATGAGTTTAAACTAGATCCACCAGGAGAAAATTGGGACGGAATATATACTTTAAAATCAAAATAGGTATAAAAATGAATGATAAAAAATATATAACAAACAATTATGAAGAGACTCAAAAACTTGGTGCCTCTTTTTCAGACAAGCTAAATTCAGGAGACATAGTTCTCTTGTTTGGGGATTTAGGTAGTGGCAAAACAACTTTTGTAAAGGGAATTCTTGAGAATTTTAAGTATCAATATGATGTAACTTCTCCAACCTTTTCTCTTATAAATGAATATGAAGCTAATAAAAAAGTTGTTCATATTGACTGTTATAGAGAAAAAAATGTAGATAGATGGATTAGCTTAGGTATTACTGAATATTTTAATGATTCTAGTATTGTGATTATTGAGTGGCCTGAGATTTTGAATGATATTACTCCTAGTGGTGCCATTAAAATTCAATTTAATCATGTTGAAAATGATAAAAGGGAGATAACATTTTTATGAATTTAATTGCAATAGAAGCCTCAACAGATTTATGTAGTGTTGCATCATTTAAAGATGGGAGTTTATATAATGTTATAGATTTGGTTGATTCTAAAGAACATTCTAAAAATTTACCTCATATTATTTCGCAATGTATGAATGACTTCGTTGATTATAGTGAGATAGATGCTTTTGCGGTTTCAATTGGCCCAGGATCATTTACAAGTGTTAGAATCTCTTTAAGCATTATAAAAGGATTGACACTAGGCCTAAAGAATGAAATTGTCCCGGTACCTACATTGGATGCTATGAATTACTCTATAGATGACAAGACTACTCACCACATTGTGCTCAATTCATTTAAAGAAAAATGCTTCGTTCAAAAATTTAAAGGAAGATCAGCAATGGATGAGCCTTTTGTGTTGGATCTTAAAGATATTAATAAAATTAATAATGCATATATATATTCAAAAAATTCTGCTTTCACAAATAATGATTTGATTACTCCTAGCGCAATATCAGTGGGTAACTATGCCATTGGTAATTATAAAAAATTAGTTAAAAAATATAATGAAAAGATTAAACCTATTTATCTGTCTGAAAATAAATTTGTTAAAATAAATGATAATAAAAGCAAATATTAAACATATAGACGATATATTAGAAATTGAAAACTCTAGCTATATTAGACCATGGACAAAGCAATCTTTTATAAATGAAATAGATAGTGAAATTTCGTCTAACTGGGTATACATTTCAAGTTCTAAATTAATTGGCTATTTATTTGGGTGGAAAATTGAAAATGAATTTCATATAAATAATATAGCCACACATAGAAAGTATAGGAGAACTGGAGTTGCAAAAAAAATGATTGATAATGTTGTTACCAATCTTTTGCCTCAAAAAGTATATTTAGAAGTGAGTAGTGTCAATAATAGAGCCTTAATGTTGTATAAAACTTTAGGATTTAAAAAGAATGGTATACGAAAAAGATACTATTCTGATAATTCTGATGCAATCATGTATAAAATGGATATAAAATGACAGAATGGTTTAGAAGAAAAACTGCCAAAATAACAACATTCAATAAAAAAGATATTGAGGAAGGAAAATGGCAGAAGTGTGGCAATTGTGGTGAAGTTCTATTTACAGGTACATTAATTAAGAAGTATTATATATGCTCTAATTGTAATTATCATTTGAGAATGCCTAGCTATCTTTATAAAAATTTATTATTGGACAATATTGTTGAAGAGCTTGGCTCAGACTTAGTTTCAAAAGATATTCTGAATTTTAGTGGTCAAAAAAAATATTCAGACCAAATTGAAAAAGCTAGAGAACTGACAAGTAATAATGATGCTATTAGAGTTTATGTTGCCACAATAAACGATGAAAGATGCGTCGTGGGAATTATGAATTTTGCATTTATTGGTGGAAGCTTAGGTTCAGTGGTAGGTCAAAAAATTAGTTTAGGCATTGATTATGCTTCTCAAAACAATTTACCATTAATTATTGTCTGCTCTTCTGGCGGTGCAAGAATGCAAGAGGGTGTAATAAGTTTGATGCAACTTGCAAAAATCTCTACAAGATTGGCAGAGTTTTCAAAAAAGAAAGGATTATTTATTTCTGTTTTAACTGATCCTACAACCGGTGGAGTTACGGCAAGTTATGCAATGCAAGCAGATATTATTATATCAGAACCTAATGCTTTGATTGGATTTGCTGGTGCTAGAGTTATAAAACAAACTATTGGACAAGATTTGCCGGAGGGATTTCAAAGAGCTGAATTTTTATTGAAAAAAGGATTTGTTGATTCTATTGTATCTAGAGCTGATATGAAAAAAAGTATTTATAGTATAATGAAGTTTTTTAAAAATGGTAACTAGATATGAATGAATTTGATAAAATTTTAGTTTTAGATTACGGCTCTCAGTATACTCAGTTGATAGCTAGAAGGATTAGAGAGCTTAATGTTTTCTCTGAGATTTGCCCACACGATATTACGATTGAAAGGATAAAAGAAATTAATCCTAAGGCAATAATTTTATCAGGGGGACCTATGAGTGTTTATTCTGATAATGCGTATAAGCTAAATTCTGAAATTATCAATTTAGGATTACCAATTCTTGGTATTTGTTATGGTATGCAGTTGCTAATGAAAAATCTAGGAGCAGAAGTTATTTCTTCAAATGTAAGAGAGTATGGTCACATGAAAATTAGTGTATCAAATAATCATGATCTATTTAAGAATATTAATAATAATACTTCTGTTTGGATGAGCCATGGAGATAAAATTGGTTCTTATGATAGTAATTGGATGTCATTGGCAAACTCGAATAATGGAATTCTTGCTGCTGTAAAGCACAAAACAAAATTAATTTATGGTGTGCAGTTTCACCCGGAGGTTAATCATACGGACCAAGGAAAAGATATCTTATCTAATTTCCTATATGAAATTTCAAAGTGTAGACCATTATGGACATCAGACAATTTTATTGAAAATGCTGTTCAAAAGATTAAAAATGAAGTTGGAGATAAAAATGTTATATGCGGAATTAGTGGAGGTGTAGATTCTTCAGTTATGGGTGCGTTGATTAATAAGGCTATAGGTAATCAAGGTAAATTTATTTTTGTTAATCATGGCTTACTAAGAAAAAATGAAGAACAAGATGTAATGAATTCCTTGCATAAAGGTTTGGGTATGAAAATTGAATGTGTTAACGCAGAAAATACGTTTCTTTCAGAGTTAAAAAGCTGTAATGATCCTGAGAAAAAAAGAAAAATAATTGGAAGACTTTTTATCGAAACATTTGAAGAGGCTTCTAAGAAATTTGATAACATAGAATTTTTAGCTCAAGGTACGCTTTATCCAGATGTGATTGAATCAGGAGGTAGCGATTCATCTGTAACTATAAAATCTCATCATAATGTTGGAGGGCTACCAGATGACATGGATTTTAAATTAATAGAGCCATTACGTGACTTATTTAAAGATGAGGTTAGAGAAGTAGGTAGAAAACTTGGCATTCCAGATTTCTTAGTTGATAGGCATCCTTTTCCAGGCCCTGGACTTGCAGTTAGAATTATTGGAGAAATTACTAAAGAAAGATTGCAAATTTTAAAAGAAGCAGATGATATATATATAAAAACATTGGTTAGTATGGGAGAATATAATAATATTTGGCAAGCTTTTGCAGTACTTGTACCAGTTAAAACAGTCGGTGTGATGGGTGATGGGCGTACTTATGAAAATTTAATTGCTTTGAGAGCAGTAACTAGCACAGATGGTATGACTGCTGATTGGTATAGAATGCCAGATGATGTCTTGCAAACTGTATCAAGTAAAATTGTAAATTCTGTAAAAGGAGTAAATAGAGTGGTTTATGACGTAACATCTAAGCCACCTGGTACAATTGAGTGGGAATAAATTAATGGAGGTTAATGTGGGTTACATGTATTATGATAGTGGTTTAATGGCTTTAGGTGGCCTTGGTATTGGAGTATCTTATTTTTTAATATTTGCATTATTGTCTCCCTTTATTGCAGGATTATTATGGACTTTTGGAGTTCATATGGCAAAGATTAAAGAAAAAAACTATATTAGTTACTATGGAGTTGCATGTCTTTGCGTGCTTCCTGCCTCAATTTTCTTAGCTATTTCAACTGGCTTGATTGTTCAAGTAAACTCAGATCCAAGAATACTAATTTTTATGATATCAGTAGTATTCTTTCTTTTGCAATCTTTTCTTAGTATTTTATTTGCTAAATTGATATTGAAAGCAACTTGGGGTCAGTCTATTGTCACATGGCTTACGTTGCTTGTTTTATGGTTTTTTATTTTAGTAGTATTTTGGGTTGTAATGTTTTCATATTAACAAGTTTATTATAGATTAATTATGTGTGGAATAATAGGATACGTTGGAAATAAACAAGCTTCTAACATATTAGTTGGAGGGTTAAAGCGTTTAGAATACAGAGGTTACGATTCTGCAGGAATATGCACAATTGAACATGAAGATTTATTGACAACCAAATGTGCTGGAAAAGTAGTTGATCTTGAAAAAAAATTAAAGAAAAATAAGCATAGTGGCTCTATTGGGATTGGGCATACAAGATGGGCTACTCACGGCTCTCCGAGCAATATTAATGCGCATCCACATTATGATACTTCAAAGAATTTTAGTTTGATTCACAATGGAATAATTGAAAACTATATCCCCTTAAAAAAGTTTTTAGAACAGAAAGGTGTTGATTTTCATACTCAAACTGATACTGAGGTTTTAATTCAATTTATTAGCTATATGCATGATAAAGAAAAAACACATTTTTCTGAATCTGTTAGGCTTGCACTTAAAGAAGTGGTTGGTGCATACGGAATAGTGGTAATGAACAAAGAGTATCCTGATATGTTAGTAGCGGCAAGAAATGGTAGTCCATTGATTGTGGGCTTATCAGATGATGAGAAATTTGTTTCATCAGATGTGTCGGCCGTTCTTGAGCACACTAGGAATATTGTTTATTTAGATGATGGAGAAATAATATCAATTGACAGTAATGGTTATTCAATTAAGGAAGTTTTCAATGATAAAATAGTCTCTAAACAAATTCATCGTATCGAAATGAGTTTAGATAAAATTGAAAAGAGTGGATTTGACCACTTTATGTTAAAAGAAATTTATGAACAACCTAATTCTATCATGGATTCAATCAGAGGGCGAATTAGAGATGAGGAGATTTCTTTAGGCGGAATCTACGATCAAACTCAAAAAATTTTAGATTCTGATAATATATACATAACTGCATGTGGAACATCTTGGCATGCTGCTCAAATAGGAAGTTATATTTTAGAAGAATTACTTAATAAGCCTGTAAAAGTTGAGTACGCTTCAGAGTTTAGGTATAGAAAGACCCCAATTGACTCTAAGTCATTAGTGATAGCAATGAGTCAGTCTGGTGAAACTGCTGATACATTAGCAGCAATTAGAAAATCAAAAGAAGCTGGAGCCTTAACATTGGGTATAGTAAATGTGGTCGGTAGCTCCATTGCGAGAGAAACAGATTGTGGAATTTATATGCATGCAGGTCCTGAAATTGGAGTTGCATCAACTAAAGCCTTTACATCTCAAGTAGTTATACTAAATATGCTTGCTTTATATTTAGCTCAGAAAAGTGGGGTAGAAAATCCAACAATAAAAGAGACAATTAAAGATTTGGAAAACTTGAGTATTATGACAAATGATATTCTATCTCTAAATGATAAAATACTTAATATTGCAAAGAAATATTATGAGGCAGACAATTTTCTGTATTTAGGAAGAGGTTATCAGTTTCCCTCAGCTCTAGAAGGCGCTTTGAAATTAAAAGAGATATCTTATATTCATGCTGAGGGTTATCCAGCCGCTGAAATGAAGCATGGCCCTATAGCTTTAATTGATGAAAAAATGCCAGTTGTTTTTATAGTTACTCCAAATGGTTACTCGAAAATTTTATCTAATATACAAGAGGTTAAGGCAAGAGGGGGAAAGATTATTCTTATTACATTAGTAGACCCATCCGAAATGATTGATTTTGTTGATCATGTGATATATATTGAGAATGCTGATAAAATAAGCAATTCATTAACTCCAATACTTACTTCTATCCCACTCCAATTATTGTCATATCATATTGCTGTGCTTAAGAATTGCGATGTTGACCAGCCAAGAAATCTTGCTAAAGCAGTAACCGTAGAATAGTGTAGGGTTTTAAGGTTGATCATTAAAAATATTAAATTATAGGATAAAATTTGATGAAAAATCTATTTAAAATATTAACATTATCTCTTTTCTTTTCAATAGGATTAGGATGTATTGATGATGTTGAAGTTGAGCTATGGAATGAGTGTTATAATATTGAAACAACTACATCTATAAATTTGCAAAATAGTGGCATTACAGGATTGATACCTCCAGAGATAGGTAATTTGATTAATCTTACTCATTTAGAGCTAGATCATAATTTTCTAAGCGGTCCAATTCCTCCAGAGATAGGTAATTTGATTAACTTAGTTCAATTAGAATTAGATCATAATAATTTGACAGGTTCAATCCCTCGAGAAATAGGCCAATTAGTTAACCTTAACCACTTGGAATTGATTAATAATAATCTAAGTGGTGAAATTCCATCAGAGCTTGGTAATTTGATTAATTTAAATTATTTATTTTTATTTGAGAATCAACTTAGTGGTTCTATTCCAAGTGAGCTTGGTAATTTAATTAATCTTATTCAATTGGGTTTGATGTTTAATCAATTTTCAGGAGAAATTCCATCAGAGCTTGGTAATTTAACGAATCTTACTCACTTAGCTTTATCTTCCAATCAACTTTCAGGGGCGATTCCATCAGAGTTTGGCAATTTGTCTAATCTAGAGCTTTTATATTTATTTGATAATCAGCTTTCAGGAGAAATTCCTGAATTTGTTTGTAATTTGATTGTAAGTAATAATTTAAATATTGAGGATATAGTTTCTGGAAATAGCTCATTAATCAATAATTGTGAAATCCCTTGTGTTGAATTGTGGGATGAATGCTATGATGTTGCTGGAACATATATATTGGATTTATCAAATCAGGGTTTATTAGGAGAAATCCCATCTGAGATAGGTAGTCTGACAAATTTAAGAGAATTATATTTATTAGATAATCAACTTTCAGGTGAAATCCCTTCAGAAATAGGTGATTTAGTAAACTTAGAGTATTTGAATTTAGAAAGAAATCAGTTATCAGGAGAAATCCCATCAGAGATAGGTAATTTAATTAATCTGCGTGCAATAGATTTAAGCAATAATCAGTTATCAGGAGAAATTCCATCAGAGATAGGCAGTTTTATAAATTTAGATTTTCTG
>CEVN01047333.1_pt1 | contig 15699 bp, 14 predicted proteins | sample 427041 | NCBI WGS metagenome assembly CEVN01 (sample SAMEA2623463, study PRJEB7988) | marine metagenome | biome: marine biome (ENVO:00000447); feature: surface water layer (ENVO:00002042); material: "saline water (ENVO:00002010), including plankton (ENVO:xxxxxxxx)" | depth 5 m
AGCGCTCCCATTGGATCCCAAGGAGATAACTTAACAGGCTTTTTATCAAACAACTTTAGCATTTTTTTAGGTAAATATTTTTTATCAATAACAACTTCGTAGTTATATTCATCAAACCAATCATCTGTCATTAAGTAATAACCTTTATCGCCACCTTTAGCACCCCAACTATTTTCTACTCTCCACTTAGTAGGTTTATTTTTATGCAAATCTACACCAGTAAATAGCATCGCATGCGTCATTTGGCTATCCCCATATTCTAACTTAGTTGCTTTGGTCATACCAAATTTTGATCCAAACAATAAATCATATTTATATATTCCTTCATACATAATTCCGATATCCCTATGAAACATTTTCCCAACATCACATCCAAACCAAACTGCTTCATTATTTTTCAATGATTTTATTGTAGCATCCTTCATTTCATCTATAGAAACATTAAGATATTTTATCGTCTGTCCCTCAGCAACATTACCTAAAAATTTAACAGTATATAGTTCATTAAATTTTTTATTAGACATAGGACAATGAATCAAGCACACCTTATCTTTTAAATTTATAGGAACATGTTTATCCAAAAATGATAGGGGCGTAAGATTATCAAATCGCTTATATTTTTTTTTCTTATCTTTAATTTGCCAATCAAATTTTAATGGGGGCTTGCCTAAAAACGTACAAAGCATATTATAAACAGCTTTCATCATAGAAACTTTAATTTTTCTAAGCTCATTGATAGTTTTACCTTCACCGTGTTCTTTTCGAAGTATACTTGCAAACTCTCTTAGCTTTCTTGTGATAATTTGATTCATGGCTCTAGAATTACTACTATGCATACTTTCGGGCATAACACTTTGAGGGACAATTCCATACTTTTCCATTAAGTTAACGAACATATCCCATTGGCCACCATCTTGAATAGGATTATCAACAAGCCACATTATAATTCTACTATCAAAAGACTCATCAAGAGTAGATAATATATTCTCTAAAAAATAATTAGACTTTTCAAGCTTATCATAAAACATAAAATAACTTTGAGAAAATTCAAAATCAGCTAAATCATATTTTTTTGCAAGTTCAATTCTCATTAGATTTAGCGCTGCAAAACCCCAGCATCTTCCACTTGCTTTCTGATTTGTTGTTTTTTTCATTTCATCTTTAATGACATTGGAAAATGTATGATTAATTGTTCTAAACTTTTCCCAATCCATTGATACATCTTCAAGTTTAGATCTAGTTAATGCATTCATTGAAATTTCACAATGATCACAAGAATCAAAATCTTTTCTAAATTTATTTATATTATTGATTGATAAGTGTTTGCTCATTATATTTTTCCTTATTTGTGCCCCCGGGAGGACTCGAACCCCCAACACCTGGAACCGAAATCCAGTGCTCTATCCAATTGAGCTACAGAGGCATATTTTTGGGTGGCTGATGGGACTCGAACCCACGACATCCTGAACCACAATCAGGTGCTCTAACCAGCTGAACTACAGCCACCATTATTTAATAATTATAATGAAATTTAAATATTCTATTATAGATAAAACAATTGAATTTCTTTATCTAAGAAGATGGAGGCCATCCATCAATCTCTACTTCGTAAGTATAATATCTCGATGTATTTCCAGCCTCATTAACTGTTTTAAAAGTTGTTGGAAAATTCTGTATCTCAACTAATACAACTTCTTCTCCAGTTTTTTTAACTTTCATTTTAGTCCCAACAGGAACTTGATTCATAGAATAATATTTTTTCTTAGCCATATTATTAAAATTAATTTTTTAAACTTGATGAAACTAAACCACATTTCGGAATATTTGCTTTAAACAAATTTCCATTCTCATCTTTCATAGTATAAAAGCCACTCATAAATCCAAAATCAGAATTAAGTGGACAAAAGCTATTATACTCAAAAGATTCTCCAGGTTTAATAATGGGTTTCTCACCAACAACACCCTCCCCATCAACAATTTTTTTTCTACCAAGAGAATCTTCAATATCCCAATGCCTACTAATCAACTGTATATTTTCCATACCATGATTTGAAATAATAACATTATATGTAAAAAAGAATAAAGACTGCTTACCATCAGATAATTTTGGCATAAACTCAGCTTTTAACTCAACTTTAACATCACTCATTTTCTATATCCCATTTACTGCAAGTTAAATTTATAAAAGTATCATCTTCAGGAAAAATTTTAAGTGATTTATATTCTGTATTATTTTCAGAATTAAACAATCTATGTTTATTATCACAAAAAGGCATTTTTTCACTTAATCCACAAGTGCAGATACTATATTTTACACCTTTCTTAATTTTTATTCTAATTTTTTTATTATCAATCATAATGTTATTTAACAAATTTATATTTAATAGCAGTAAAATACAGAAACTTTTCATTATAATTAGGAAAATCTGTTCTATCTTTTTCATAAATAATCGCATCAGCATTAATCTCTGATGTTTTAACTTTTAGAATTTTCATAAATATATCATCCAAAAAAAATTGTCCATAATAAAAATTGTCAGTTGCAAAAATTGCAACCTCATTATACTCATTAGATATATCTTCCCTATTAAAAAATAATTTAAAATCATATGTTGGAGATGTTTTAAAAACATTAGACTTCAAATTATAAGGCTGTCCATCCATTTTATAAATCTTAAAATGCTTGTTTGCACAACCATTAAAAAATATTAACCCAAAAATTAAAAATATAGCGATTCTTACTTTCATTTAATATCTAATAAATGCTTCTTCATAAATAGCGCAGAAATTTTATGGGCCTCTTGTTTTGCGCTTTTATTGCCTTCGATAGTTGTCCCTCTTTTAGCACAAAATGCTAAAGCAATTTTTTGTAAATAAGGAGAAGTCATAGGGAAGTTCATAAAATCTAATAATAGAGTTCCATCATCATTTAACTTAAACATACAATCAGTCAAGCTATAACCATTATCCATTTTAGTTAACTTTATTTTACTATCAAAAGAATGATGAGCATCTTCAAATATAGTAATTTCTATATTATCTTTAATTTTTTTTGCAGATTCAACTAATGACAAACAAGCTGAAGCTGGCGTCCAATCATCAATTTCTCCGATTAAAATATGCACAGGAGCATCAGTAAAACTTAAATTTTCAGGCTCAACAACACATGGGGGGTAATATGCCAGATGTGCAACAAACCTCTCCTTAGGATTTATTGCATTTATTAAAGGAGTCCAACCAGATAGAAGAGCTGTTCCTCCCCCTAAACTCCATCCAGTAAGAGCAGCACGTTTACTATCAATATTAGGATGTTCACTTAACTTATCTAAAGCTTTATAGCTATCTAAAATCATCATAGCTGTAGTAACCTTTGTCTGTTCACCAACAGTCGATTCAACACCCCTACTATCAAAACTATGTAATTCAAAAGTAGCTATCCCCAAATCTCTATATAACTGCAACGCTTCTTCATGATGATCAAGCCATCCAATACTACCAGCAACTCCAATAACTAATGGGTATTTTTTATCAAAATAGTTTTCTTCTGGGAATTTTAAAATCCCATATACCTCTTGTTTATCTTGCTTATCTAAATCAAGGATAACATCTCTAAAAGTAAAGGGATTAGAGCTTGTGAAACTAATTTTTTCAGAATTAATTGAAATTGAAAGAATAAAAATTGCTAAAAGTATTTTCTTATACATATTTAAATCTATTTAATTATTTTGACAAAATAAAAAATAATCTTCAAAAACTGAACCAATTAAAAGAATATCTTTATAAACAGCAGCAACACTTGAGCCTGAATACATAGATCCATTATCAAGGTATACTTCATTAATAGCATATTTATTACTAGGCTTTTTTATTAATTTAATTACTTGTGAAGGTGAATCATATTCCTTGTTTTTAGCATGTTTAACAAATTTAAGCACCTGAGGATGAGAACCAATCCAAAGATTCTCTTGATTATCCAGCTCTATATTATCAACGCCTGAATCAAGATAAATTTTTTGCTGCAGTGATAAATCATTTGATGCAGTGTTACGATTATAAATTGACACACTCTTTCCTATTGTCTCTGCTACAAAAACTTTTGTTTTATTATTATTTACATTAATTCCATTAGCATATTGCAGCTTATCTATTACAACTTTAAATTTTTTGCCATTAAAAAAAATAATATTTGATTTTGAAAGCTGCAAATAATCTTCTATCATTTTACCAAAAATAGAAGAATTTCCATGATCATTTGTAACATAAAACTCATTTTCATTTATTGCAACTATATCATTGGGACTATTTAATAAATCACTTTCTATAGTTTTTTTAAAAACCAAACTATTATTAACCAAATTAAAAACTTCAATTGTGTTTTTATTTTTTCTATGATTAACAACGAATAAAATTGTTTTATCATTAGACTCATAAACTGAGATTCCGTGTGGGTGGAACTCAAATTCTAAATTATTTGTTAATTTTTCTAATTTAGAAGATTTATTATTCAAGTTATATGAAAAAATATGACCTTGTTCAGGTGAACCTTCTAATGTTAATCTTCTATTATCAGAAGAAATCAAAGCGACACCATTGCTAAGAATCGTTATATCTTCAGGACCACTAATATTATGAATTTCTACACAACTACCATCATAATGGGACTCAATAACTTTAAAAGAACCTGCATCTGAAAGAGTTTTAATACTTAAAAAACCAATTAAAAATATTAATATTTCCTTCATTTTCTATCCTTAGGCTAAGAAAGATTTTTAATATTTAAAAACATTAACAATAATGAGCTAATTGATTTTTCAATTTCTAAAATATAAATTCTTTTCTTTTTCAAATACTGACTAGAATTCAACTTATATTTTTTTGCATAATTATATTTTAATTCTAAATCTTTTAACAAATCAATTTTTTTAAATGCATTAAGTTTAATCAAATTAATTTTTTGGAGATAACTATTATTTAATTTTGCAATTGAACAATGATTAATCCTATTAAGTAATGTTTCTATCTTAGCTTTTAGTATACTGGCTTCAGAAGCTTTTCTTAGTTTATAAACTAACTTGAAAATTGATAGAAATTTTATTATCCATTTACTAGGATCAAAATTATACCATTTAATACCATTTCTATAATCCCATTGGAATTTATGATGATAATTATGAAAGCCTTCACCAAATGTAAGGAAGGCCATCACCCAAGAATCTCTTGCTGATGTATTGTAATCATATTCTCTTTTACCAAAATAATGACATAAAGAATTAATAAAAAATGTGAAGTGATGTACTAAAGTAACTCTCAAAAATCCTCCCCATAACAATCCACCAATCGGCCTATTATAAATAAAACCAATTAATAATGGTAAAATAAAAGATAGAAATAATGCAATCGGCCAATAAAATTTATTTTGAAATTTAATAGCAGATTTTTTTTCTAAATCTGAAACTCCTGAAATGTTAGTATTATTTTTTTTTACAATCCAACCAATATGAGCATGTAGTAGCCCTTCTTTCACACTATATGGATCTTCATCTGTATCAAGTTTTCTATGGTGTCTCCTGTGATCAGAACACCAATTTACAATTGTATTTTGCAATGCCATTGAACCTAGTATCATATAAATCCATTCGATTGCTGGAATTGCCTTAAATGATTTATGCGAAAACAATCTGTGATAACCAATAGTAATACCAGTACCAGCAAAAAACCAGCCCACAATCAATAAAAGTGGCTCTTGCCAAACAATACCATAATAATATACATAAATAGGTATAGCACTAAAACTAACAATAGGTAGCAAAGTTAGAACAATTAGAAGAGGAACATCGTATTTTTTTACTATATTTTTCATAATCTATATATAATTACATCAAATAAAACTTAAGAATATAGCTATAAATCAATTAACTATTCTTTTTTCTTTTTCTTTGCTGCAGCCATTCTTTTATTAATATCTAATTCCATTTTTCTCATTCTTACATTACTAGGTGTAATCTCCATTAATTCATCATCAGCAATAAACTCAATACTTTGATCTAAAGATAAATTTTGCGGAGGCCTTAAAACAACTGTGGCATCAGAGGATGAAGCACGCATATTTGTCAGTTTTTTTTCACGCGTAATATTAACATCTAAATCACCATTTCTATTTCTCTCTCCAATAATCATTCCTTTATATACATCTGTACCAACTTCAATAAAAAGTTCACCCCTATCTACCATACCTAAACATGCATATGAAGTTACTTTTCCAGGCCTATCAGCTATTAATGCTCCCGTATTTCTTTGCGGAATATCACCACTCCATGGAACATAAGAATCAAATAATGTATTCATTATTCCAGAACCTTTAGTATCTGTTAAAAACTGACTTCTAAAGCCAATCAATCCTCTTGAAGGAATTGTAAATTCAAGAGTCACCCTTCCAAAACCATTATTCTGTAAATTTACCATTCGTCCTTTCCTAACAGAAAGTTTTTCAGTAATTACTCCAACATGATCTTCTTCTAAATCAAGAAAAATCTTCTCCAAGGGTTCTAAGATTTTTCCATTTTTTTCTTTTGTTATAACACGAGGTTTAGACACCATAAACTCATAGCCTTCTCTGCGCATTGTTTCAATTAAAATTGCCATTTGAAGCTCCCCTCTACCACAGACTTCAAATACATCTGTTTGATTAGTATCTTTCACCTGCAATGAAACATTACCTAAAATTTCTTTTTGTAATCGATCACTTAAATGCCTAGATGTTAAATACTTTCCCTCCTTTCCAGCAAAAGGACCATTATTAACATGAAAAAACATCGAAACTGTTGGCTCATCAATCTCTATTCTAGGAAGGGGTGAAGGATTTTCATTTGAAGAAATTGTATCACCAATACTAATATTAGGGATTCCTGCTACAGCTATTATATCTCCAGACTCTAATTGTTCTACTTTTACTTTTTGTAAGCCATTGAAAGTATAACATGCTGATAATTTTTGGTCACAAATCACCTCATCTTTAGTACATAAACTATATCTATCATTTACTTTAATAATACCATTACCAAGTCTACCTACAGCAACCTGACCTACGTATGAATCATAGTCAATATTAGTAATCAAGAATTGCGTATTTTCATCATCCGAAACTTCCGGACCCGAAAAATAACTAATTATCTTATCAAACAATGGAGTTAAATCATTTGAAGAATCTCCAATTTCATTATGCGCAATTCTATCTTTTGCATTTGTATAAACAATAGGAAATTCAATTTGAGAATCATTAGCATCTAAATCAATAAATAAATCATAAACTTCATTTACTACTTCATCAATACGAGAATCTGGTCTATCAATTTTATTAATAATAAGAATTATAGGTAGTTCTTTAAGTAATGCCTTCTGAAGTACAAAACGAGTTTGAGGCAAAGGACCCTCACTAGCATCAACTAATAATAAAACTCCATCAACTAGATTAAGACTTCTTTCAACCTCTCCACCAAAATCAGCGTGGCCAGGTGTATCAACAATATTTATTTTTATATTGTTATAAAATATCGCTGTGTTTTTTGCAGTTATTGTTATTCCTCTTTCTTTTTCGAGGTCCATAGAATCCATAACACGATCATCAATATTTTCATGAGATTTAAATGTACCACTTTGATGAAGCAGCCCATCAACTAATGTAGTTTTCCCATGGTCAACATGAGCAATAATTGCAATATTTCTAAAATTATCTTTTATCATTTATGAATTTTATAACTATTTAAAGAAGAATTTCGATATATAATTTACACTAAAATTATATTAATTAGCTGAACAACATCTAAAATATTAATAAAATTATCATTATTAATATCAGAAGCTTCGAATTCTAGTTCATTTGGAGAATCTATTAATAGAGAAAAATTAATAATAGCAACAACATCTAAAACATTAATTTCACTATCAAAATTAACATCTCCTAAAACAGGAGAATCATCTAACTCGATTGAAAAATTCAGCACTAAATGAGAGGTATTATCATATGATGGAGTAACAACTAAAACATGACTATTTATATTAATACCACCACCATCTAAACTTAAAATAGTAATTTCATCTTGTAAATCTAAATTATAAGCTTCAATCCCATTTTCATTTTCAACTAGATGAATAAGATTCAGCATAGATGGACTAGATGTAGTAAATTTTAGATTTAGCAACTCTAAAGGAAGTTCAAAAAAGTAAGCTCCACCTTTGTTGCTCACAATTTCAAAATCTCCCTCATAATCTGATTCTATTGTTGAAGTGCAATAATTGTTCGCTTCATTAAAATATTCCCCATTTATTGATCTATCACCAGTAAAATATCTCCATAGAGCATACTCTTTATAAGAATCTGATAAACTAATTTCATTATTAGTTACACTATTAATAGCATCACTATATATAGGGAATAATGACACAGGATCTCCAGTAGCATATCTAGTTCCGTAATCCTCCCATAACAATCTAATTATTGATGAATCTCCTAATGACTCAACCAAAAATTTTTGCCATAAAGCACTTCTATATGGATAAATTGATGATGGGTAATCTATACTATAATTAGGGTAAGTCAATGGAGTAACTACAGAGCAATTATTTAACATTAACTGCAGATGATTCGCATTAGGGAAAATCATATTTTCCATATAAGTTGCTGATTGCTCAAAAAACCAAGCATTATGCATATAATTACCAGGCTCACCTGAAGTTGAATAGCCATAACGTAGTTGTATTGAATGATGTAATTCATGCGCTACTACATGAGTAGCCCAAGATGGTAAAGTAGTATGGGCATTTTGCATTGTTGAAACCTTCATAAATGTCGTATATCCTCCTGTATATGGAGGCACATTATAAGGTGTTTCAGGAACCACCATGCCCACTCCATCATTTGATATGTATATATCATAAAGAGAATTTCCTCCAAAATTAATGCAATGATTTTCAGAATTAATATCTAATATAGATTCATCGCAATCAGGAGGTGGCGCAATCCACCCTTTTTGCATATACTTATCATAAGCAATTTCGGCAAGATCTATAATTGATTGAGCAAAACTGAAATTAGACTGGAGACTTATCATTTGGCCATTTACAAATTGAGAATCCGCATCTGAAACTGTAAAATGTATCACAAAATGCTCACTTTGAATTTGTTCAGGGAAAGTATAATTATTTCTTACAATATCTCTATTATTTTCAACAATACATGATGCCATTGAAAACAAACTATTAGATAGAATAGTAAAATAAAAGCAATAATATTTTAAAAATGATATATTCATTAATATAATCTACATAATAAAATAGCCTCTAAAAAGAGGCTATTTGAAATAAAAAATAAAATTGGAATAATAATATTATCAATCTATACCAATAATAATATTAACCATTTGAAGAATATCTATTACATTAAGGATATTGTCATTGTTCATATCAGCTAAATAGTTAAATTCATTATTTAGGATAAGGCTAATTGTCATAATCACATCTTGAATATTAATAATATTATCTTGACTTATATCGCCTAATTGGTATTGATTTTCTTCACAATAACTATATTCAACTTGATAATAACCTTCACATCCACATAACCAAGTATACCAAGAATCACAATCCCAATTACAACCAGGAACAGAATTACAAATACTGGCATCATCAAAAGTACATAGTTCTGTTTCAAAATCTTCAACCCACATACAACTATTATCGCTAAAGCATTGCTGCTCATTCATCCCAGAGCATTCTGGATCTTCTTGACAAAATCCATTATCTATCTCATAATAGCCTCCACTACAATCCGTTACAGTTGTTAATCCTGAACACGTATATGTTAGCCATGAATAGGAACATCCTGATTGAGATACACAATCAGAATACCCAGTGCCCGTACCACAATCAATTTGATATGATGTCCAGTTACATTGATCAATTGAATTACACGAACCTGAATTATAATCAAAGTCTGAACAATATCCACTATCTACATTTTCAATCCAATCACAACTATCACTACTGCTACATTCTTGCTCTTGCATTTCAGAACATTCAAGCATTCCAATTTCTTGACAATAGCTATTATCTATTTGGTAATTACCTCCAGCACAATACCAACCTGAATACCATCCAGGATATTGATATGCTCCATAACAACCAGACATTGATTCACAAGCACTAGAATTTTGATTAAACTCACTACAACTTCCATAAGTAATATCTTCAATCCATTCACAAACATTATTATTGTTACATTGAAGCTGGTTATAGTTATCACATTGCGTGTAGACTAGATTTAAAAGAAATATAAAAATTATAAAATAAAAATTTTTCATTACGCTTCTCCATTTAAAATAATATCGATAATTTGAATGACATCTATAATATTAATAATTTGATCATTATTCATATCTGCAATATTATTGTATTCTTGATTTAAAATTAAATTAACTACTTGAATGACATCTTGAATATTTATATTACTATCATTATTTATATCGCCTAAAAAATAATTAATTTCTTCACAAAAACTAGAATCTCCAAAACAATAACTAGTATCTAATTGAAATGATCCTCCACTACAGGTATCTTGCCATTGAGTACTATTCCAAGACCAATCACAGTTCCCTCCATTAGCATTTGCCCAAGAGCATTCAGAGGCACTATTATAATTTGAACAAGCTGACCATTCATAATCTTCAATCCAGTCACAATTATTATAACTGCACTGCAACTCATTTTCAAGATTATTGCAATTCACTTGACCTTCGACCCAATTACATTGCTCGGAACTATTACAATCAGATTCACTTTCAATTTCAGAACATTCTTGGACAGAAATTTCTTGGCAATAGCCATTGTCAACTTGATATTGACCGTAACAATCACAAACCAATACATCTTGCCATAAGCTACTATCCCATATCATCTCACATTCCCATTCACAGCCGTCATGTGCTTGACAATTTGACTCGCTCCAAGCAAAATAACAATTTTCTAATTCAATATCTTCTATCCATTCACAACCACTATTACTAGCGCATTCAGATTCCATCATTTCAGAACATTCCGGCATCTCAATTTCTTGGCAATAGCTATTATCTATTTGAAAAGAACCACCTACACAAGAACTCCCATAATTTTGCCAACCACCCCATGAGAATTCCCAGCTGCATCCATAATTTGAATATGATTCACAAGAGCTTGAGCCATTAAAATTACTACAATTCATTGTAGTAATATCTTCAATCCAATCACAATTTTCATTATTATTACAATCTAATTCTGAATAATCTATACATTGCGAACACATAAAGCTTAATAGGAAAAACAATAATAAAAAGATTTTATAACTCATAATTCCTCTTGGTTAATAATACTTAGATTAAATAATTAAAACTCAAAATAAACTACGACAATTTTACACAGATTGAACGAAAATAGTTAAATCACTTTGAAGATTCAGTTTTCTTCTTATTCTATAACGATGCTGTTCAACTCCCCTAACTGTAATAGATAGTATATCAGCTATTTCTCTAGTTGAAAAACTCATCTTAATTAAATTACAAATCCTTAATTCTGATTCTGTAATTTCAGGACACTTATTAATAAGATATTTATTAAAATTAGGATTAATATCATTAAATAGTTTTATAAAAACATTCCAATCTTTTGTCATATGTAATCTTTGATTACATAAATTTATTAATGATTGATTATTTATTCTTTCAGAATTCAACTCATTAATTACTTTGTTAAGAAATTCTTTTTCTGAAGCGGACTGTAAAGCATTTGATACTAGTTTTCTTTTTTGTGATTGCATATCAAGCTTAATACCCAAATCTTTTTGAGCACTTAATGATACATCAAATTCATCTTTTAAATATTTCAATGAATCATTATTTAACTTTACAAACAACTTATTTTTATTTTTTAAGTTTTGATCATGAACGTTGTTTAATTTTTCTAAACAAATATATAATTCTCGATTATTTTTATTTTTTTTATTAATAGAACATATCCTTTTTAAAATTTTAATATCTAAATCCAAATTTTTATTTTGTTTATTTAAAGATAAAGCCTCATTTAATTTATTTAAAGACCTTGAGTACATTTTTTGACTATAAAATACTTCTGAAATTGAAAAAACAACTTCAGGAATCATTTTATTATTAGAACTTTTTTTAAACGAAGTAAATGCTTCATTTAAGCAATCTAAAGATTTTTTAAATTCTTTATTTTTCAAATAAATGCGTCCTTGTAAATGATAAATATATGGCCTATAAATATTTTCTTTAATTTTTTGACTATGATACAATGCATCTTTAACAAATTTCTTTGATTTCTTAATATTGCTATCATTATTTAAAAAAGATGTAGAAATATTTATAAAAATTGGGACTAAAACGTTTGAATCTTTTTTAATTTCAGCAGCTCTAACAATTTTTCCATATGATTCTTTTTCTTTTTTAAATTTTTTCATTCTGTTATAAACTACTGAAAATGCGACATATAGCTTTGACATAGGATTGTAATCATCTTCACATTCAGGCAGTAAACTTTCTGCTTTTTTAAGATATTTAATAGCCAAAGTATTTAAATTATTATCTGAATATATTAAAGCTAAATCTGTATAAGAAAATATCAACCCATTTACAGCAAGCTTTTGATTTAAAATTGTCTTCCAAAGATTAATTGCAAGATGTGAGTCTTTAATAATATTTTTTATAAGGCCTATCTCTCTAGATACTTTAATAGTCAAAGTAAGATTATGAGCAACACAAAAATTATTATTAATACTAGAGGCTATCTTCCTGATTTTTTTTAAGTATGACAATCTTTGTTTATGATTAATACTATAGTTTTGAAATACAATAATATTTGCATTATACAAAATTTCTTGAGTTGAAGTAGAGAAATCTATTTTCCTTAACTGTTCTAAATTGATCAAGTTAAGTTCTTTAATTATTTTATCCTTAGACACAACTAAATGTAGTAATTAATTATATTTTTTTTTAAAAAAATTGGAAATATTTTCAGCAGACTTTAATATTTTTTCGCTATTACAAGCCTTACAGTAATTTCTCAAGGATTCATAAATAACAACATATGGTTTAATACATATTTCACATGTTTTGATAGTTGACTTCATGAATTATTTTACTCAAAAAAAAGTCAATAAACATTACTACAAATTTTCACATAAAATTAAATTTCTTTAAATGTAAAACTCTTCTTAAAGTTTTTAGAACTTTTATCTTCTATTTCTAATAGCGGATAAATAAATAAATTAACAGGATTACTGCTACATTCATCTAAACTGAAATCTCTTCCAATCATCATTTCAACTCTACTTTCATCAACTGTTCCAAAGAAATATTCAGCTTTACTTGGATCTTTATCTGCTTCAGAAATATCAACTGGATACCACCCCTCTCCATCTATATAATAATCAGCCCAGCAATGATACCCCTTAACTTTCCCTTCTTTACCACTTGGAATTGGAAAACCCATATGGAATCGAGCTGGTATTTCAAGAGTTCTTGATAAAGATATAAAATAAGAATGGTAATCAGTACAATTACCTACTCCAATGTCACATGCATATAAAGAATTACCATTACCATACGCATATTTTTCATTATTATTTTGAGATTTAGTCAATTCATCTCTTGTCTTCTTTTTAAGACCATAAGTTATATTATTAGGCAACCACTCTTTACCAGTCTTAGGATTTATTCCACCATGAACATATTTATAATTTCCAGAAGCCTTGTCATCAGTTGGTTTTCCATAGTGCATGCCAGTTAAAACATAATTATAAACTCCCTTCATATTATCCTTAGCAAGCTTGTTATCTTTAACAATTTTATCAAAAATAGAACCTACTGGAACCATAGATGAGCCACTTAAATAATTATCTGGATTAACATTATTATAATCTACATTTTGATGCTGCAAGCGTTTTATATCAAACGATAAAACAACTTTTTTTGTTGTATTTGTACCAGAATTTGAATAGATATAAACATATTTATTTTTGTGGTCTTTTTCTTCTTTAAATTCATAAAAAAGACCATCACTATCAATAGAAACATTAGAAATCTCTTGAACTGAATTAGATTGAGGAACTGGCAACCACATTTCTAATTTTTTATTATTTGATGGCTCAAGATCAACTGAATAACTAAATGAGAACTCTCTAGATTTATAAATTTCATTTTTTGATTTTATGTCACAAGATGAATTAACTCCACATGATGATATAATTATAGCTAACATTAATAAAATTAATTTTTTCATTTTTCATTCCTTTATAATTTTGAGATATTTAATACTTAAAGTGTTTAAAACGACATTGAATCTACTAACCTAGTAGATAAAGTTCATTCATGTGTAGGAAAAATAATTATTAAGCATGGATAAAGTTAAAAAATATAATATATATATAAAACTAATTTAGAATAATATTCACTAATTGTATTACATCTAGGATATTAATAATTTGATCTGAATTAATATCAGCAATTTCATCATACTGCTCATTTAAAATGATACCAATTATAAAAATAATATCTAATACATTCATTTCTTGATCATAATTTACATCTCCAATCTGTAAATCCATACAACCTAAAACATCTTGCTGACCTATATCCTCCTCAATACAAGAAGGATAAGGAGGACACAAATTATTATCATGCAAATAAGAATGTTCTCCATTAAAACCGCCTGGAGCCCAAGTTAACAAATCTAAATTACATATTGAATAGGGAACATGACCGCTAAGATTATTATAATTAATCCATAATCTTTCAAGATTTATTAAATTTCCAATAGATGAGGGAATGTTAAATTCTAATTGATTAATCCCTGCATTAAAAGAAACTAAGTTAACTAAATTCCCAATTGATTCAGGTATTGCCCCATTAATCTGATTATCATAAATACTTAACATTTCAAGATTTACAAGATTACCTATGGATCGGGGTAAAGAACCTGATATTTGATTATTAGTTAAATAAAACTCTTCCAATAATACAAGCTGACCAATAGTTGATGGGATTTCTCCACTTATATCATTAAATCCAAGGTTTAGGTATTCTAAATTTGTGAGGTTTCCTATGGATTCAGGGATTGAGCCATATATCTGATTACTTAACAAATTTAAAAAAGTTAAATTTTCTAAATTACCAATATCAAAGGGAATTTCACTATACAATGCATTCCAGCCTAAATTTAAATATGTTAAATTTTCAAGGCTTGTTATGCAACTAGGAATCTCACCAAAAATGTAATTTTCTTCACCCCATATAACTTCTAAATCCAGAACTTCAAGATTAGTTAAATCACATATTGATGCAGGAAAACCTGAGCTTGTATCATTGGGATTATATAATGTAGTTGTATTTTCAATAGAATAGCATACATCCCATATTTCAATTTCACCATCTGGACATTGAAGGAAAATAAAATTTAATAATAATAATATATAAAAATATCTAAAGAGCAAATTTATCTATTTAAAATAATATTAACTAATTGAACAATGTCTATAATATTAACGTTTCCATCCTCATTTATATCGGTACCATTTATAGCTGTGCTTTCAGGATTTAAAATATAATTAATTAACAAAATAACATCTAAAATATTAATTATACCATCATTATTTAAATC
>CEVN01012920.1_pt1 | contig 15661 bp, 12 predicted proteins | sample 427041 | NCBI WGS metagenome assembly CEVN01 (sample SAMEA2623463, study PRJEB7988) | marine metagenome | biome: marine biome (ENVO:00000447); feature: surface water layer (ENVO:00002042); material: "saline water (ENVO:00002010), including plankton (ENVO:xxxxxxxx)" | depth 5 m
TATTCCTGTTCTATGTATTCTGGGAGTTGACATTGATTCCAATGTTCTTCTTGATTCTAAAGTGGGGTGGCAAAGACCGCAGATATGCTGCTCAGAAGTTCTTCATCTACACTTTCTGTGCTTCAGTGATAATGCTGCTCGGTCTAATCACCTTGTACTTCCTTCAGCCAGAAGGAAGCGGTGCACAATATGGTACAGTCACCGGTAGAACCTTTGACATGACAGTCTTGTTCTCTAATGCAACAGCATACAATATGGGAGACAATGTCTTCCTTGGCAAAGATATGCAAAATGTACTGTTCGCTATGCTAATGATTGGATTCCTGGTTAAGTTGCCAGCAGTACCATTCCACACTTGGCTTCCTGATGCGCACGTACAGGCACCAACTGGGGGCTCGATGCTACTAGCAGGTGTAATGCTGAAGATGGGCGCATATGGTATGCTAAGAATTCCAATCGCAATCTTCCCAGATGCGGTGGTATACTATCAAGATGTGATAATGGCAATTGGTCTAATCTCTCTAGTATGGGGTGCAATAGTTTGTCTTGGACAAACCAACCTGAAGAAGATGGTAGCATATTCATCCGTATCTCACATGGGTGTCATTCTATTGGGTATTGCCAGCATGCAGCCAATTGGTTATGCTGCTGCATTGTTCATGATGTTCGCTCACGGAATTATTTCCCCAATGCTGTTCGCAGTTTGTGGTGCATTCAAACACCATTACCATTCGATGGAAATCGGTGCCATGCGAGGTATGGCAAAGTGGTCACCGTATCTTGCAGTTTACATGATGTTTGCTTGGATGGCAAGTTTAGGTCTACCTTTGCTTGCAGGATTCGTTGCAGAACTGATGGTAATGATCGCTTTCTGGCCTGAATATGGTTGGTGGATTTTACTTCCAGGTGCGGTTCTAGCAATTACCGCTGCATACTACCTTTGGTCGATGCAGAGAACTATCTTTGAAGGTGGAGATGAAGGGCAACCTCCAGAATCTCTCAATGGAGAAACACCTCCAGATATCACTCTTTCAGAAAATATTGGAATGATTATTCTTGCAATATTCACTGTGATTTTCGGTATATTCCCATTCATTGCATTGGGAATGATGGACCAATGGACTGTTGCCTTCTTCGAGGGCGTATTCAATATGGGGGGTATCTGAATGGAAGTAGAAGTATTCAGTACTGAATTCTGGCAGGCATTTGCTCCAGAGGCAATTCTAATCGTTGGATTACTACTAATCTTCATCATTCCAAACCTTGGTAACTCTAAGTTCCGAATACCACTTACTAAAGTACAAGTTCCTTGGTTCTTAGGTGGTCGAAGATTCTCAATTACTGGTTCGCCTGCTATACCTGGAATGTTGGCGACTGCTACTTTATTCACAGCACTGGGAATGATGGTTATCGAATCCGTTGATGGAAATATGGATACTACTACAGTAACTAGCAACGGCCTAGTGATTTTGCAATTGGATAACTTCTCAAGATTCTTTGAGATACTATTCTTAGCAGCTGTTCTTCTTGCTTCAATGGCAAGTTTAGACCGTATTCCAGCACATACATTCAGTGGAAAGAAGAGTCTAGAAGAATTGTATGACAACCGACGCCAGGCTGACTTTTACATCTTGATGTTGACAACCGCAGTCGGTATGTGTACTGTTGCATTAGCACAGGACCTGTTCGTTCTATTCGTAGGTCTAGAATTAGCAAGCCTTGCTACATATGTCTTGGTTGGATTCCACAAGGAGTCGAAAGAGGGAGCAGAATCTGGTGTCAAATATTTCATTGTAGGCTCCGTTGCTAGCGGAATTGGTCTGTATGGTCTATCTTTACTCTACTTAGAGTTCGGAAGCCTACAGTTGGCTACTATCGCTGCTAATTGGGCTGACTCGACTATCCTAGGAACAATTGCTCTGGGATTGGTACTGGTTGGATTTGGTTTCAAGGTCAGCGCCGCACCATTCCACTTTGCTGCACCTGATGCATATGCAGGGGCGAATTCGCCGGTTGCAGGTGTATTAGCAACTGCTTCTAAGGCAATGGGAATGATCGGTCTAGTCAGAGTACTACTAGTCATTGCATTACCTGAAGGAGACACAGATGAAAGTGCCATTTGGCTGTACACTCTTGCCACCTTATCCGTGATAACAATGACATGGGGTAACGTTGCAGCATTGGGCTCAACCAATCCAAAGAGAATGCTTGCGTATTCCTCAGTAGCACATGCAGGTTACATGCTTGCAGCACTTACTGCGGTGGGTGCATGGAAATGGGGAGAAATAGAAGCACCAGGAGATTATGCTGAAGCAATAGTTGCAGCAGTACTGTTCCACCTCTTTGTCCTGGTTGCATTCAAATTAGGAGCATTCCTAGTACTGGGCCTTCTAGAGATGGAAGGAGAAGTTAGCAGACTATCTGCACTATCCGGTCTAGCACGCAGAGATCCATTGATTGGAACTGCAATGTTCATCTTTATGTTGGCACTTGCAGGAGTACCTCCTCTCGCCGGATTTATGTCGAAGTTCTTGGTTATCGCAGGAATTGTATCAACAAGTGTTGGTGAGTTATGGATGAATGGAACAGTTTCATTCTCTGACCTCCATTGGGTTTGGTGGCTTGCTCTTGCTATGTTCATCAACAGCGCAATCTCTGTATTCTACTATCTACGAATTGGAGTTGTAATGTTCCTAGATATCCCAGAGGAAAGCCGCCGTAAGCCTCTACCTTATGGGGCATCCATTAGAATGGCAATCTGGATTTGTTTGGTTGCAACTATACTACTGGGATTATCTGGAGACACACTAATCGATATGTGTTACAGAGCCGCAGACAGCCTAAATCTGGCTTGAATCGAGTCTTAGGCTTCAAGTAGGAAGGGCTTTTCGCTTGACCTATGGGCCGTAGGCGCGAAGAGAAAGTAGACGAGGAAGAACTAGCTCGTCTGATGGGTAACGTAGAGGGTGAATCCTCTAAGATCCGTGTCAAGATGCCTAATAAGAAAGTAAACGAAATGTTTGCAATCGCAGAACAAATTTTGGGTGGTCGTAGAGTCACAGTTTTGTGTGCAGATGGCGAAACTAGAATGGCAAGAATTCCTGGAAAAATGCGCCGCCGTCAATGGGTTCGTGAAGGCGATTTAATCATCGTTTGGCCATGGGATTTCCAAGATTCAAAAGCCGATGTTAAGCACCGTTATACAAAAACTCAGGCAATGTACCTTTCTAGAAAAGGAGTCCTACCTTCAGATGTGGACATCTTCGGAATGAATACTCAAGCAGATGATTTCGATGACGAAGATGGTCTATTTTCATCATCTAATGAAGAAGAAGAACCAGAAGAGGTAGTCGAGGAAATGGAAGATGATGATGACGACGATGAGATCAACGATCTCTTCGGTTGAATCACATCTTTAAATCTTGATTGGCTTCAATATTTGAGGAGGCCAAATCATGGGACGTCACGACGATTGGGATGAAGAACTTTCCAAGGACACCAAACAACGTCGCAATAACCGAAGGCGGCGAAAAATTAGTGCCGACCAAGAATACATGAACAATGAATCTTCACAGTTCATCAAGAGTCTTGATTCATCCAAGGGAACCGGTTGGATGGCTGAGAAAAAATACAAGCGCATGTTCACCGAAATCGAAGAAGGACTTTCTGGAGTATTAGGAGACGGTCCATTCGAGTGGGTAGATCGGCGAGTTTTCGATGCGGTATTTGACCGCCTAACTCTGATGAGTCTTTACAAATTGATGAAATCCGGAATTATCGATACTCTTGATTTTCCAATCGCTAGGGGAAAAGAAGCTCACGTATTTCATGGGACTGGAGAGAGTGGCCCGGTTGCGGTAAAGATATTCCATACCTCTAATGCAGTGTTCAAAAATTTAGTTCAGTATATCGAAGGTGACCCACGATTCGGAGGTCTAAAACGGCGCCATCGTGATTTGGTGGATATTTGGGTCCGCAAAGAATTCAGGAATTTATCCCGATTAGAGAAATGGGGATTAGCGGTTCCTAAGCCATTAGGAGTTCACAAAAATGTCTTGGTAATGGAATACCTCGGCACTTCTACAGCTCCGTCTCCAAGATTAAGAGATGTAAAAGTCATTGATCCTGCAGCAGTGTATGAAGAATTATTGGAATTCTTAGCAGTAACTTGGCAAAAAGCGAATATGGTTCACGGTGATTTCTCCCCTTACAACATAATGTGGCATGGAGATAGGCCAGTGGTAATCGATGTAGGTCAAGCCGTAGTTCAATCTCATCCTAAGAGTCAGGAGTTTTTGGTTCGAGATGTAACTAGATTAGTTGAATGGGCCAATAAGAATGGTCTAGAAATCGAACTGGCAGAAGCGATGTATGATGTCCTTGAGATGGATTTATCTCACATCGATTTGATTGAGGAAGAGGAATAGACCTTACACATGTATTGAATAAGGGCAGGCTTCACGCACATTTCATGCGTCAGTCTCTTCCTAGAGTACCTAAGGGCCGTATTGCGGTCTTAATTGGTGTCAAAGGTGCTACTAGGCGCGAACTTGAGGAAGCAGCAGGATGCAAGAGTATCCATATCGATTCAAACACTGGTGAAATCGATGTCATTTGGCCAGATGCAGGTGGTTATGACCCTGTAAAGGCCCTTAAATTACCAGATGTAATCAAGGCAGTAGGCCGAGGGATGGCTCCTGCAAGAGCCATTCAATTACTTCACGATGATTGGTTTTTTGAGATGGTCGATTTACGAGATCATGTCGGGAAACGTTCGAATCAACAGCGTAGAATCCGTGCAAGAATTATTGGTTCTGAGGGCAAAATCCGCAAGATGATTGAACAACATACCGGTTCTGAAATATCGATTTACAAATCTACTGTCGTTTTGGTAGGCGAAGGTGCAGGGCTTTCTAATGCTAGACAAGCAATTGAAATGTTAGCGAGTGGAAGCGAGCATGGCACAGTTTTGAAATTCCTTGAAAGAGAGAGAAAGAAGTCACGCCTCGGGTCACGTTCACTTGATTCAATTGCGGAGAAAGAGTACTCTTCTAAAACAGATGATTTTGCTGGTTTAGTCCCTGGTCTCAGCGATGTTGCTAATCGCAGAAGTCGTAGATTGAAAGCGGCACAAGTAGACCCTAAAAACGAGGAAGAAGTCCAAGAAATGATGGATTTAGCTGATGATGAAGAAGTCAGTTGGGAGGAGGAGTGATTCTCCTCTTCTGGTACCAAGAAATCGCAAATCCGGTTAACAGAAGTGCAATAATTCCAGGTGCAAAGGACGTAACTACCCCTACTCCTGATACTGAAGCACCGGTTACCATCATGTAGTGGTTATTGTTTGACTCAACCCTTTCATCAATTGCATTATTTGGGTCCACTACTAATCTAAGGTCCCATTGTCCAGTATTTGGTACAACATAGTCCCAAACGATTAGTTCACAAGTGCATTCATCGGAAAGGTTGCCCCCTTCTACCAACACTGTTTGCATTGTAGTCCAATCAACATCTGCACTTCTGTCCGCAGGTGCGGCTTGCAGGTAAACAGTAACAGCGCCACCGTATGCTTGATTTGCTTCTAGCAAACTGGTAATTTCGATTTTACCGTTCGTATCTCCTGGTCTAGCAACTAATCTATCCACGCCAGTTTCGCTGGCGTTCCAAGATAAATCTAGTCCTGGTAAAATTTGGAATGCGCTAGGTATAGTGACCAATTCATTTCCTGCTTCGTCTGTCACGATTGCTCTAACCATCAGATACTGTCTTGACTTGGTCGCCCATGATGACAAACCCATTGTCCCATCTAGGCCGCTTACTCCAAGGTCGATCCAACGTCCTGATTGGTCAGGGGTTGCTCCAACCCCATTTAGGTCAAATCCATATTGAATTTTGGAATTATCGAGGTCAATTCCCGAGCCCAAATCTTGTGCGGAATATGAAATATTAACAGGGCCAACATGGCTAGTGCTCAATTCATCAACTGACCATCCAATACCTTCAGGTTCGGTAACATCAACATTGATATCAACACTGATTGAAGAGCCGATGTTGCCGACTTTGTCCACAGCACGCATCGAAATCTGGTGCTCTCCTTCTTCGAAAGTCAATGTTGTACTAGCAGAAGTAACATCAATCCATGTTGCTCCTTGCATAATTTGTACGTAATCTAGACCAGAACCGCTTCCGTCATCTGTAGCGCTGTCAAATCCTGAGATTACCACACTAGTATCATCGCTCCAATTACCTCCGTCTCCGATGGTTGGAGCCGACATTGTTGGAGCAGTTCTATCGATTCCGATAAACATGGTTTTGCTAGCAGAAAGACCAGAGCCATCCCAAACAGTTAGTCTTGGATTGTATGTGCCCTCAGCGATGGAACCGGTATTCCAATCCCATCCATAGGAGAGTGTTCCAGGACCATCATCTGTAGGGGTGCCTGGTCCGGGAACATTTGCTAGACTTGCATGAGTAAGGTCATCATCGCTTGCTGACCATGTAAATCCAAGCGTTCCGTTTGCATCAAGAGCGTACCATGCCCGATCTAATGCTGATGCTCCACTACCATAGCCCGTATTTGTCAAAGCAAATGATGTGATTAGGGGAACTTGGTTTACTATGTTGAACTGTCCACTAGTAGACCATACCGTGAAGTTGTCAGCACTAGAATCCCAAGCTCTTGCTCTGAAAGTCCAAGTTCCATTTGCATATGCAGTAGTGTCGATATGTTTGAGCCAAGGGGTTGAGGTCAAATTAGCAACTTGGTCCCAATTATTTCCATCGTTGGATATATCGATTTCAATACTTGAAATAGTCCCGTTTCCAGTAGATGAGAAACTCAGAGTGTACAAGCCTTTGACATCCTGGTTCTCAGCAGGCCCATTAGCGAAAACTATTGACATCTCACTATCTGCATATTTCAAAACCTTTGAATCGGGTAAAAACACATCACCACTTTGTCCAATGGTCATTATGACCACGACCAAAAGCACCGAGATGAACCGCCTCATTATCTACCTGACAACACCCTCCGCCCTTGAATGCTCGCATTGCAACACCCCCCTACGGGGTGTGTTGGGGCCTCGAAATATGCAATCGATACTATTCGGAGAGTCGGTTGATTCAAGTGCTACCCCCTTCCTCTTACTACTATGGCAAGGTCTGTCTTGACTGGTATTGTCCTCGCGATGCTGATTCTCTCAGTAATGCCACTATCTGTAAATGCAGAAGATAGTGGAGGAGTACAGGCTTCACAATCTACTGTCGCAATTTCGCCTTCTAGTCCAGTCGAAGGAGGTTCGATTACGATTACCTTGACCCTTTACAATTCAAACAACTTTGAGGCAGAAGACGTCATTTACAAATTCTATTGGAACGGTATTTCCTCTTCACAATTGATCTCAGCAAATACTGTTGATATAGCAGCGGAATCTACTGCAGATGTTCAGATAGTGAAATCAGGATTAACTGTTGGTGAACATAAGGTGTGGGTCGCATTTGAGTATGCGGGCGCAGGTGAACAAATCTTCTTCTCTGAAATTATCGTCAGCGGTTTAGCAGATTTAGAAGCAACTTCGATTTCAACGAGTCCTGTAGATGTTCAATCTGGCGATTCTATGATGATTTCAACTGAAGTATCCAATACCGGTTCTCAAGATGCTGATGCAAGTAGGATGCAAATCAATTTAGATTCACAGAGTGAAATTGTAAATGTTCCATCAATATTAGCAGGTGAAAGCGCATGGGTAAATCACACAATTACCGCTCCGTCTTCTGGAACTTATGATTTCACAGTGACTCTAGACCTTGACGATGCGGTAATAGAAGCCGATGAGGAGAACACATTCACGTCTTCAATTACAGTCAATCCTAGAATGGATATAGCCCACCTTGGAGAATTATCTGTTGATGTTGAAGACGGTGAACTTCAGGGCCCTTGGACAATTTCTGGAACCATGATTAGGACCTCCGGAGAGGGAGTTTCTGAAGTCCCAATGAGAATTGAAGTCAAGGATGATAATGGAGTAAATATTCCATTACCAACATTCTATGTGAACATCAGTGGTGGAGAAAATGCTCAGCAAGCATGGTCCTTTGATTTGTTGTACAGCCATGTTTCCGGACTATCTGCAGGTAATCACCAGATTACTGCGGTAATCGACCCATATAGTACAGCTAGTTTTACACAAGAAAGTACTGATAACGATAGAATTAGCACCTATTTTGACAAGTATGACATTCCAGATGTGTCAGTTGATCCATTCGCAGTTCCTTCTAGAAACACAGTAAATAGTGGAAGCAATGTTGATTGGACCGTAGCGATAACCAATACTGGTGATATTGAGGTCAAAGGCAAATTAGTCTACACATGGGAAGGACAAACAGTTGATGAAAATTCTCAACCAATTATCACAATACAAGCCGGTGACACCTATCTCTGGCAAAATACTCTAGCAACCGAAAGTGGTTCTCACATTGCAGAATTTGAGGCGCAATGGGTCCCTCTGTCAAGTTCATATGATGAAAATTCTCTAAATTCTTATGCAAATGGTAGCGTCGAAGTAAACGCTCAATTGCGATTGTCTTGGTCGATGACTTCTATGGAACTAACCGACTCTAATCAAGAGCCTGCTGTTTTCCCATTGATGGCTGGCGATGAATACACAGTCTCCATCAAATTATCATCTCAAGAAACAGGAGATGTTACCTATTCCTGTGAAAATGAATTGGGCGAGGTTTTCGGAACGATTCCAATACAAGTCTCCACCGGAGGCCAAATCGTTACTGTTGAATGTACTTTCACTGCATCAGCGCCATACACTAACATCAACTTGATTCCGAATGAAACCATGGTTAGTTCTACACAAACTTGGAATTGGGATTCTAAAGAATCCAGTAATAATGTGGCGGATGACGCTGGAAGTATGACTTTCCAAACTGCAGGAATGATTGCAGTAATTTGTGTTATTTTGATTGCAGTATTGATCGCTGCAGTTATTCTAACTAGAGAGGTTGAAGAAGAAGTCGAGCGAGACATCTTCGATTATTGTCCTGCTTGTGATGGCGAATTGAAGGGAGGAGAAGACCGCTGCCCATGGTGTTCTTTCAATCTCAAGAAAGCGAGAAAGCAATTCCACGATTGTGAGACTTGTGGAGAATCGATTCCAGATTTGCTTGCAAACTGTCCTTACTGTGGAGCAGAACAAGATGTCTCTAAATTCTTTGAACAGCGTGAAAGAAAAGCCATCCCCGATTCTGTTGAGGCCCCTCTTCATGATGAAGAAGAAATCGACCCAGAGACAATTCATGCCGCTGGGTACGAAGGTTTCGATGAAGCAGTCAAAGAATTTGGATATGACGCTGACGACTTGGAAGAGCATTGGGACGAAAATATCGCTAAGGCTGAAGCAGAGGTTGAAGCCGCATACGATAGGAGAATGGCTGATGAAGAAACAGAGTTGGATGATGAAGAGGCACTCGCAACAGTAACAACAACTCTCAAATCCATAGAGGAAACTTTCGAAGGACACGACATCGATGCAATCCTAAAGGATAAGCAAATTAAGGCTCATGAAGATGATGGTAGTGAACTATCTGCGAGCGATGCAGATATTCGCGGTAAGTTGTACGAAATAACTGGAGAGGATGGAGTAATGCCTGGTGACGAGGTTCAAATCGGCATGGGCATTCAAGATCGCTCTTTAGCGGGTAATGTGTTGCCTGAAGATGCGATGGATTTCTCCTTCGATGATGATGCCGACGAATTGAATCCAGCAGCAGCTGCAGCAGCAGAAAACAAGAGACGCCGTGGAGTGAGGAGACGCTCAAAGAAGGTAGAGACCGCTGAGTGTGGGGCCTGTGGTGCTGACATTCCTGTGGATGCTAGCGAATGCCCGGTTTGTGGTGCTAAATTCGAGTAAGATGCCTGTCAGTACTCATAGGGTTCGTCATCGCTAATGCTCGGCTGACCCTCTTGACTTCATTCAGGCAATCGCTGCGAAACAAAGCGTACGCTTCAAACCATCGAGGGGTGTCATTGATACATTGGTAATGTTTCGGAGATTATGATGAGGCCTAAGCCAGCAATGTCTGCATTCATGATGTTGGCCATTCTGATGGCCTCAAGCATGGGCTGCATTGGGTTGGTTCCTGCTCGTGAATTCATGGAGGACTTACGTCCAGAGCCTAAGGAAATTGAAGTCAAGGATAAAATCAATGCATCACACGTTTTTACCACTGATGCAACAGATATTCAAGGCAGTACTTCTTATTCAACATCTCAAACATTTGAAGTTGATTCAGATGTGGTTGAGATCAGTGCATACATTTCAGCAGCTATGCCGCTAGAGTTAATTCTACCAGGCATCCCTACAGATGTAAGATTCGTTAGAGCATCACTTACAGATGCAAATGGAGAGCAAGTCTGGTTTGAGGAAGTAACTGAAACCGAGAGAAAGATGGTAGCAACTTTCCAACAACCTCTCGCAGAGGGTACATGGACATTAACAGTCGATGCGAGAGGGTATGGCGAAGAGATAGCAAATATCTACAAAGATTCATTCCAAGTTTTGATTAAGATTGAGCGCCAATGCTGGCAATATCCTAACGAAGTAGGATGCGCATATGATTAGACTAAGCTAGAATTACAAGCATAACGTCTAGAGCAACTTTGACATTTGCCTTTGCGATTGTGGTTCCTTTCTGCTCCTCCTTGAACCATTAAGCGTTGAATTTCTTTAGTTGCAGAGAACAACAGATGCTTGTTATCCTCATCCCAATCGATTGTGTGTAGATTTTCAGAACCGTATTTCAGAACTCCATAAGGTGGTTTTCTGCCAGTTGTTGATTCGACAAGATGTAGATATGCCAATAATTGCATCTTGTGTGATTTGTGAGGCTTATCGGGAATTTTCCCTGTTTTTTGCTCAACAGGAATGAATTCACCATCTACGATGACGATTTGATCTGGCCTTCCTCTAAGGCCACTTAAATTGTCCAACAATAAGCCTGCAGTAGCCTCATCGTCAGAGTATGCCACATCTGTTTTTTCATCTAGTCCTGCATTGATTCTTGCGACTTCTAGAGCGTTATCTGCAAGTAAAGCCCTCTGCAATTGCCACGATGCAAGCAGAGTCCAAATCATTGCCACTGTTACCAGAATAAATCCTGCCTGTTCTTTGTTATCTGCCCAAACTAATCCGATAGCATGTAATCCGAAAATCGTGGCACCCATCAAGAAACCAGCTTCAACTCTACCTCCTTGCTTCCATCCTCCGATGAATCCGTAAGGCTGCAATGTTCTCGGTATGGCTACATCGTCGAGGTTTTTCAAATCTTGAAGTTCTTGGGATTTTTCGATTGGTAGGTTAATCCATTTTCTCCAGGGAAGATAGATCGCAAGTAATCCAGCGACTAACCATATCACAGATAAAATCGACAAATATCGAGAGATATCGATGGGGGTTCTGTCGTCAGAAATTGTGGTGAAGATTATTGCATCAGTGATGAACATTACAACAATTGTAAACCACCAAGACCAGATTACTAGCGCTCTGCGCAAGTCGTTTTGTTTTTGTTTGAAATTCTCTACCTTTCGATGAATTTCAGCATGTTTGATGCGACCTTTGTCGATGGCCTGTCCGCGGCCCGTCTTACCCTCTCTTGCTAGTGACCATGAAAGAGGGCAGTATGCATGCCTCTCAAGATCGCTTGCAGATACATGTAGAGATTCCCCCGAATCATCTCTCCAAAAACCATCATCGCTTTCATTAGCGATTACAAGGTTACTGGAAGGCATATCGGTCAAAATCAAATCTCCTTTGTTGGACGTATAGGCGACGCTGCAATCAAGGTTGCCCCTGCTAGTGTAAGCAATCTGTTCGCATCACTGAGGCATATCTGCCAGTTTTTGCCGTACGAAGCGGTTATTTAGGGGGGGCTGGTGGCCCGAATGCTGGAGTCATTATCATGACAGAACTTCTAGTCGACCGTGAGATATACGAGACAAACGCCGTTCATATCGGTACTCAACAAAAGAGTGCAGATATGGCACAATTTATCCAAGAGGTTCGCTCAGATGGGCTCTACCTAATCGATGTCGAGATTACCGACAACAGAATCCGTTCAATTTCTCAATTCCTTAACCGTTACAACTCTGCAAACATCATGGTTGTTAGCGCACGTCAATACGGCCAGCGCCCGGCACGGAAATTTGCTGAAGCAATCGGTGCAAACGCTGCTGTTGGAAGATTTATTCCAGGCAGCCTGACCAATCCTGCTCTTCGTTCATATGTTGAACCTGACATGCTATTCGTAACAGACCCTGCTGCAGACCAGCAAGCACTACGTGAAGCAGTCAACTCTGGACTTCCAATCGTAGGAATCTGTGACGCAAACAACAACCTGCGTAACGTTGACTTAGCGCTACCTGCGAACAACAAGGGCCGCAAGTCCTTGGCTCTACTTTACTGGATTCTTGCTCGTGAAGTGCTAAAGGCACGCGATGAGACCACAGATGAGGCATGGGCTGAAGCTCAGGACCTTGAAGACTGGGAATCTACTTTCTGAGCAGATCCTCACCCCAGTGGGTGATTAAGATGAGCGAATTCATCTTGCCAAAACCTAGTGAATGGGACGGTGAAAAGCGTCCTTTATTTCTAGCACCTATGTCAGGTGTCACAGATTTGCCTTATCGTTTACTTGCTAAAGAATGCGGTGCGGATTTCACGATTACTGAATTTACTAATTCTACTGCATTAACTAGAGATGCTGCAATGTCTTGGCGGAAAATGGAAACTTGTGAAGATGAAAACCCATTCATTCCTCAAATCTTTGGAGGGGTGATTGATGACATGGCTCTCGCTGCTGAGTTGCTCGAAGATAGTGCGGACATAATCGATCTTAATTTCGGATGTCCTGCTCCAAAAGTCACCAAAATTTGTGCTGGTGCAGCCTTGATGGGCGAGCCTGAAAATCTTGTAGCAATGTGCGAGGCTGTTGTAAATCGAGTAAATATTCCCGTTACTGCAAAGATGAGATTGGGCACAGGGCAGGGAAATTTCAACGCTAAGGAAATTTGCCAAGAACTCGAACAAGTTGGGATTCAGCGTCTTTGCGTACACGGTAGAACTCTCAGGCAGAGATACTCTGGAGTTGCCGATTGGGATTACATTACCGAAGTAGTAGATTCGGTAGATGTACCTGTAATTGCTAATGGCGATGTTGTCGATGCAGATACTGCACGGGCTTGTTTATCGCAAACCCATGCTGCAGGACTGATGATTGGGCGAGGCGCGATTGGGCGTCCATCCGTATTCGGTGAAATCAAGGTTGGATTAGGCTGGATGGATAGAGAGGAACTCCCGTGGATTGCTGCATATGAAGGCGATTGGGATAGCCTGAGTTATGTTGCAAAGCAATTTGCTACGCGTAGATGGTGTTGGAATCGTTACATCGAATTAGCTCGTCAAACAACCGGTCTAGATATCAAATCGATGAGAGGTCACGCGGTTTCGTTCACAAAGGGATTGCCCAGCGCCAAGAAAATACGCAGTATAATGCATGGTAAACAAAGTCGAGAAGAATTTGCTCAAGCCACTAGTCAATTCTTAGCGACAAATTGACCAACCTTTTCGATTCTTCGAATAACTCGGTTTAAGTCATCCATAGATTTCTGTTTCAACATTGCTACATCCATTCCTACTAATCTGTGACCTAATGGAAGTCTTCCTCCAAGCAAATTTAGTAACAACATCTGGTCCTTTGCATCCATTGATTTGAGCGCTCGCTCGATAGTCTCAGGCTTGCAAGTACCTTTCTTGAGGTTCTTTAGTAAGGAATTGGGTACTGAAAGGCGTTCGAATCCGCCTTTCTTGAGGAGCCAATCCTCTCCTCTACGCATGTATTGAGTAGTCATTGCTGACCATAATGCAGTTGATAACCGGTCAGTTCTAGCAACTCTCTCAACCAAACCTGTAGACCTGAACCTCTCTAGTATACGGCCCACTCTTGGTTTAGGGCCATCTAATGCTTTAGCGGCTTCATCAATCGAAATTGGGGCCCCAGAGTTTAGCAACATCTGAAAAATTCTCACAGACAATGAATCTGCTACGATTTCTTTTCCAGGGCGCTCTCCAAGCAATCCTATATCGGCCATGAAGCGAGATAATTCGCTTTCTCCATCTTCTAGAGGCCCCCATTCCTTGACTCTTAGCAGGGCATTGGGTTTACCATCAGGAGGCAATTCTATTTTCATTGCAACCTTTTTTCCACGATTCCAAACTTCATCGAATATCTCTAGACGTTGTGAGTGAATCAATTGGGCTCTAATCTTCATATTCGAAATCGCCTTGTCGATTGAGCCTCCAGTCAGGTAGTAATTTTTCCAACCCTTTCCAGATGATGTTGATACCAATCCTGCAGAAACCAACCTAACAAAATGGTGGTGTATGGCAGCAGGAGTGAGTCCCAAATCTTCAGCTAGTTCTCTAGTTTCATATCCTTTACTTGGATCCTTAAACAAGTGCTCTGAAAGTATTCTGTGAATTGGAGAAAATGTTCCATCATCTGCAGCATTCTCACCTCTACGGCGGTGCAGACACAAAGTATCAATCAACCAAGAGATTAATTTCTCTCTATCATTCTTACTTGCCGGTAGAGGAATTTCATCTAAGCGCAAGTCGAACATATCACTGACGGATTGCCGAAGGGCTTTGAATAATGCGTAACAAACGCCTCTTGAGAGACGATTAATGAATCAACGTCTTTCGTCCGACCATTCGTAATCAATAGTCCGAGAGGTTTGCCATTCTTCCGCATCGATAAGATGGGGTGCCATTTCTAAGCGATCTTCTCTCATAATTCCACGACGACGTAGAACCTTAATTGCAGAATGAACAGATGCTCGTGAGCGCCCAATTCTTCTTGCTAATGCTGCTTGTGAGCGTGGGATTCCATTTATTCTAATATCATCAATAATCGTTCTTTGAACCAGTGATAGTCCAATCGGCATTTTCCTAGCGGCTTCCGATTCTCCTACATCCATTCCTCGAAGAACTTCAACCTGCGAAGGTGCTCCAGCAAAATAGCATGTTCTTCCATTTACGGAGATTATGGTGATTGCTTTTCTACTGGTAAGGACATCTAGATGGTGCCTAAGTGTTCCATTGGCAGCAGATAAATTAGATTGCAATTCACGATAACAAAGTCCAGGGTTCTTTTCAAGAGTTCTTAGAATTCGTTGTCGAAGAGGATGCTCGAAGTCACTGATTCTAGCTTTCACTCCACCTCTTGTGAACATTAGAGATGACAGACTGGAACCGATTCCTAGGATTCCGCCAGTGGCTCCAGCAATTCCCGCAGCAAGCCACGGTCGTTGGGTAATCCACTGTTTCAGAAGTGCCATGTAGTGTTTTCAGCACTACTCACTTGTAATTGATTCGGTTGTATGAATCATTCATCTTGACTTGATTGAGCCGCTACGAATTTTGAGATGAGCAACTAATGGAGAGAGAAGTCTTCCACAGGTAACACCGTGTTCGGAGAGGATGTACTCGACTCTTACAGGCGGGCCATCATCGACTTCACGAATAACCAATCCTTCTTCTACTAAAAACCGCAATTTGTCGGACAGGGTTCGACTAGATATGCCTGCAAGTAGGGT
>CEVN01080813.1_pt1 | contig 15383 bp, 15 predicted proteins | sample 427041 | NCBI WGS metagenome assembly CEVN01 (sample SAMEA2623463, study PRJEB7988) | marine metagenome | biome: marine biome (ENVO:00000447); feature: surface water layer (ENVO:00002042); material: "saline water (ENVO:00002010), including plankton (ENVO:xxxxxxxx)" | depth 5 m
AATAAAAATAATAGAGATTTATCCAACGCAATAAGGTTTTTGTCTATCGATGCTGTTCAGAAGGCTAATTCTGGACATCCTGGTATGCCAATGGGTATGGCTGATGTCGTTACAGTTCTTTTTAAAAATTTTTTAAGATTTGATCCAAAGGACCCAAATTGGGTTAATAGAGATAGATTTATTTTGTCAGCAGGACATGGATCAATGTTATTATATTCTTTGCTTTATTTAACTGGTTACAAAAGTATAAAATTAGAAGACATAAAAAATTTTAGACAAATAGATTCTATATGTGCTGGTCATCCTGAGTATCATCCAAATTCTGGAATTGAAACCACCACAGGTCCTTTGGGGCAAGGAATAGCAAATGCTGTTGGCTTCGCTTTAGCTGAAGAGATATTAAAAAAGAAAATAGGGAGAAATATTATTAATCATAAAACTTATGTTTTGGCAGGAGATGGATGTCTGATGGAGGGAATAAGTCATGAAGCTCTTAGCTTAGCGGGTCATTTAAAACTTAAAAATCTTATATTACTTTTTGATAATAATTCTATCTCAATTGATGGTCCCACAAGTTTAGCAGTCTCTGACAATCATAAAAAAAGGTTTAATAGTTATGGATGGGATTTTATAGAAATAAATGGTCATAATGAAAAAGAAATATTTAAAGCATTAAAAAAGGTACAAAATTCAAAAAGACCGACTGCTATATCCTGTAAAACAATTATTGGATTTGGATCGCCAAATAAATCTGGAAAAGAAACTTCACATGGAAGTCCTTTGGGGAATGATGAAATTGAATTAGTTAGAAAAAAATTAAATTGGGAATACAAACCTTTTGTTATACCAAAGAAAATTTTGAATGATTGGAGAGTAATAGGCATTAAAGCTTCAAAAAAAGCTGAAATTAATAAAAGAAATTTTAAAAAAGAAATATCTAAAAAAGGATGGTTAGGATGGGATCTAACTAATTATTTTAATAAAAATTTTCCACCCAAAAATAATTTGATCAAAAATTATATTAATTCTGCTACCGAAAAAACCAAAAAAGAATATTTAAAATCATTAGATCCTATGGCAACTAGAAAATGTTCTGAAAAATTTTTAGAAATACTATCTAAGATACCTAATATAATCGGTGGTTCCGCAGACCTAGCAGGTTCTAACAATACAAAAACTAAAAATCATAAAATTATTCAACCAGGAAATTTTAATGGAAATTATATTCATTATGGAGTTAGAGAACATGCGATGTGTGGTGTCATGAATGGTATATCCTTACATAGTGGATTGATTCCCTATGGAGGCACATTTTTAATTTTTAGTGATTATTGCAAACCATCAATAAGACTTGCAGCTATGATGAAGCAGAGGATAATCTATGTTTTTACTCACGATTCTATTGGACTTGGGGAAGATGGACCAACACACCAACCTGTTGAACAATTAACTAGCTTAAGATCTATTCCAAATCTAAATGTATTCAGGCCTGCTGACTTAATAGAAACATTTGAATGCTGGGATCTGGCGCTTAAATTTAAAGATACTCCAAGTGTGATTGCTTTAACAAGACAAAAAATAAATCCTGTTAGAAAAAAATATGATTCAAAAAATCTTTGTTTACAAGGTGGATATGAAATTATGAGAACAAATAATAAAATTGAAATCACAATATTGTCCTCTGGCTCAGAAACAAGCTTGGCATGTGATGTTTGTCATAAATTAGCCATAGAAGGTATTTATTCAAAAGTTATTTCAATGCCCTGCCAAGAATTATTTGACCAGCAAAGTGAAGACTATAAAAAAGAAATTTTAGGTGAAAGTAATATAATAATATCGATCGAGGCATCAGAAACAAGTTATTGGAAAAAATATACCAATAAAAAAGGATTTAACTTTGGAATAAATAGTTTTGGAAAAAGTGCACCTTACAAAGAAATATACAACAAATTAGGATTAAATTCAGAAAATATAATAAAAGTAATTAAAGAATTATTATGAAAATAAAAGTTGGAATTAATGGTATGGGAAGAATAGGTCGAATGATTGTTAGATCAATCATTGAGAGCAAATTTTCAAATATTGAAATAAAACATATTAATAATCGAACTAATTCAGAGACATGTTCTAATCTATTAAAATACGACTCAATACATGGAAAATTCAAAGCAAATATAAATTTTGATAAAAATCACTTAATAATAAATAAAAAAAAAATTACTTTTGGACAGGAGACAGATTTAAAAAAAATTCATTGGAAAAAATTTGATGTTGATTATGTTTTTGAATGTACTGGAAAATTTAATTCGAAAGAAAAATTATTGCCTCACCTAAAAAATGGAGCTAAAAAAGTAATAGTTTCTGCTCCATGCAAAGATGCTGATAAAACTATAGTATTTGGAGTTAATGAAAAGAATATTAAAAAAAATGATAAAATTATTTCAGCTGCATCTTGCACTACCAATTGCCTTGCGCCTGTAACAAATGTTTTAAATGATAGCTTTATAATAGAAAAAGGTTTCATGACAACTATTCATGCTTTCACGAGTGACCAAAGAATTTTGGATAACTCTCACAAAGATCCAAGAAGGGCTAGATCTGCAAGCCAATCTATTGTCCCAACTTCTACTGGCGCTTCAAAAGCTATTGGTGAAATAATTCCTTCTCTCAAAGGAAAATTAGAAGGTATAGCTATGAGGGTTCCTACACCAAACGTTTCTTTGATAGAATTAGTCTTTTGTACAAAAAAAGATTTAACTGTAGAAAAAATTAATCTTGCTTTTAAAAAATCCACAAAGAAACAAAAAAAGAAAATTATAGAAATATCGGATGAAAAACTTGTGTCAATTGACTTCAATCATAACTCTGCTTCATCAATAGTAGATGCTTCGCTCACTAGTGTAATAGGAAAAAATATGGGTAAAATTTCTGCTTGGTATGATAACGAATGGGGTTTCTCTAATAGAATGTGTGATATAGCGGAGTTTATTCATAAAAATTCATAATGAATAATATAAAAAACTGCAAGAACCTAGATGGAAAAATAGTATTATTGAGACTTGATCTAAATGTACCATTGAAGAATAATTTGATAACAGATGAAACTAGAATAATTAAAATTTTACCAATATTTAATTTTTTAATAGAAAATAAAGCGAAAATAGTTGTTATTTCTCACATTGGTAGACCAAACGGGAAATGGAAGAAAGAGTTGTCTTTAAAACCTGTTTGTGAAAGTTTAAAAAAAAAACTTAATAAAAAAATTAAACTAATAACGGAAGATATATTTAGTTTAGATAAACAAAAATTGTTTGAAAGTTCAAAAGATGAAATTATTTTTTTAGAAAATGTAAGGTTTTATGAAGACGAGGAAAAAAATGAGAATGAATTCTCAAAACATTTGGCTAGTTTGGGTGATTTATATGTAAATGATGCTTTTTCCTGTTCTCATAGATCTCACGCATCAATATGCGAAATTACAAAATATCTTCCTTCATACATGGGTATACAATTTGATAGAGAAGTAAATGCTTTAAAAAGAGTAACAAAAGACATTAAAAAACCAATAACTTGTATTATTGGTGGATCTAAAATCTCAACAAAAATTTCTATTATTAAGAATTTAATTCCTAAATTTGACAATATAATTATCGTAGGTGGGATGGCAAATAATGTTTTAAAATATAAGGGATATTCTATTGGAAAATCAATTCATGAGAAAAATTGTGATAAAATTATAGATGATATATTTAATGATTCAAAAAATTATCAATGTTCAATCATATTTCCTGAAGATGTTGCTGTTGGCAAATCAAAAGAAGGTAATGCAACTATCAAACAACTCAATGATATAGAAAGTGATGATATTATTCTAGATATCGGTCCAAAAACAATCAATAAAATCAACGCTGTAATTGACTTAAGTAAAACTATTCTATGGAATGGTCCTGTTGGATATTTTGAAAATCCACAATTTTCAAAAGGAAGTTTTGAAATTGGAAATAAAATTGCAAAAAAAAATAAATCAAATCAAATATTTTCAGTTGCAGGAGGAGGAGATACCTTTGCTTTGATAAATAATATGAAAATTTTAAATAGTTTTAATTTTGTTTCAACTGCTGGTGGAGCATTTTTAGAATATCTTGAAGGAAAAGAATTGCCTGGTATAAGAGCACTTAATTGATGTCTGAACTTAACAAAATAGCTTTAAAAATTTTATCTGGAGGTAAAGGAATTCTTGCTGCAGATGAAAGTACAGCAACAATGTCTAAAAGACTTGAGGCAGTTAAAGTAGATTCAAATGAAAAAAATAGGCTTCTTTTCAGAAAAACACTATTCTCATCTGAAAGTATGAAAAATTGTATTGGTGGAGTTATATTATATGACGAAACTATTAAACAAGAGACTGGATCAGAAACAATTCCAGAATTAATAAACAATAACGGTGCTGTTACGGGCATCAAAGTAGACACTGGAGCAAAAATATTAGCTAACTCACCAGAAGAAAAAATTACCGAGGGTTTAGACGGATTAAGAGATAGATTAAAAGAATATTATAAACTTGGCGCAAGATTCACCAAGTGGAGAGGAGTATATTCAATATCAGAAAAATACCCTAGTTTGTTAAGTATTAATTCGAATGCACATGCTTTAGCAAGATATTCCGCAATCGTTCAAGAAAGTGGAATGGTGCCAATTGTGGAACCAGAATTATTAATGGATGGAAATCATTCTGCAGCAATATGTTTTGAAAAAACTTCTCAAGTAATTAAAAAATGTTTTGATGAGTTAATAATTAATAAAGTTGATCTTAGTGGAATAATATTAAAACCAAATATGATACTAGATGGATCAAGCGCTACAAAAAAAATAACCAATCAAGAAGTTGCTGATTTGACAATCAAATGCTTAAACAATTCAGTACCAGAAGAAGTTCCTGGTATCGCTTTTCTCTCCGGTGGCCAATCAGAAGTTGAGGCAACAGAAAATCTGAATTTAATTAATAAAAAAAATAATACTAATTTTATAATGACGTATTCTTATGGTAGGGCTTTGCAACAAAGTGCATTAAGACATTGGTCTAAAAATATTGATGACATTTCTGGAACTCAAAAAATATTTAATCATCGAGCAAATATGTGCTCGCTCGCTGCTCAAGGAAAATGGTCAAAAGAACTTGAAACAAAAATCTAAATTTATTTACCTAATATCACCAAATAAAATAAACAAAAAATTTTGTGATGATTTAATAGAAATATTTAAAAAAAAAAAAGTTCAGTATTTTCAATTACGATTAAAAAATACTCCAATATATAAAATTATAAGCATATCAAAAAAAATAAAAAAAATTTGTAATAGATATAAAGTGAAATTTATTTTAAATGATAATCCTATTCTTGCGAATAAAGTTGGTGCAGACGGATGTCACCTAGGACAAAATGATATGAATATTATTAAAGCAAGAAAAATACTTAAAGGAAAAATTATTGGTATAACTTGTAATAACTCTTTAAAAAATGTTAAAGATGCAATTAAAAATAAATCTGATTATATTGCTATAGGTGCTTTTAATCAAAGTAAGACAAAAAAAACAAAATTTAGAGCTTCTTTAAATGATCTAAAAAAGTTTAGAATTCTCACAAATAAGCCAATAGTAGCTATAGGGGGTATAAATAAAGATAATTATAAAAATCTTTTGTTGAATAAAGCTGACTTTTTGGCTATCTCAAGCTTCATTTGGAAAAATAAAAAACTAAAACCAGTAGAAGCTATAAATAAATTAAAATGAAAATTTCAGGAAATGAAATAAAAGTTGGTATGATAATTGAACATAATAACGATTTGTGGGAAGTTTTAAAAACTCAACATGTTAAGCCTGGAAAAGGTGGAGCATTTAATCAAGTAGAAATGAAAAGTATAAATAAAGAAACGAAACTAAATGAGAGGTTTAGATCATCTGATAATGTTGAAAGAGCTATAATAGAGGAGATTGATTACAGTTTTTTATATGAAGATAAAGAAGAGTTTTATTTTATTAATAATAAAACATTTGAACAAATTAATATAAAAAAAAAATTAATTGGAGAAAAGTCAAAATTTTTAAAAGAGGGATTAGAAATAAAAATTGGCATTTATAATGATATCGCTATAAAAATAGATCTTCCAAATCAAATTAATTGTACCATTGAAAGTACAGATGCTGCAATTAAGGGCCAGACAGTTTCATCTTCGTATAAACCTGCAATTTTAGAAAATGGTATTAAAATCCAAGTGCCCCCTTTCATCGAAAGTGGTGATTCAATAATTATTGATACACGTACAATGGAGTATGTTAAAAAAATTTAATCATGAATTCAATTTCGTCTAATTTAAATATTATGATAAAAGCAGCCGAAAAGGCATCGAAACCTCTTATAAGAGATTTTGGCGAAGTCGAGAAACTACAAGTTTCAGTTAAAGGACCTTCAGATTTTGTTACCAATACTGATAAAAAAGTTGAAAAAATTTTGATTGAAGAACTAAACAAATCAAAAAAAAATTATTCTATTTTAAGTGAAGAAATTGGTAAAATTGAAAATTCTGATAAAGATAATTTATGGATAATTGATCCAATAGATGGAACAACTAATTTTCTGCATGGAATACCTCATTTTGCAATTTCGATAGCTTTAATGAATAAAAATGAAATTATTTCTGGGTTAATCTATGACCCAATTAAAGATGAAATGTTTTATGCAGAAAAAGATAATGGTGCTTATTTAAATAATCGGAGAATAAGAGTGTCAAATAAAAAAAAAATTAATGAATGCTTATTTGCTACTGGAGGACAAATAGAAATTGAGTCAAAATTAAATGTGAGAAAATCTGGAAGTGCAGCTTTAGATCTAGCTTATGTTGCTTCAGGTAGATTTGACGGATATTTTCAAAATAAACTTAATATTTGGGACATAGGCGCTGGTTTAATTTTAGTATTAGAAGCGGGTGGCAAAATAAATGATATAGACAAAAAAAGTATTAATATTTTAAGAGTCAATGCATCAAGTAATGTTATATACGAAAAAATGCTTGAAAATCTTGATAAGTTTTAATTGTTTTTAAAAATTCATTTGTTATAAAACCTGCTATGAAAAAAAAAATACATCCAAATTATCATACAATTAAAGTAGAAATGACTGACGGAACACAGTTTGAAACTAAATCTACTTGGGGATCTGAGGGCGAGGTTTTAAAGTTAGAGATAGATCCAATTTCTCATTCAGCTTGGACTGGTGGAAAGCAAAAAATTTTGGACAAAGGTAGAGTAAGTAAATTTAATAAAAAATTCCAAAACTTTAGATCAGAAAAGAAAAACTAATGATAAATACTCCATTAATGCCAATGGCAACCGCTGTTTGGTTAGTTGAAAATACAACATTAACTTTTAAACAAATTGCAGATTTTTGTAAATTACATGAAGTTGAAGTGCAAGGAATTGCAGATGGAGATGTTGGAAAAGGTATAGTTGGTTATAACCCAATCATCGCAGGACAATTGACAAGGGATGAAATAGAATTATCTTCTAAAGACCATACTAGAGCATTAAAAATTAATATATATGATTATGAAATATCTGAGGAAAATAAAAAAATAAAAAAATATGTGCCTCTATCAAAAAGGCAGGACAAACCAGACTCTGCTTTATGGCTTTTAAAAAATCATGCAATATTAAAAGACTCTCAAATTGCAAAGCTTGTTGGTATTACAAAAAATTCAGTCACAGCTATAAGAAACAAAAGTTATTGGAACTTTAATAACCTAAATGCAAAAGATCCTGTTTCTATTGGATTATTTAATCAAAAGGATTTGATTGAAGCAATCGAAAAAGCTGAAAGAAGGATAAAAAGAGAGAAAAAACAAAAAGAGAAAGATAAAAAAAATTAAATTGAAGTTAATATATTAATAGACAACATAAATTAATAATGTTACTTAATCTTTTTTTTTAGGAGGTAGTTATTAAAATAGAAGTTAAAGATAATAATGTAGAACAAGCTTTAAGAGTTTTAAAAAGAAAACTTCAAAGAGATGGTTTCTTTAAAATTATAAAGCTTAAAAATACATACGAAAAACCTTCAGAAAAAAAAAAGAGAATTTTACAAGAAAACATAAAGAGAGTTAAAAAATTAAACAAACTAAAAAATAGATTTTAAACCGCGGGGTGGAGCAGCCTGGTAGCTCGCAAGGCTCATAACCTTGAGGTCGGCGGTTCAAATCCGTCCCCCGCAACCAAAAAAGAATTTATATTTTAAATTTTGACTTATTAGAATCCGATAAAAAACCTTTAACTGTATCAGTTGTCAATTGTTTAAAAGTTTTTCCGAATTTTTCAATTTTTTCAATTATTGATGGTGGTGTAGTTATTATATGACAGCCTAATTTTTTTGCTTGCAAAAAGTTATAAGCTTCACGAGTGCTAGCCCACAAAATTTCAACATTTTTATATTTTTTGGAAATATTAAGGCTTTTTTTAATCTGCGAAACTGGATCTTTACCTACATCTGCCATTCTGCCAGCAAAAATCGATATAATTACTTTTGTTTTTTTATCAATTTTTTTTAAAATTTGTTTAGTTTGTTTGAATGAATAAACAGCAGTAATATTTAATTTTATTTTTTCATTATTAAGTTTTTTAATTACTTCCCCCATAAATATTCCTCTAGAATTACATACAGGTACTTTCACATATACGTTTTTTCCCAGTTTATTTAATTTTCTACCTTGTATAATCATACCTTTTATATCATCAGCAAAAACCTCAAATGAAATAGGTTTTTTTGTTATTTTCAATATTTGTTTTGAGTAAGATATATAGTTTTTTGCTCCAGCTTTTCTCATTAAACTTGGATTTGTAGTAAAACCCTTTACTAATTTTTTTTTATTAAATTTTTTAATTTCTTTTAAATCTGCAATATCACAAAATACTTTAGTCATTTTTTTATAATTTTTTTTTCAATTTCTTCTAGTATGTATTGTCCTAAAAAAATATGAGCTTCTTGAATATTAGCTGTATTATTACTTTTGATAATGATCTTATCTCTACAATATTTTTTTGCTAAACCACCTCCTTTTCCTAATAAACCTATTGAGTAAATATTCTTTCTTTTTGAATCTTTTAAAACTTTAATAATATTCTTTGAATTTCCTGAAGTTGAAATTACAAACAAAATATCATTCCTTGATGAAATTGCTTGAAAAACCCTGCTAAAAATATTTTCAAAACCATAATCATTTCCACAAGCAGTAATAGTTGATGTATCTGCAGCAAGGCTTAATGCTGGAAGAGGTTTTCTATTTATATTAGGCCTTAGCCTAACTAAAAATTCTGCTGCCAAATGTTGAGCGTCAGCAGCTGATCCACCATTCCCACAAAATAATATTTTTCCTCCCTTTTTCATTAAAGTTGAAATTTTAACGATTACTTTATTTATATCTTTTTCTAAATATTCAATATCTTTAATCGTATTACAATGATTTTGAATTTTTTTATTTAACATTTTTATTTAAAATTTATATGTTTATACATATAAAAAAGTTTCAAATCTATTCAAATATAACTCTAAAATTATCTGAAAATAAATTTGAAGCATAATAACTTAAGTGGCTGCCATCTGCAAAATAAACACCTTTATCATCAGCATAATAACAATAATTATCATCACATTGAGAATAGGACAAATTAATAAATTTATTTCCTAATCTTTTTTTTAGAAGTTTGTTTGTTTCCTCATAATTATTCTTATAAACTATTTTTTTTACCATAAGTTTATCTACAAGCTGATCTTTGTTTATATGATTAAATTTTAGTAATCTTGATAATTCTTGAGGTAATTCATAAAGCGGTACCTGAATAGGACCAACTAAATATACATCCTTGTTTAAATTTTCTAATTTATCAATTAAATTTATTAAGGAGTTAGCAAGTAACAAATGATTTTTATCATTTATATAACTTTTGCCATCATAAACTCTTTTATGCCACCAAGTTGTTGCTATTAGGACTTTTTTAATTTTTGGGTCTTCAGCATATTTTTTAAAATATTTTTTTGATTGAATTAAACAATTTTCATTTAAATTTAAAGTCAAGGTTGGCAAACAACCTGTCATAGGTAAAAGAATAGCTTTTTCAGATTTTTTTTTTAAAAATGGTAAAACAGATGGAGCATACATTTGAGCATGTGAGTTTCCAACTATAGCTAAATTATATTCATTTATACCTGAATTATTTAAAACGCATCCCTTCATTTTATTATACAAAAAAAAATTCTTAGGATCACACTTGAAATTAGTTAAAGATGCACTTGCTATAAAGTTAGGAGTATGTACTTGAAAATCTAAATTCTTTTGGAAATTATTCTGATAAAAAAATATCCCTACAGTCAGTAGATATATAGCTGAAATGCCTAAGATCAATTTTTTAACATTAAATTTGTATCTAAATGTTAGTTCAATGAAATGGTAACTAAAAATTGAAATAATAAACATTATAATTAAGCTTATAATTTTAATCCAAATACTTAGTTCATATACGTAGTAATATTTAAAAAAAACTAGTAATGGCCAATGCCAAAGATACAATGAAAAAGAAATTAGACCTAAATAATTAAAATATTTATTTTCAAAAACTTTTTTAAAGATAAATTTTTTAGGTAATTTTTTTCTTAAAAACATAAAACAAGCAAAAACAATTAAAAAATTTGTAGGTAAATAAGGAATTTCATAAGAAACACCTATAAAAATTAATAAGATTAGAGCTAAAGCTTCAAAATTAGAGTGTGTCTTTTTTTTATTTACAAAAATCAACATAGCTAGAACCCCAAAACTTAAATTCCATACTCTAGTAGGAAGTAAAAAAAAAGCTGGATTAGATCCTCCAATATTTATCAAAAAAATGTTTAATATTAAACTTAGTGTGATGACGCCAACAACAATTAAGATTATTAAGTTTATATTTTTAATAAATTTTAAGAGAAATAAAAATACAATAGGAAATATGATATAGAACTGTTCCTCTACACTTAAAGACCAAAAATGTAAAAGAGGTTTAAGTTCATCATTTGGACCAAAATATCCACCATCTAACCAAAAGAAAAAATTTGATGAAAAAAATAAAGAATAAATAATACTTTTTAAAAGAGAGTAAAAATCATTATAAGTGAATAAATATAATGCAACAAAAAAAACAATTAAAATTGTGAACAGTGTTGCGGGCAATATTCTTTTAATTCTTCGAATATAAAAATCTTTTAAATTAAATTCTTTTTTTCCTGTCAAATAATAAATTTGAAAAGAAATTAAAAATCCAGAAATCACAAAAAATAAATCTACTCCAAGATAACCTTTTGGAATTAATTCGGGGAAATAATGATAAAAAACTACAAATAAGACTGCGATCGCTCTTAAAAAATCTATTTCTTTTCTATAAAAATTATTCATAAAACAAGATTAATTATTAAATGAAATATAATAAAATTAATTATAGACTTTTAACAATATCTTCAGTCATTTTTTTTGCATCAGCAAATAACATCAATGTATTATCTCTGTAAAATAGGTCATTGTCTATACCAGCATATCCTGGAGAAAGACTTCTTTTGACGAAGAGAACCGATTTTGATTTTTCAACATCTAATATAGGCATTCCATAAATTGGACTTTGAGGATCAGTTTTTGCAACTGGATTTGTTACATCATTTGCGCCAATAACATATGCAACATCACAATTTGCAAAATCATTATTTATCTCCTCTAATTCAAATACTTCATCATATGGAACATTAGCCTCTGCTAATAACACATTCATATGTCCTGGCATCCTTCCTGCAACAGGATGAATTGCATAAGTAACTTTAACGCCATTTTTTTTTAAAGCATCAACCATCTCTCTTAAAGCATGTTGAGCTTGAGCCACTGCCATACCATAACCTGGAACAATAATTACTGATGATGCATTTTTCATCAAAAAGGCTGCATCATCTGCGTTACCATTTTTCACTGGTTTTTGCTCTTTTGTTTTGTCTGTTGAAGATTGTTCAGTGGCTCCCCATCCACCTAAAATAACATTAAAAAATGACCTGTTCATACCTTTGCACATTATGTATGAAAGTATTGCACCAGATGATCCAACTAAAGCGCCTGTAATTATTAATGCACTATTTTCTAAGGTAAAACCTATTCCGGCAGCTGCCCATCCAGAATAAGAGTTTAACATTGATATTACAACAGGCATGTCTGCTCCACCTATTGGTATTATCAGAAGAATTCCAACTAAAAATGATATAGCTATTATTATCCAAAACCATGTACCAACTTGCGTAACACATAAATAAAAAACTAAACCTACAAGAGCAAGTCCCAAAAATAAGTTAAGCAAATGTTGGCCTTTAAAAGTTATTGGAGATCCTGACATTATTCCTCTAAGTTTTAAAAATGCAATAATTGATCCTGTAAATGTAATTGCACCAATTGCTGCACCAAGTGACATTTCAATCAAACTTGCAATTTTAATATTTCCAGCTGAACCTAAGTTAAATACTTCTGGATTTAAAAAAGCTGAAATTGCTACAAATACTGCTGCTAACCCTACTAAACTATGGAAACCTGCAACCAACTCTGGCATAGCTGTCATAGGTATTTTAAAAGCTATAAAAGCACCTATTGATCCTCCTGCTAATAAAAATATGATTAAATACAAGAACCCGGTAGAAAAGTTACCAACTGATATTATAGTAACACCAATTGCAATTACCATTCCCATTATTCCATATAAATTTCCTTGTCTTGAAGTTTCTGGTGATGACAAACCTCTCAAAGCTAATATAAATAAAACTCCAGAGATTAAGTAGAATATAGCTAACAAATTTGCTGACATTTATTTTTCTTTCTTTTTTTTTTTATACATAGCTAACATTCTTTGAGTAACCAAAAATCCTCCAAAAATATTTACTGCGGCCAAAACTATTGCCAAATATCCAAATATATTTGCTGTTTCAAAAATATGTCCTGAATCTGCTAAAGCAGCAATAATTGCACCTACAATAATCACTGAGGAAATAGCATTTGTCACTGACATCAAAGGTGTGTGCAAAGAAGGTGTAACACTCCAAACAACGTAGTAGCCTATAAATATAGATAGAATAAATATACTCAGCCTAAATATAAAAGGATCAATTTCCATAATTTTATTTTATTATTGTTTTTGCAATAATTTCATCTTCTAGGTTAATATTAATTTTTTTATTATCTTTATCATAAAGATTAGCTACAAAATTAAAAACATTTTTTGAATAAAGAGAAGAAGAAGATGTTGGCAATTTATTAAGTATATTTTTTTCTCCCATAATTTTAACACCTTTATTTTCTATAATTTTATCAACCTGTGTTAAGGCTGTATTACCACCTTGGATTGCTGCTAAATCATATATTACTGACCCTGGGCTCATTCCATCTATCATTTTTTCATTAATAATTAATGGAGCTTTTTTACCCGGAATTAATGCTGTACAAATTACAATATCAATTTTTTTTAATGTTTCAGCAAGTAAGTCCTGTTGTTTTTTTTTGAAATCTTCTGAAGCTTCTTTTGCGTAGCCGCCTTCTGTCTCTAAATTTTCAGATCCTTCAACAGTCAAAAATTTTCCTCCTAAACTTTCAACTTGTTCTTTCGAAGCCATTCTAACATCTGTAGCATATACTATTGCACCCATTCTTTTTGCTGTTGCTATAGCTTGTAATCCTGCAACTCCTGCGCCTACAATTAAAACTTTTGCAGCTGGAACTGTTCCTGCTGCTGTCATCATCATAGGTATAGCTTTCTCAAAAGTAGCAAAAGACTCTATTACTGCTTTATAACCTGCTAAATTTGCTTGTGATGATAAAATATCCATTGACTGCGCTCTTGTTATTCTTGGAAGTAATTCAAGTGAAAATATATTAACTTTTTTATTAGCTAAACTTTTCAATTTCTCATCATTTTCATAAGGGTTTAAAACACCTATCAATGTTTGATTATCTTTTATCAATGAAATTTTGTCATCATCTAACATTCCTAATTGAATAATAATATCTGAATTTTCTAATACTTCTTTATAACTTTTTTTAAATTCAACACCATTATCTTTATATTCCTTATCTTTAAAACCCAAATGATTTCCATAATTTTCAACCAGATTTACCTTTAAACCTAATGATATAAACTTTTTTGCTATTTCTGGTGTAATGGATATTCTTTTTTCAATATTAAAGTCTTCATTTATTGATCCTATAATCATAATAATTAAGACTACTTTTGTCTGGCTTTAAATTTTGGATTTTTTTTGTTAATTATATAAACTCTTCCTCTTCGTCTTACCAACTTAGAGTTTAGATCTCTTTTTTTTAATGATTTTAAAGAACTTGCTATTTTCATAATTAATTTTTGTTTTCTTTAATAAACGAAGAAATATAATCTTTCAAATTAATTTTTCCATACATTTTATGAATTTTATTGTTTAATGACATATTTGTTAGAGCTGAGGCATACCTTTCTCCTTTTCTATTTGGCAAAAATCGAATTTTTGAATTGAACATTTTTGCAACATCAATAATCGAATAGGATTTTTTATGTAATATACTGTAATGAGAGTTTTTATTCCTTTTCCATGCATAATAGCAAACATCTATTGTATCTTTTATATGTGTGAATCTTCTAGTTTGTGTCCCAGGGCGAACAACTGTTAAAGGCTTTTTTGTTTTAAATTGATGTTCAAAAATACCGATTACTGTGGACATTTTTCCTGACTTAATATGTCTTGGTCCATAAACATTATAAAAGTAAATTATCTCATATTTAAAATTAAACCATTTTTTTAGATTCTGTAATAATTCTAAATTTTTTGCTTTTGTAAATGCATAAGGAGATAAGTTTTTATCTTTTCCCTCATTTCCAAGTGCTGCTGAAGTAGCAGAATAAATTAATTTAATATTGTTATCCAAACAAAATTTAAATACAGATTTGCTACCAATTGAGTTTGAATCATAGCACAAATTAAAGTTTGCAAAGCTTTGAAAAATTCTTGAAAATTCTCCAAAATGAAAAAGGGAATGGATTCTTTTTTTATATTTATTTAAATATTTATTTATATTTTTTGTATCACCTTTTAAATATTTTACTCTATTGTTGTAAATGTGATTTTTAGTATAACCGCTAGAATAATTATCTAAACTAATTATACTAAATTTTGTTTTTTTAGTTAATAATTCAATAAGATTAGAACCAACAAAACCTGCGCCACCAGTAACAACGATTATTTTTTTCATTTATAAGATTTAGCCTGGCAACGTCCTACTCTTCCATGTCTTAAGACAAAGTA
>CEVN01159518.1_pt1 | contig 15303 bp, 18 predicted proteins | sample 427041 | NCBI WGS metagenome assembly CEVN01 (sample SAMEA2623463, study PRJEB7988) | marine metagenome | biome: marine biome (ENVO:00000447); feature: surface water layer (ENVO:00002042); material: "saline water (ENVO:00002010), including plankton (ENVO:xxxxxxxx)" | depth 5 m
GTCATTCCAGAGACACCAATGGCACCCACCACGACATCCTCGTGGCACAGGACTAAGCCTCCAGCCATCAGTGCACAAGTCTGAGACAAGACACCCTGAAGCGAGAGAAGCGACGTCCGACCTGAGCTGATCGCCTGCTCAACATGACTGCTGTCACCACCGGTGAGAGCCGCCGTGCGCGCTTTGGCAGGAGCAACTTCAACACTGGCTAAATTCGCTCCATCCATTCGCAAAAACTGCATAAGATTGCCGCCGTCATCGACTACAGCAATCGAAACATTTGCTTTCGAGGTAAGCGCTGCCTGACAACAAGCGTTGATAATGATCTCGACATCAGTTTGTTCTAGAACTGGTTTCTGTTTCATGATTCGACCCACTGGATCGCCATCTTCCAAAGGTGTCCTTCCAGTTCCACCCCTGCGGCAAGGTCAAGGAGTGCCTGCTCTGGGAGACGCAAAGTTGCCTCCGCCTGATGCACTAAAAGATCAACACCGCAGAAATTAAATCCCAATTCTTGGCCCATCTCTGCAATGTCATTGAGACATTTCGCTGTGTGAAAACGTTTGAGCAAGGCATGATCGCCTTTCACTGCTTTAAGGAAAGCTTCTAGTTGAGGATTACTGGTCATGCTGATTTAGTCTTTGATAGCGATGCATTGAATCTCTACACATGCTCCCACCACCAACTCGTTAATTCCGATGACGGCACGAGAGCAATAATTGTCTGGATCAGGAAAAAACTCCTGCCATACCCTATCCATCTCATCAATCTCATCAAGCTTCTTCATATACACAGTTGCTTGTGCAACATGCTCGTAAGTGCAACCTGCGGCCTCGAGTACCCCAAAGACATTCTTTAAACTTTGACGTGTATGTTCGGGGGTGCCGCCGGCTGCAAGTTGTCCCGTCGCAGGATCCACAGGCATCTGACCTGAAACGAAAACATATGGACCAACTTGATAGCCTTGGCTGTAACTGGCTACAGGAGGGTTGGCTTTATCGGATCGAATGGGACGACGTTCAAGCGGCACGAGTAAGTCCTTGATACAGACCTATTAGTGGTAGCCAAAGTTAGAGCAATGAGGAATGCTGACATCCACGTGTGTTGACAAAGATGGACAGAACGGAGTCCCAACTACAGAGGAAGAGTCGATTCGCAAAAGCCCCCCCGAAACAGATATTGCCCACAACTTTCGAGGTCAAAATCCGTCCTAGCAGGCTTCCATCCGGAGCTAGGCAATGGACACCATCTCCAGCACTGCTCCAGACATGTCCCATCTGATCAACACGAATGCCGTCGGCATTGCCGGGATGCACACGAGCAAAAAGACGCTGATTGACAAGCCTTCGACCACCCTCTTTCACATCAAACACCTGAATCGAGCGATCCGGATCTAGATCATTCGGATCGGAAGTCTCGACTACATAGAGCAGCGATTCGTCAGGGGAGAACGCCAAACCATTCGGTCCTGCAATTGAATCTGTCATCGCCTGCAAGGAGCCGTCCGCGGGGTCATACCGATACACCGTTGGGACCTGCTCCGACTTACGTCGACCGCCCTCGTAATCATTCACGAGACCGTAAAGCGGATCTGTGAACCAGACGGTGTGATCGCTTTTCACAATCACATCGTTGGGTGTGTTGAGAGGCTTACCGCGATGGGACTCCACCAACTCCACCACCTCCCCAGAGTGTTCGGTACGCAATAGTGCTCGGCGACCATGGCTGCAGGTCAACAGACGTCCATAACGATCACGCGTCTGACCATTGGGGTAACCAGCGTTTCCGCGAAATAACGTGACACCATCTTGTTCTGTCCAGCTGAGAATCCTGTCTGAAGGGATATCAGAAAACAACAGCCTCTGCTGATCACCAAACCACACTGGCCCCTCCAACCATCGACCGCCCTCAAACAAACACTCCAACTGAGCGTTAAACAAAATCAGCTGATTAAAAGCCGGATCGACCACGTCATATCTGGTCTCGAGAAAGCGACTCGCAGGAACGGACATTCTTGTCTCTCAACCCTCACTGGAACGCGCCAGGCCGCAAAGCGCGCCAGGCCTCATCGTTGCGCTGGATCACCAACTGAACACAAGGCTCATCCCCAACTTGCGCTGAAAGATGGCCAACTTTGCCATCGGCTGTGGGCTTGCATCCCTGATCACCTCCATAGGAATATTCACCAGCCCGCATGATCACCCTCTGGCCATCCATGCTCTCCACGGACCAAGCCCCTTTCAGCACATAGATCCATTTAGGAACATGATTCTCATGCCAATCAGCGGTCCATCCCACCGGTAAATAAGTCACAAAGGCATTGCCCTGATCGAGCAGAGGACGGGAAAACTGAGGAGAGTCGCCAGGACCGAGCTGTCCCAGAGTGAAGTCTGAAATTGTGCATTCGGTGTGACAGCTCACACCGTCGTCATTGACCCACAGATGCCAATACTTCTCAGGAGTGGGAGCAACACTGAACGGATCAGGAAGGGGCACAGTCAACTCCTTGGCGTGACATGGAACCAACCAAACGCTATGCAAAGGATTCGGATCTGCCCATCAACTGTCCTCAAGCTCTGCCTTCGTTCGGCAGTAACGCCGCGAGCCTGGTTCGGAATTCCCCCTTCGGCATCCCTCCTTTGAGTTCTCCTTGAATAGAGAAGTCTCCCTCGGGATCCGAAACCAAGAGATAAGTCGGCCAACCCATGCCCTCTTTGTTGGGATATTTGGCTAACAAAATCTTGCGATATTTCCGATAGGCCTCAGTGTCCTGAAGCATCACAGAAACAAAGCTGCAACCAAGTTCCTCCGCCACCTTGCTGTCGTAATGACTCATGCGATGGCAGGTGCCGCAATCCTCCGAGCTGAATTTGATTAGGTGCATCAAAACGATTTTGTTCTAACTCTGACGCTAGCCACCCTGTTCAGCATGAACTCCTCACACGCCAAGGAAGGACATCTGCAGCATGAAACGGAACGAGTCCATTGATGATCTCCGGCACCAAATGATCCCGTCTCTCAAGGGTCACCTGCGTGCTGTTCAGGGGCAATCCGTAAAAGCGTGGACCGTGCAAGCTCGCAAATCCCTCAAGCTGATCCATCGCCCCCTCTTCGTCAAACACCAAGGCGTAGCTCTCCAAAGCATGAGGAGCATTGAAAATCCCGGCGCAGCCACAGGACGTTTCCTTCGCGGCACGGGAATGGGGGGCCGAATCTGTGCCGAGAAAAAAACGGGGATCTCCACTCGTCGCGGCGCGACGCAGTGCCAAGCGATGTCGCTCCCGTTTCGCGACTGGCAAACAATAAAAGTCGCTACGCAAGCCTCCTGAAAACATCGAATTGCGATTGATATGGAGATGATGAGGCGTGATTGTTGCAGCCAGGCCTTGGTCAGCTGATCCCACATAATCAACGGCCTGCTCCGTTGTGATGTGCTCGAATACCACTCGCAACTCTGGAAAACGTTGGCGAAGAGATCGAAGATGTCGATTAATAAATTCAGCTTCCCGGTCAAAAATATCCACATCTGGATCAGTCACTTCCCCATGAATCAACAGAGGCATGCCAATCCTCTGCATACAACTTAAAACCGCACCAATATTGTCCAAATCCCTCACACCAGCGGCTGAATTTGTAGTGGCATTAGCTGGATAAAGCTTGGCTGCTGTAAACACACCTCGCTTAAATCCCTGCTCAAGATCATCTGGATCCGTACTATCGGTGAGATAAGCCGTCATCAGAGGAGTAAATTGTTCCCCTGATGGAAGCGCTCTCAAAATGCGCTCTCGATAAGCCTCAGCAGCAGCCCAAGTAATCACTGGTGGGCTGAGATTTGGCATCACGATGGCCCGGCGAAAAACACGCGCTGTATGGGTGACGACGTTCTCAAGCATGGCTCCATCGCGCAGATGAACATGCCAGTCATCCGGTGCAATCAATGTGAAACGATCAGACATTCATTCAATCAGCCTTCAAAGATCCCACTGCAATCGTCAACGCCTCCAAACGATCAGAAGTAATATTTTTGTCTGGTAAACGATCAAGTAGACGGAGTTTGTGCAGACGGTTCAGCGTGCTACCAGTCGCACCCACCATGAACACCTGTCGGCCCACCTCCATCGCCTCCTTCACCGCATTTTCAAGCGCGATCGCTGCTGTTACACCAAGATGTGACACTTCAGAGAGATCAAACACCACCACCTGACAGTTACCGATTGCATTGTGCTCACGCGCGATGGCTTTCGCTACACCAAAAATCATCGGACCAGCGAGCTGAAACAGCAACACCTTTCCAGCGGCGCGATCCAACAGAGATTGTTCTTCCGAGCTGAGCTCCACGTCATCATCAGTGGTGCTAATCGTCTTAACCTTTTTGGATTGCAGTGCGCTCATCCGATCAATCGTCAACACATTTGCTACAAAAACACCAATGCCTACAGCTGTAATTAAATCAACCAGAACGGTCAGCAATATCACTCCATAGGTGATAACAGCTGCTTTCATCGATAAATGATGAGCCCGTTTGAGAAATTCCCAATCAATGATGTCGATGCCGACCTTGAGGGCAATTCCAGCCAAGACAGCCAGGGGGATTTGTGATGCGAGAGGTGCCGCAACCAGCACAACCAACATCAGCACTAACGCACGAACAACCCCTGAAAGGGCTGTGCGCCCTCCAGCCTGAATATTCACCACCGTGCCCATTGTGGCGCCGGCACCTGGTAGGCCTCCAAACAAGCCTGAAGCAACGTTGGCCATGCCCTGGCCAATTAATTCCTTGTTGGAGTCATGCTCTGTACGAGTGAGACTGTCAGCCACCACTGAAGTGAGCAAAGCATCAATGCAGCCGAGCATGCCGAGCACAGCCGCATTGACCACCATCATCCGAATTTGACCACCTGAGAAATCAGGAATGATCAGTTTCGGGAAGGCTGCTGAGAATTCTGGAATGGTACGAAGATCAGCTCCAGTGAACAAAGTCACCGAAAGAATCGTTCCGACAATCAAAGCCAACAGCTGCGGTGGACAGACTTTTTTCAGGGAAGAAGGTGTAAACCAAAGAATGAATAAGGTCAACAAAGCCAACAGAAATTCCATGGGCTGCGTGCCCTGAATCAATGCGGGCAAATGGCTGAGTGTGCCCATCACCCCTCCCTTCGAGTCCTGCCCAAGGAACGGCGCTAATTGCAACAGGACAAGAATGATGCCGATTCCGGACATGAAGCCCGAAATAACCGTGTAAGGCATCATCGTCACGTAACGACCAAGCCTGAACAGACCAAACAAGATCTGGAAAACACCGGCTAAGACACCGACGGTGAATGCCATGACCAGCGCCTGCTGAGGGCTTTCAGCAGTGCTGGCGAAACTAATAACGACAGACGTGAACACCACGGTCATTGGACCGGTGGGTTCCGAAATCAAAGTCGGCGTTCCACCAAAAAGGGACGCGACTAGACCAATAATTACAGCTCCCCAAAGACCTGCAGCGGCTCCGACCTCTGGCACTCCCGAAGCATTTCCGACAGCGATGCCAAAGGCCAGCGCCATGGGCAGGGCAATGACCGCTGCCGTGAGGCCGCCGAAGACATCGCCTCGGAGATTGGTGGCATTGATGCGGTTCAGCAAATCCGGACCTATCACTGTCGAGGCAGAACCTTAGATCGATTTAGCGACAGAGCAGAATCGCCCAACGATTGCTTCTGCTCCATGCCTGAATTCCTCCAGGCCAGTTTGAAGGTCCTGGTTGGTATCGGACTGCTGTTTGGAGGCGGTGAGCTCTTCGTCCAAGGAGCTGTGGCCTTCGCCTTGATTTTCGGGATCCCCCAGCTCGTCATCGGTTTGACCGTTGTGGCCTTGGGAACCAGTGCCCCGGAACTGTTTGTCAGCATCAGCTCTGTCCTGCAGAACTCCGATTCGTTAGCGGTCAGCAACGTGATCGGCAGCAATATCTTCAACGTGATGGTGGTGCTTGGCAGCAGCGCCCTTGTCCTTCCGCTGCGAGTCGAAAGCCGGTTGGTTCGCCGCGATGTCCCGTTGATGATCGCGGTCTCAGGAGCGGTCTGGGGGATGGCCTCCGGGGGCACGGTGACCTGGCAAGCAGGCGTCGCCCTGCTCATCGGTCTCGTCATCAACACGATCTGGGAAATCCGAACCGCCAGGGAAGAACCCTCGGCCATGGAGGGCGCGGAGCCGCAGATCAGTGAAGATGCCGCCAATGGAGGCTGGCCACCCGCCGCACTTCAATTACTGATCGGGGTTGTGCTGCTGGGGATTGGGTCTCGAGTGTTGGTGAGCGGAGCGTCGACGGCAGCCCAATTTCTTGGGGTCAGTGAGGCGATTATTGGTCTCACGATCGTTTCAGCGGGCACATCGATGCCCGAGCTGATCACATCGCTTGTTGCAGCCCTTAAAGGAAGGACCGATTTAGCCATCGGCAACGTCGTCGGAAGCTGCCTCCTGAATTTGATGATGGTTCTTGCAGGCGGTGCCATCGCTGATGCCGCGTCGGGCCTTCGGGTCTCAGCCGAGCTGATTAACGAAGATCTGCCGGTCATGCTGCTCACAAGTCTCGCCTGTCTCCCAATCTTCTGGACAAGCGGCAAAATCAGCCGGAGAGAAGGCGCCCTGCTTCTAGGGCTCTACATCCTTTATGTAGTTGACAACGTTCTGCCACGCACACATCTGTCCTCCTGGACAGATGAATTTCGACTGACGATGCTTTGTTTCGTCCTGCCGGCAGTGATGATCACGATCGTCACCCAAGCCCTGATCTACTGGCGCAGGACACGTTCACGCAAAAAGGATCTTCCCTCCGCATGAGGCTTTGGCCTATTTATGAGGAGTTGACCTTTTTCAGTTGTATTTCCTCATAAGAGGCTGACTGCTCGAAAATCGATGTCCATCCTTTGGATGCGTCGCTCGGCTTGCCGATGCTCGAGCTGCTACCACCGCTCAACGATAAAAATCTCCCTTGGATGGATGTTTTCCATCCGATCGTCGTTCACTTCGTGATCGCCATGGCGCTGATCACAGTTCTTTTCGATCTACTTGGAGTGATCAACAGAAAACCAAATCTGTTTGAAGTCAGTTTCTGGAATCTGTTGGTGGCCACGGTTGCCATTTTTGTCGCCATCATTTTTGGACAGATCGAAGCCGGATTGGCCAATCCATATGGTGCATCACGCGACATCCTCAACATCCACAGCACGATCGGTTGGTCACTGGCTGGTTTGTTGTCTCTGCTTACAGGATGGCGGTACGTCGCACGCCAAAAGGAGCCGACTGTTTTGCCAAAGGGTTTTCTCCTTGTAGATGGATTGCTGGCTGCTCTTGTGTTCACCCAGGTGTATCTCGGAGACAAGCTGATTTGGATCTATGGACTACACACGGCACCGGTCGTAGAAGCGATTCGTGAAGGAGTGGTGTCATGAACTGGGTTTTGACCATTCCCTCTCCGATTAACGAAATCAGTGATTCGCTCGGACCCAATGACCTTCCTTACAGCATCCCTCTTCATCCCAATCTGGTTCATCTGACGATCGGACTATTCGTCATTGCGATTGCTTTTGATTTTGTCGGTGCGTTTTACCCCCTAGAAAAACGAGTCTTCCGTTTTCTGGCACTCCCGGTCACAAGAGTCGGATTTCATGACGTGGGTTGGTACAACATTCTTGCCGGCACCATCGCTACTTTTTTCACGGTGGCAGCAGGTTTCTACGAAATGCTGCTAGCCGTTCCTTTACAAGGGATCAAAACTGTCATTGGCCAGAACGCCATTGAATCGATGCTCTGGCATGCGGTCGGTGGTGTTGTTTTACTGCTGGTCTTCGTAGGAATGACGATCTGGCGCGGATACCAACGCTTCGTTTGGAGGAAGGATATGGGTCGCCAAGTGAGCTGGCTCTATCTCGCGATTGGAGCCCTGATCATGTTGGTCATGACGGTTCACGGAAGCATCGGAGCCTGGCTGGCCAGCGAATTCGGAGTACACATCACCGCCGTCCAGCTCCTTGCTTCCGGCGCTGACCTCAAGGAGGCTCTGCCATGACGACCACAACGAACAACAACAAACCCAACATTGCTGCGATTGTCGTCGTTGCTATCGCCGTTGCCATCAATTTGTTTCTCAGCAAGTTGATGGCCAATTGGTCTTATCACTGGTTCCCTCCTCAAGCTTCTGCGGCAGCTCCCTACGTTGATGATCTCTTTGCCCTTGAAACAGGGATCGGAACATTCATCTTCCTCGGCTGCACCGGTGCCATTGGTTGGTCACTGATTTTCAACAGGGCTGAAAAATATGATGAAAGTGATGGGGCACCAATCGAGGGAAATACAAAGCTTGAAATTGCCTGGACAATTATTCCATTTCTCATCGTTTTTGCGATTGCAATTTATTCCACACGCGTCAACCATGTGCTTCAGAATCTTGGACCCAAGCATAAATATGCGATTGGATCTGATACAACTCAAGTCGTAGGCACTGACCCAACGGCTCAGGTTGGGCCCATCGACGTTATTGCCAGACAATGGAGTTGGGAGTTCATTTATCCTGACGGAGTAAGAAGTTCTGAGTTACATGTTCCAGTCAATCAGCGCACCAATATTCGACTGATCTCTGAGGATGTCCTGCACAGTTTTTATGTGCCAGCCTTCCGACTCAAGCAAGATATCATCCCAGGCAGCGTCATCTCTTATAGCTTCACGCCAACACTGGAAGGGCGCTTCCGGCTAAGAGATTCAATGTTTAGCGGAGCTTACTTCTCCCACAACCAAACCAACGTAATTGTTGAAACCGAAGAAAAATACGCAAGTTGGCTTAAGACATCGAGTCAAAAACCCTTGCAACCTGGTCTCAATCCAGGCCACCCTTTATATGAAAAACGTCTTGCCAACGGTGACAAAGGCTGGGCAACTGTACCTCCAGCACCAGCACCAATGGTGAATGATCCCGGTGACCAGAACGCCCCACATGACGCCTGAACATGACAACGACGAACTACGACACCCGCATCCTGAAAGCTCCTCATCCCGTGCCAGGAGCTCCAGACAACTGGAAACGCTTTTTTAGCTTCAACACCGACGCCAAGGTGATCGGAATCCAGTACATCGTTGTCGCCTTGTTTTTCCTGCTCGTTGGAGGTTTGCTCGCGATGATTGTGCGTGGTGAACTAATCACGCCACCGGCCGATTTAGTCGATCCAACGGTTTACAACGGACTTTTCACGATGCATGCCACCGTGATGTTGTTCCTGTTTCTTTTCCCGATCCTGAATGGCCTGAACAACCTATTAATTCCAACGATGATTGGTGCGCCCGACATGGCGTTCCCAAAGCTAAATGCAGCAGCCTTTTGGTTGGTACCAGTCTTCTCTGTACTGCTGATGTCGAGCTTCTTCATTCCAGGAGGTCCCGCTTCATCAGGCTGGTGGTCTTATCCGCCCATCAGCATCCAAAACCCCTTGGGGCATTTCATCAATGGCCAACAATTGTGGTTGCTCGCTGTCGCCCTCTCGGGCATTTCATCAATTATGGGAGCAATCAATTTTGTAACGACAATCATCCGGATGCGAGCACCAGGCATGACCTTCTTCCGGATGCCCCTGTTCTGCTGGACTGCCTGGGCAGCCCAGACCATCCAATTGATTGGTCTACCAGCTTTGACTGGGGGTGCCGTGATGTTGTTGTTCGATCTCAGCTTTGGGACCAGTTTCTTTAAGCCGGAGGGAGGTGGTGATCCAGTTCTCTTTCAACACTTCTTCTGGTTCTATTCACACCCAGCTGTTTATGTATTGGTGTTGCCGTGCTTTGGCATCTTCTCCGAATTATTTCCTGTTTTCTCTCGCAAGCCCTTGTTCGGATATAAATTTGTTGCAATTGCCTCTTTTGCTATCACAGCACTCAGTCTGATTGTCTGGGCACACCATATGTTTTATACGGGTACACCCGAATGGATGCGTCATACTTTTATGTTCACAACAATGCTGATCGCCGTTCCTACGGGCGTCAAAGTATTTGCCTGGGTAGCGACAATATGGCGAGGAAATATAACATTGAATACTCCAATGTTATTCTGTCTTGGCGGGTTATTCAATTTTATCTTTGCAGGAATCACGGGAGTCATGCTGGCGACAGTGCCAATCGACATTCACGTTGGTAACACCTATTTCGTTGTAGCCCATTTTCACTATGTAATCTTCAATACAATTGTATTTGGGGTTTTTGCGGGTCTTTATTATTGGTTCCCGAAATTCACAGGGCGTATGTATTACGAAGGACTAGGACAAGTGCATTTTTGGCTCACATTTATTGGTGCCACGCTCAATTGGTTGCCATTGCACTGGGCCGGGCTATTAGGCATGCCTCGTCGCGTGGCCTCTTATGACCCAGAATTTGCTATTTGGAATGTCATCGCCAGCATTGGTGCTTTTTTGCTTGGAGTTGCCTCGATTCCATTCATTCTCAACATGGTGAGTTCCTGGGCAAGAGGGCCAAAAGCTCCTCCTAATCCTTGGCGTGCAATCGGTCTGGAGTGGTTGCTTCCCTCACCGCCTCCGGCCGAAAACTTTGAAGATGATATTCCCACAGTGATCAATGAACCCTATGGCTATGGTTTAAATCGACCCTTTGTAGAAGATGAGGAGTATTACATCCAACGAGCACAGGAGGCCTGAATCATGACCAGCTCAAATCCCTCGCAAACCAACCTCAATCACACCCCTGGGCATGTTCAGCATGATGGACACAACCTTACTGGTTTTGTCATCTTTTTATGCTCAGAGAGCATCATTTTCTTAGCCTTTTTTACCGGTTATGCGGTCTTAAAAACCACGGCGCCAATTTGGTTGCCTGAGGGGGTTTCAGGCCTGGAAGTGCGAATGCCTCTGATCAATACAGTCGTGCTTGTAAGTTCAAGCTTCGTCGCCTATTTTGCAGAACGTTATTTACATCAGGAAAACCTCTGGGGTTTTCGTCTTGTCTGGCTACTCACGATGTTGATGGGATCATATTTCGTCTATGGCCAATACGTTGAATGGTCAGAATTGACCTTCAGCCTAAGCAGCGGCGTCTTCGGAGGAATGTTCTACCTCTTAACCGGCTTTCATGGTTTACATGTCATCACTGGTATTTTGTTGATGGGCTTAATGCTGGCACGATCATTCAGGCCAGGTAATTATGAGAAGGGCGAAATGGGAGTTACATCCGTAAGCCTGTTCTGGCATTTCGTCGATGTGATCTGGATCATTCTATTCCTCCTTATCTACGTCTGGCAGTAAATAAAAAAATATTCAAATCTATAATCCAATTCACATCCATTGCAAAAGCCAAACAACAGGCAGGAAATCGAAAATGAACACACTTTCAAACCATTAAAATTTACCGCATCTACAGAGAGAACTGAAAATCAAGCAGCAATTTAATTCACTGAATGAAAAGCAGGTGTTGAACACAATTGGTATCCACGAAAGGAATCAAGGATGCTTGGAGAAGATTGTTTTTGACTTGGCGAATTCGACATTCAAAACGTCAAGTTGATTGGGACCAATTTCATTCGATGTGATGGCACTTAGCTCACTCACACCACAGTCAAAAAGCAGAATCAACACACTCTCCGCAAAGAATCATTTCAAAAACGCCAAATGACGCATTCAACCGCATAAAATAAACTGCCATTTCGTCACATTATGTCAGACAACAGCGGAACCTGGCTCAATAATCAGCCCCCTGCCAATTTTGAAAAGCTTTGGAGAGGGCTCGCCTTGGTGGGAGCCATTCACTTGGGTGGAATGCTTGTCAATGTGATCTTTCAAATGCTAGGAAACAATAGCTTGGATGGGATTCCTGCCATGTTCCTTGGACTTTGATCTAAAACACGACTAAACGACCAGAACGATCATTCATAGCTCAACCCTTTCATCAAGGGACAAGAGAAACGTCTCTATTCAAAGACTAATAGTTGCACACCTTGTCAGGTTATAAGTGAACTTATAACCTGACAATTTTTATTGATCGTTTATTGCAATCAAAAATCAACCAACCTTCTCTTTTTCTTGAATATTTTGAATCTCAATCAGAATTGAAAGTTCATTTAACTCCGTCGATTGGCTTATGGCTATAAACAATTTCCATCTGACTAAAGAATGTATCAAACTCTATTGACTTTATTTGATCAATCTCATGAATTCCTGGATGAAAGCACATAAAGCCGTAGATTTTCTTTCTATAATTTAACATCAAAACTACAATCATGAACATCATTTTAAATCCCAAAAAACCCGTGAGGGTTAGTCATAATATGAAAAGAAATCATCCATTTGATTGGTTTCGCGAAAACGCAACTTGGCTGACCAACACGATCAGCACTTTTCCTCGCATATCGACAGCAAACCAGCCGTAAGTCGTAAACCTACGCCAACTATAAAAACAAGATCTTTGTTGATAAAATTTTATCTTCAAGATATCCACTTTTGCCAAGCCATCTATGCAAAGCCTATGACTTTAACAAGATCCAAAACACGATATAAACCTGGACCAGCTATATCAATTTCAATGGGATGAACATTATCATAACATTCACTTTTGCCTCCATTTATTAATCGGTCACTGGTTTCATCATCATTCTCAATAATAACTGGTAGGGTAGATGCGTTAACACATCACAGAATAGAAGCCAAAATCAAAAACGTACGATGCATTATTTTCAACTCAAAACTAGACACGCACTCTAAGAAGACAATGCACAGTTTTGTGGATTCATAGACAAGAAAAAGGCAATGACTGCTCTACTCTTGACCAGCAAAAGACTCATGAGGTTTAGCTTTTGAAGCATGTCTTGTAACCCTTGTCGTCATACTTGAGCGAGATCACAGATTGACGTGACAGAGATCATGGCAAACAACATGGAAATCAGCGATTGTGTAATTGTTGAATTTTTATTGATGACTGATACGGAACTCAACCAACAGCAATTACGCAACATTGTTGGTGGTGCTAAGCGAGCATGCACGATGAAAAAGATTACATTGCCATTCAGACGCAAACGAAAGTATTATCAACGAATGATCAATAAATATGGCACAAAAATACTAGCCAACGTCGATATTGAAACATTGAAACAGCTTAATCTCAAATTTTAATCAATGAACAGAAAGCAGACATCACGAGGAAATGAGGCGTTCGAACAATGGGTAAGAACAATTTGATCTGCTTCGTAAATAGCCTCCAAGCAGATCATCCTTTCTATCTGCAATCCTGATGTTCTGTTCTGAAGCATTCGTGCCAGAAATTATATGGTTTCCTTGCAATGACTTATGATGGAGTAATGATAAGTGCAAGCTTGAATCTCTCGCTTAGGATTCACAGCAAAACCCAAAAGAAAAATCATAAAAGAATAAATCAAAGATGAGCAATTCTCATCCACATTAGCAATGAAAAATAGAATGGTTAAACCTCTCCAGTTCAGGTAAACTGAAGCCCATAGAAATTACAACTCAAACAAAGTCTAGAGGTTCGCAGAAAAGACAACATGAGAATATATTTCATCAAAGCCAATTTTAACAATGAGCCAGCATTCATTGATGTAATGCCAATAAATTCAACCCAAGAACTCGCCAACAAAGAGGTTATCTGAGAGGCCAAAGAAAAGGGTGGTTGGAGAATTTACCGTGGCTACGAAAACCTTATTCGATGAGATTTTCCTTCTTGAGAGAGGTTAGTAAAAACAAACCACTAAATTTCCACATCATAATAGAGTGTGTCGGCCAATCTTGAATTGAGCAAACCTAATGATTGAAATGAGTCATTATTCAATTGCCAAACTGATCGCAGCTGAAACCTGTATTCAATGCCTCAGCATCCATGGTCGATGAGGCGTCAAAAAATTAAAGGGAGAACATCCTGTGGAACATTGTATGGTTCTGATGCTCATGAACACCTGATTGGAAAGAGGGGAAATGATCATTTATTCGGTGGAGCCGGAGATGATATTTTAATTGGCAATATTGGTGATGATCAATTAACGGGTGGTCCAGGAGCTGATTTTTTTGTAATTGGTGAGGGTCATGATCGAATCACTGACTTTAATCCTCTCTAAGGAGATCAAATCGTGTATTCCACGGTACGTGAAATTCTCAGTTTACCGGTAAGTGAAGGTACATTATTAATGACAACAAGTGACGATATTTATACCCATATTGAGGGTGTAAAGCCTGAACGTGTTGCACTTCATAGTCAGCAAAGGCTAAAGCCTAAATTCAAGGTAATCTTCCAAAATGGTCTTTCCATCAAACCTGAATCGGCTGAGACAAAGTTTCATCAGCAGCTTGGCATGATGCAACGTGAGCCCCTGCCAAAACGCAGGGGGATGATGTTCCCTCAGAAGCAGGAAGTAAACTCATCAGTGTATATGTATAACTGCATTGCACCATTAGATCTCTTGTTTTTAAGGAACGAAACGATTGTTGACCTATCAGTCAACTTACCAATTTGCACACTTGATCAACCGGATCAATGTCCTCGCTATGAATCTATATCACCATTTGATCACTGGCTCGAATTGCGTTCGGGTATGGTTAAGAAACTCGGGCTAGAAATCGGAGACCAGGCAAAAATCATCCCGCTTTAGTGCCCAGATCTGTAGATTTTCCTTGTTACACGAAAAGATAATATTTTCGGAAGACAGGCTGTGACAAACCATATTACAAGCGTATCCTTTCAACCTCAGCAACAGATAAATAAATCATTGCCATGAACACGATGAGTTTAACAATCAAAATAATACCTACATCATGCCAAGAAATCAACTCACAAGGGCTGTTCTCTGCAATACATTGCCTACCAATACAGTCGAAGCCTGTGAACCTTGACTGCCATCAACAACTCGTTGCCTTCATAACAAGGATACAACGCAAGAGATATGGATCAATCTCGTTGGATCGACTCTGACGCTTGCCATGCAAAAAATGAATCATGTGAGTCGATTGACGCACTAACACTAGTTCAACACATTCGTTGAATGCACATTCCAGGACAATGTTCCCTCTGCCTGACTAGATTGCATTGGCTGATCAAACAAAAAGTAAGCGGTCATTCAGCAAGCCCCTCTCTAGGCTCTGCCTCAATGAGAGATTCAGACTCATTGAGGCTCGCAGCAGAACTTAACAATTCATCTACATAGGCAAACGCTGAAAAATCAGCGATTTGTTTGTACGTCTGTTTAAAACGAAACAATTGTCAGCGACACGTGCCATTGAACACCTAAGAGTTCTCCCCATTGACTCTTGTCATGTCATACCACCCATTTCT
>CEVN01022079.1_pt1 | contig 15288 bp, 11 predicted proteins | sample 427041 | NCBI WGS metagenome assembly CEVN01 (sample SAMEA2623463, study PRJEB7988) | marine metagenome | biome: marine biome (ENVO:00000447); feature: surface water layer (ENVO:00002042); material: "saline water (ENVO:00002010), including plankton (ENVO:xxxxxxxx)" | depth 5 m
TCACATGTAAATAGTTTAAACTTTCTGTTACTGGATCGGCATCACCTGTGGAAATTGCAATGCTCATTGGTGTTGCAACTTCTGACCAACTATCTAAGACACCAATGTTCGTATTGGTAGTTAGTGTCATAACACTGGCGGAAGATTGTAGTTTCCAGATACCCTCTAGGTCTTCGCTAGATAAGCTACACTCTTGAGTAGATCCGCCACCACCAGAACCGCTTCCAGACCCTGTGGATGAACTATCTTCAGAACAAGCAGTAAATAAAACCACCAGCAAACATGTTGTTAACAAATAAAAATATTTTTTTAGCATTTAACTCTTTCTCCTATAACCTATTTAAGCATTCGATTAAATAGTTTTGGTGATATAATCGAATTGTTTGTTTTACGCGAACCGCGCGTTGATGGCCACTCGCCTGGCACATTCATTTGGCGTCCTATCATTTCATGATTTAAATACCCTCGAAAAATAAATATACTAGATTGGATTTACTAATATTATTTTATATCCAACCCAATGTCTACACTTCGACTTTGGTGGGTTAATGCGCCTATTGAAATACCCGACACCCCTTTAATATTAAATTTAGAAATAGTTTTCAGTGTAACGCCGCCAGATACTTCAATAAAAATTTGTTGCGATGTTTTGTTAAGCATATTAATACGAAGGATACATTCTTTAATTTTTGATGGCGACATATTATCAAGTAAAAAACCATCTACAAGATTCACATTATCACTATTAATTTGTTTGATGTGATCAATTTCTAATTGAATGGGGAGGCGACCTTTTTGTTTTTTTAATTTTTTAAAAATTACATCTAAATTATTATTAATGAAATGATTGTCTTTAACCATAATGCCGGATGATAAATCTAGGCGATGGTTATATCCACCGCCATGATGGACTGCATATTTTTCTAAAACTCGCAACCCTGGAGTTGTTTTGCGGGTATCTAAAATCTTAATATTCTTATTATTAAGTTTATGAACATATTTGGCGGTATTTGATGAAATCCCAGAAAGATGTTGTATCATATTTAAAACTAACCGTTCCTTGGTTAAAATTTCTCTTACACTCCCTTTAATAATTGCCAAATCATATCCCTTCTGAACTAGCGCACCATCATTAACCAACACCTTGGTGTTGATATTTTTAGAAAATGTAGTCTCTATAATAGGCCCTCCACAAAAAACCATTTTTTCTCTGGCTCGAAAAACAAACTCTCCCTTATGATTGGGTTGAATCACCGTGTTAGATGTGGGGTCTCCGTGCGGAATATCTTCTTTTAAAAGCTTTGACATTTTTTTTGTCAATGCTTCCAAATTAAGAGATGTTATTTGATCATATAATAGCATAAAAATTAATCTACAATATTACAAACTAGTTGACCAGTTTTAATTTGATTAAAATTATATTGATTAACGTTAATAAAATCTAACAAAGAACTATATTCTTCATCATTAATAATATTTAAATAATATAAAATTGTAACACAAGAAATATAATTACCACGATGATTGCCATCTAGCACTTTTAACGCCAAAGATATATATCCATGGTTTTTTGTTTTAATGGCTAGCGATTGCATTCCTTCAGCACCCCCTTTGCATACCGCTCGTCCATCAAATAATTTCATAAAGTAGCTATCAAACCCCTTGGTTCCAGAAACTAATTCAGGATACTGCACCATTGAATTGTAAACTGTGGAAAGGGGAGATGTTGGTGGTGCAACAATAAGCTGAATATACATTTTTGCCAATGTATACAAACTAAAATACGGGGTTGGTAAACTACAACCATCTACGGCAAACTCTACAGGATGTTCTCCTGCTATATTAATAATATAATCATTAATATACTGATGTATTGGGTGGGTGTGATTAATATAGTTTTTGGTTGGAATGTTTAAGTGTTGCATCATTGCTAACAGCCCTGCATGTTTACCAGAACAATTATTGTAAATATTCGATTTATTAATTTGTTGAGAATGAAGTTTTGTTTTATTTTTTTTGTCAAACGGAAAATGAAAACCACACTCTAGGTCTTGTTCTGATAAATTAATTTTTTTTAAGATCGACCGTATAGTATTAATGTGTTGGTCTTCACAGTGGTGTGAGGCGCATGTAATAGAGATTTCTTTATCACTAAAATTATATTTAGTGTGAGTTCCTAGGTTGATTGATGCGGCGCTCTGAAACGGCTTAAGCGTTGATCTTAAACAGTAATCTTGCTTGATGTCACCACTCTGAAAGAGTATATCGTGGTTTTTATTAATAATCACACAATGAATTTGATGTTGACTTTCTTCTGTTGATCCTCGCATTACAGAACATACAACGTTTTTAATCATTTTTGATGCCATTCAGATTGTTGATTAAAAACGCTTTAATCAGCTTGTGATGATAAGCGCGAGCAATAATAGAAATATAACAAAGATATGTTGATGAGTATAAATTTTTGGTTTTGTAATTATTGAAGTGTTTGCCAATACAGCTAGTCACCACCCCGTTGGTTGAGCTGTATAAATTAGACAAATCAATAAATGGTTTATCAAGTTGTGATTGATTGCCTATTAGGGGGTTGTATCCTGTTTTATTAATATGGTCAGAGACCTTAATAAAATCATGATGAACGTGGTTTGGGTGGTAGGTATAATCATAAATTTCAATATTGTTGTCGATTGTAATTTGACTAATCGTATTTATGTTGTTTGACATATTGGTGATATCAAATAGAATAATTTTATCTGATTGATTGAAAATAGGGATTTCATACATTGATGAGTGTAAAATAAATTTATAAACCATTATCTTTTTCCAAAAATACCTGTACCAATACGAATCATTGTGGATCCGCCCTGAATAGCTGATATATAGTCATTTGTCATTCCCATTGATAATTCTCTACATGTGGGGTGTTTTTCTTTGATCTTATTATGTAGATCATACATTTTTTTATAAAGTTTTTTATTTTCTATATCTTTGAAATTAAGTGGTAAAATAGTCATTAGCCCCTCAAATGACAAATATTTTAATGTTGATATATCATTACAAAACTCTAATATTTCCTGTTTAGAAAATCCAAATTTTTTGGGGTCACTGCCTATATTAACCTGGCAATAAATACGCTGTTTGGTGTTGAACGCATGAGCTTGAGAGTTAATTTTTTCAGCTAATGCTAAAGAGTCAACAGTTTGGATAACATCAAAAATTTGTACAGCCTTTTTAACTTTATTTTTTTGTAAATGCCCGATAAGGTGTAGTTCTATATTATTTTTATTGATATCACAAAACTTTTTTATAGCCTCTTGAACTTTATTTTCACCAAAACAACAAACACCTAAATCAATAGCCTGTTGAACCACATCGGCGGGTTGTGTTTTTGTAACAGCAACTAGGGCAACTTTTTGGCTGGCTGTTTTGTGGTTTTCTATATTAGAATAGATTTGTTTTAAATTATTCTTCAGAATCTTCCGTGCTAGTGTCTGTTGATGTTATGGTTGCGCCATTTTCGTTTTCATCATCTTCTTCTTTAACAACTTTTGTAATAGACGAAATTTTAAAACCATCATCTAGTTTAATAAGGCGAACTCCTTGGGTGTTTCTGCCAATTGTACGAATCGCAGATACGCTTTGCCTAATCATTACTCCCCCATTGGTTATAATCATAATATCATCACTATCAACAACCTCTAAAATAGATACTAATTTGCCGGTTTTGTCGGTACTTTTTAATGTGTATACACCTTTTCCTGATCTGTTTTGTATTCTATATTCCTCTAAATTGCTTCGCTTTCCATAGCCATTTTCAGATGCGACTAAAATATATCCATCATTTTTTAATACCAACATCCCAATAACAAAATCAGATGAAGAAGTTGTGATACCTTTAACACCCTTAGTTCTTCTACCTGTTGCACGAATAGCCGTTTCTGTAAATCGAATTGATTTTCCATCGCTGGTTGCCATAACAATATCATCATTCCCGTTTGATATTTTTGCCTGTATTAATTCGTCACCATCATTAATTGACATTGCAAAAACACCGCCTTTTCGTGGTTTGCTATAAAGTGATAGTGATGTGCGATTAATCATTCCTTGTTTTGTAGCCATAATAATATATTGTTCTTCATTAAACTCTTTTACAGAAACAAAAGCTTTTACTTTTTCGCCGGGCTCACACCCAATCAGGTTAACAATCGCCCTGCCTTGAGATGTTCTTAGTGTTTGTGGAATTTGGTGTACTTTTAACCAGTGACACTTGCCTTGGTCCGTGAAAAACAACATGGTATTGTGTGTTGAAGCGGTAAAAAGATGTTCAACAAAATCATCATCTTTTGTTTTGGCTCCCTTCATGCCCTTTCCTCCGCGCCTTTGTGTTTTCCAAGTATCAACAGGAAGCCGTTTAATATATCCGTTGTGCGTGATAGTAATAATCATCTCTTCGTCTGCTATCATGTCTTCAACGCTTAATTCTCCACTAAATGGAATTATTTCTGTTCGTCGCTCATCCCCATGTATGTTTAACATTTGGGAAAGCTCGTTTTCAATAATATGACTTTGTTCATCAAAGCTTTCTAAAATATGATTTAGTTTTTTAATTTGCTCCATAAGCTCATTGTACTCTTGTATTACTTTATCAATTTCCAGCGAGGTTAGTTTTTGTAGTCTCATATCAAGAATCGCTTTTGCTTGCCTGTTGCTAAATTGATATGTTTCTATTAAAGAGGTTTTTGCTATATCTGGATTAGATGATGCTCTAATAATTTTTATTACATTGTCGATGTTTTCTAAAGCTTTCTTTAATCCCTCTAATATATGGGCTCTTTTTTCCGCTTCTTGCAGCTCAAACGTTGTTCGTCTAATAATTACTTCTCTTCTAAAGTCAAGAAAGTGTCCCAACACTTCCTTAAGATTCATTATTTTAGGAACACCATTCACAAGTGCAAGCATTATTACTCCAAAGGTTTCTTGCAGTTGGGTTAATTTATATAAATTATTTAATAAAATTTCTGCTATAGCATCTCGTTTACACTCTATTACTATTCTGTTTCCATCTTTATCAGACTCATCTCTAAGATCAGAAATGCCCTCTAGTTTTTTATCTCGAACAAGGTCTGCTATTTTTTCTACAAGGCCGGCCTTATTAACCTGATAGGGCAACTCTGTAATAATAATTTTTTGTTTACCTTTGTCGTCCTCTTCAATGCGGGCGCGCCCCCTCATGACAATCCTTCCTCTTCCCGTGTTGTACGCACTGTTAATACCATCGCTACCCATAATAAAACCCGCTGTTGGAAAGTCTGGACCCTTTACGTGTTCTTGAATCAATTCATCAATTGATATTTCTGGGTTTTTTAATAAAGCAATTAAGCCAGAAATTAATTCGTTAAGATTGTGTGGCGGTATTTTGGTTGCCATTCCAACGGCAATACCTTCAGAGCCATTCATTAATAGGTTTGGGATTTGTGTTGGTAAAACAGACGGCTCTTCTAAGCTATCATCAAAATTAGGTGAAAAATCAACCGTTTCTTTGTCTAGGTCTTGCAGCATTTCAGAGGCAACTCTATCCATTCTGGCTTCAGTATATCTCATTGCCGCTGCATTGTCTCCATCTACAGACCCAAAGTTTCCTTGTCCATCAATAAGGGGATATCTTAGTGACCAGGGCTGTGCCATTCTCACCAATGAATCATAAATAGAGCTATCTCCGTGGGGATGATATTTTCCCAACACATCTCCCACAATACGTGCGCTTTTCTTATATTTTCGGTTCCAGGTTGCTCCCTGTTCTAGTGCTCCATATAAAACCCTTCTATGAACCGGTTTTAATCCATCTCTTACGTCTGGCAGCGCCCTACTACAAATTACTGACATGGAATAGGTTAAATAAGACTCCGACATCTCTTCGACGATGTCTTTATTTTGTATAAACCCCTCTTCTTGTTGATTTGTTTCTGTCATATTAAATATCCAAGTTTGTTGCTAGTTTTGAATTGCTTATAATAAAATCTCGTCTAGATTCAACATCTTCGCCCATAAGTGTAGAGAAAATTAAATTAGCTTCTACTGCATCAGAAATAGTCACCTGTAATAGTGTTCTATTTTCTTTACTCATTGTTGTTTCCCACAATTGATCTGCGTTCATCTCTCCAAGACCCTTATATCTTTGTATTTCAATTTTTTTGTTTTCTTCTTTTAGTTCACCAAGCAGCTTGTCTTTTTGGTCATCCGAATATACGTATGTTGATTTTTTTCCTTTTGATATTTTGTATAAAGGTGGCTGGGCAATATAAACATACCCACCGGTAATAAGTTCTGGCATTTTTCTGTATAAAAATGTTAATAATAGTGTTTTAATATGGCTTCCATCAATATCGGCATCCGTCATTATAATGATTTTATGATATCTTAGTTTTGTTATATCAAAATCCCCCGCCGAGGTTTCCTCTGTTTCAGAGTCTCCACCAAAACCTGTTCCTAGTGCTGTAATAATCGTTTGTATCTCATTGTTTGATAATACTTTATCTATTCTGGCTTTTTCAGCGTTAATAACCTTTCCCCTTAGCGGCAATATTGCTTGATATTTTCTATCTCTTCCTTGTTTAGCAGAGCCTCCAGCAGAATCACCCTCAACTAAATATAATTCACAACTCGTTGGGTCTTTTTCTGAACAGTCTGCGAGCTTTCCTGGCAATGCTGAAATATCTAAAACACTTTTTCTTCTTACTAGTTCTCGCGCTTTTTTTGCTGCTTCTCTTGCTCTGGCTGCGTTTTCAGCCTTAGAAATAATTTGTTTTGCTGTGTTTGGGTTTTGTTCAAAAAAGTCTGACAATGCTTCCATTATTATAGAATCGCACACACCTTTAACTTCGCCATTTCCTAGTTTTGTTTTTGTTTGTCCTTCAAACTGTGGTTCTTGAACCTTGATTGACAACACTGCTGTTAAACCTTCTCTCACATCTTCTCCACTAAAAGATGGGCTTTCTCCTTTTTTATTAGAAATATTGTGTGCCGCATATTTATTTAAAGATCTTGTAAGGGCCGACTTAAACCCCGCTAAATGGGTGCCCCCCTCTATTGTATTAATATTATTTACAAACGTTAAGAGGGTTTCTGTATATGAGTCGTTGTATCGAATAGATAAATCAACCGGAATATTATCTTTTTCCCCTTTAATGTGTATAGGTATATCAAAAAGAGGTGTGTGTGTTTTGTCTAAATATTTTACAAACTCAGAAAGGCCCCCTTCGTAATAATGTTCTTTTTCTGTTTTGCTTTCATCTTCTTTTAAAATAATTTTAATTCCGCTGTTTAAATATGAAAGTTCTCTCAATCTTTCATCAACAATATTAAAATTAAGTTTTTGATCTACAAATATAGACATGTCGGGATAAAATGTTATTTTTGTTCCTCTGTTTTTTGTTTTTTCTATTTCTTCTACGGGGGTTGTCGCAACACCTTTAAGGTATTCTTGTTTATATTTTTTTCCTTCTCTACAGACCTCTGCAACACACCGTGTAGATAGGGCGTTAACCACAGAAACTCCGACGCCGTGTAACCCTCCTGATACTTTATATGTATCCTTATCAAACTTTCCACCTGCATGTAAAACCGTCATAACAAGCTCCAAGCCCGACTTTCCTTCTTCTTTGTGTATATCAACAGGAATTCCTCTTCCATCATCTTCTACTGAAACAGATCCATCTTGATGTAGTGTAACTGTTATTTTTGTGCAGTGTCCAGCCATCGCCTCATCAATAGAGTTATCAACAACCTCCCATATTAAATGATGAAGTCCTTTTTTTCCAGTATCCCCAATATACATTGCGGGACGCTTTCTTACCGCCTCTAACCCTTTTAGTACTGTTATGTTTTGTGCTTTATAGTCTGTTGTCATATTAATATTATATCTTTTATTTTTATTGATTGGTTAATTTTACTTAATAATTCTTTTTTTTGATATTGTAATTCGGTTTTCCATGTTGGGTTTTTACATATTATATATAGTCTTCCATCAACTATTTTGCTGGGCGTTGTAGATTCTGATATATGTTGACCCACTATATTAACCCAATCGTTTTGTAGTTTTCCAAGGGCCAACATGTGGCTTGCTTTTGGGTTATTTAAAAGCTGATTAATTGCTGTTGATAGTTTTATCATTATTAAATATTTTTATATCTATATTGTTTTTCTGTATGTTTTCTAGTATTTGAGTATTTGTGTTTGTTGTTGTTATAATTACTTGAAATTTACGATGAAAATATGAAAATATTTTCATGATATTTTCATTATCTAGTTTTGCAAAAAAATCATCCAAAAGAATAATAGGGTTGTTATTGTTCTTTGTTTTAATTATTTCTGCTTCTGTGAATTTTAAAACGTATTTAAATAATTTTTTTTCTCCTTGAGATGCGTGTTCTTTTATTGTATCGTTGTTTAAATATAAATCTATAACATCTTTATGAGGGCCAACCTCTGTTTTGTTTGTCTTTGTTTTTGCTTGTAGTTTTTTTATATACTCTTCTTTTGATTCATGTTCTTGGTTTTTATATTCTATTATATATTTTAATTGTAAATCGAGTTTTTTTTGTGTTTCATTAAATATTTTACAAAAAAAATTAAAAAAGTTATTTCTTGTTTTCCAAATTTTCAACCCAGCAAGCGAAAGCGGTTCATCCCATGGTTCGGTTGACATGTTGTTTTCAAGCAAGGAGTTTCTATATAGTAATAGTTTATTATATTCTTTTATGTTATAAACATGTTCGGAATTAATTCTAAAAATTATTTTATCAAAATATTGTTGTTTTTCTTTTTTATATTCTTCTATAATATCTATCTCTTCTGGAGAAACATATACAATAGCATTATCTTTAATTAGCTCTGTTGTTCTTTTTAATATTTGGTTATTTTTGAAAATTTGTTTCTTTTTTCCATTATATATTAGTTTGATTGTCAAGCTTTCTTCGTTTTGAAATATTCCTTTAATTTGTATTTCTTGTTTGTTTTTTTTAATAATGGATTGTGTGTGTTTTTTTCGAAAACTTTTTCCTGTTATTAAGAAAACTATAGATTCTAAAATGCTGGTTTTTCCAGATCCGTTAGAACCTATAATGATGTTGGTTTGTGGTAAAAACTGTTCGCTAAATAATGATATTTTTCTAACGTTTAAAAAAGAAAGGTTTTTAATGATCATTAATCATTAAGTCTAATAGGCATCAATAAAAGTAGTTTGTCTTTTTTAAGAGCCTCATCTTTTTCTGTTAATATTGCAGCGCTTAAAGGTGTATTTAAAAATATAGTAACATCTTTTTGATTAATTTGATTTAAAGCTTCTAATATAAAGTTAGCATTAAATCCTATTTTCAATTCATTATCATCACTAAAATTGCTTTGCAATAATTCTTTTCCAGAGGCTGCTTTTTCAGCATCCTCTGTTTGAATGGTGGTTTCGCTTTTATTTATTTTTAACGTTATTTGTTTAGTTGATCTGTTAGAAAAGATTGATACTCTTTTTATGCTGTCTATGAGGTTCTGTCTATTAATTACTAACTGTTTATTATTATCTAAAGGAACAACTTTTTCATAATCTGGATATGAATCTTTTATAATTCTTGAAAATATGGTTTGATTTTTATGAGATACGGAAATATAATTTTCAGATATTTCTAATTCTACTTGATCTTCTTTATTTATATAACTATTTAGTAATGTTAAAAATTTAATTGGAACTATTATTTCATGTTCTCGTGGCTGCTCTTTATCATTTTTAATTATTATTCTAGACAACCTATGACCATCTGTAGAAACCCCTAATATTTGGGATGAATCTATTTTAAATAATACTCCTTGTAATGCTGGTTTTAAATCATCTTTACTGATAGAGTTCTTTGTAAAATCTATAATTTCATTGAAAGATTCCATGTTTAAAGATACACTAACACTTTCATTCATTACAGGCATAGACGGGAATTCTTGATAGTTTTGTCCTGTGATTGAAAATTTTCCACTCTTTGTTTTAATCTCAACCTTATTGTTTTCTAATAAAGAGAATTCTATTTCTTCTTCTTTAAGATTAGAGGTTATCTCTATTAATCTTCCTATAGGAATTGCAACATGTCCTTCTTTTGCTTGCGAATTAATATTAATAGTTGTGCTTATAGATGTTTCTTGATTAGAAGCTCTGATAGCTAATTTTTCGCTAAAAGAAAACAATGCACAGCCCAGAATTGGCTTTGTAGATCTAGTAGGAATTACTTTTATTGTTTGCTGTAAAACCCTTAATAAATCGTCTGTATTGATTTTATAACTCATATTATATGTTTTTTAGTGTGTATTATTTTATAATTTCTAAATTAGAATTACAATAATATAATAATATATATTTTATATATTATAACTTATTATTATTATAGTTCGTTAGTAAGTAAATAACTTTTATTTTGTTTGAAAATAAGCGTTTAAAAAATAAAGAAAAAGCTAATGACTTAAAGCAAAATATTATGTTGATAACTATGTTAGTATTTAGTTTTCTGAAAAAATATTTATATATACTTCTTTTTTAGCAGACACCAACCACCTTTCCACAAACTCAGCAGATTTTTTTTCTTTAGCCAAGCCTGCAATATAATCATATGAATTATCAAGAGTTGCAGTCTCAGATTTTTGTTTATCATAGACATATAATAAACCTAAAGTTCCATCGCTAAAACCAAAAGGAGAAACAAGAGATTTTTTTTGTGATGAATCTATCATTTTAACAACTTCTTGGGGAAGATTTTCATAATAATAATTAGTATAGTTTCCAGAAAACCCAAAAAGATAACCACCCCCAGTTAGGAGATTATATAAAAAAGAAGAATCTTGTTTAGAATTTGAATGTATATTATTAATTAAATTCACTAAAGAATCTTTATCTTCCAATGAAGGCTGTATAGTTTTTAATAAATGTTGTGTGGTTATTTTTTCACCCTTCTTATCGAGAACTTTAATAATATGAAAACCCGCAGAGGTTTTGATTGGACCAACGATAGATCCTATTTTTGCTGAAAACGCAGCCTCTTCATATTCTTTTAAAAAAGAACCCCGTTCTGTTTCGCCAACAACACCATCGTTTGGAATAGATGCAAAATCATCAGAGTGTTTTTTAATAAGACTTTCAAAGGTGATTTGTTTGTTGTTAAGCTCATCTAGTATGGATTTGGTAGTATTATAATAATTTTTAATAGTTTTTTCACTGGGAACAAACTTCATATTTAATAAAGAAAAGCTAGCCCTTCTAGGGACCGGAGGAAGAGAGTCTTTATAAGTAATATAAAAATCATCAACTTCTTTTTTTCCAATAGACACACCACTTAATAGAGAATATCTAAAACGCTCAATAAGCATAGCATTATAAATTTCATCCCAATAAAAGGCCTTAATTTCTCTTAAAGATTTATTTAAATAGTTTTCTAAAGCCTCAACGGAACCCATGCTATTGATAAACCCAGAGATTTGTAGATCAAGTTGTTTTTTTACCTCATCGTCACTAATAAAAATATTAGTATCCATTTTTGCGTGCTCAAGTAAAACAAGCTGATTTACAATATTTGATAATAAGTTTTTTGCCAAAGATTCGTATTTGAGGGGTGTAGATGAGGGGTTTATTCCCTGTCTGGTGGATACAATTTGTAACTGTTCAAAAAATTCGCTTTGAGTTATTATGTTTTCACCAACAACCGCCAAAACACCATCAACAGAGTTTTCTTTGCCTGTTTGAGAAAAACAAAAACAAAAACAAAAACTAATTAAAATAAATTTTAAATTCATCATTAACAATCAAATCCTTATTGTTTAAAAATCTCTCAAAAGTATCTTTTTTAATGTTTTCTTGTCCTTCTTTTAATAACAAAGATTCAATCCTTTTATATACTTTAGACAAGGGTAAATATTCACTATTAATTTTCTCTTCCAACATAATAATAGAAAAAGTTCTATCTAAATTTTCAATTACAGGAGAAATTTCTCCAACAGATAGTAAAAAAGCGCCTTCGCCTAAATTATTAAACTTTCCACGCTCAAAAGGTTCCATTAAACCACCCTCTTTTTTCCTATTAATTGAAAAGTTGGTTGCTATACTTTTAAAATTTTCTTTTGAAACAACAAAAGATAGACTGTCCGCTAAACTTTTATTTTTTACTCTTATTTGTCTAACACGAACCTTTTCAGGAATAAAATATTTTTCAGACCTATTGTTTAAATAATATTCATTAATTAATACAGAGTCAGGCGCTTCTACAGAGTTTACAATGTTTTTTAAATAAAAATCATATAAAAAACGAGCCTTTTCAACATTAAGTCGCTTAACAAAAAAGGTGTTTTTTTCTAAACCACTATTGATAGCCCTACTTGCAACGACGTGTCGAAGAATTAAAATTTTAAAATATGAAACCAAATCATCTGAGGTTTTAAAATCAGGAATTCGAGATGGGTTTTGCTTAAGAATATTATTGATAAAAAAACGTACACCATAATCCTTTTCATTAAAAGAAAACAATAAAAACCTCTCTTCTAAACTCATTAAAAAATCTATAAAAACAAAACGCTCTCCAGCAGATAGTGACGAGGTGTATTCTTGTAGTAATAAAAAAAGACTTTCAAAACTATCTTGGTGCAATGTGACATCATTAGAAAAAATATTATTTTCATAAGACAACGCGGCGCCAGGCAAGTCTTCTCTAACCAAACCCAAAGATCTTTTGGTTGTTTCGTAACTATATGAAGAGCTATCATAAAAAGCATACTGAGAATCTCGATAGTTCATCAAGTAGGCTAAATGATAACCATACCTAGTCTCTATTGGTGCAGATAAATTTTCTTTTTTCATTCCCCAAACAGACGACTGAAAAGACATGGGGGTTTGACCCCATTCTAGCCACCCAAGGTATCCCCCGTTTCTTTGAACACCAGGGTCGTCCGAGTAAACAAGAATCAAAGAATCTAAAAGAGAAAGGTCTGCATTTAAAGTAAGCCGAATATCATTAATTAAACTAACAGCCTCTTTTTTTGTTCGAGGGTTTTTTTGAGACAAATCACTTTCTCGGTGTGATATTAAAAGGTGCTTAACCTCAACATTCTTATTTAAATGTTTAGAAGTTAAAGACCAATCCTCTAAAGAAACCAAGGGTTTGGCAACAAATTCATCATAATAAAAATTTACTAATAACTGCTGTTCTATGTCCGAAAAACGATCGATTATAGTGGGGTCTAAATCAAAACCAAGAGATAAAGCCTCTTGCACAGCGGATTCTCTTTTAATGTAGTCTTCTAACATAGACTTCTTTTGTTTATTAGAGGCAAGATTCCAACTAGACATTGAATATTTACTATAAAAATCCTGCTTGTCATACTGTGTGTCGTTTATACTAACAACAAAAGGATAACAGAAAGACAGCAGCATAATAACTATATTATTTTTGTTCCAAAAAATCATGCTTAAATTTATTTAACAAATCTACCAAAAACACATAAATATCTTTTTTTGTATTATTAATATTAAAACACAAAATAATCCTATTTCCAGAACCCTCTTTAAAAGAAAACACAAAACCACTCTCTTTAAAAAAAGAAGACACCCAGCTAATAAAATCTATTGTGTTATTAATATATTCTCCTGGTAAAAAAAACACCCGAACCTCATTATTGTTAATAATAATAGACGATATGTTTGACAACAAACACAACACCTTTAGCCTTTGTAGGCGCAACAAACTAGCCACTTCGTTTGGACATTTCCCAAAACGGTCAACTAAATTATTTTGAAAAACATCCAACTCTTTAATGGTAGAACAGGCAAGCAGGCTTTTATATAAAGAAATTCTCAACCCATCCTCTTCAATATATGTTGTAGGAATAAAACCTTTTTCTATATCCAACTGAACAACAACATCATTAATATTTTTTTTATTGCCATCCCGTAAAACATTAATTGATTCTTTAAGTATTTTATTATATAAATCAAACCCAACCTGGGAGCCCCCGCTTTGGCTATACCCAAAAACAGACCCCGACCCCCTTATTTCTAAATCTTTTGAAGAAAGATTATACCCAGACCCTAGCGCAACATTTTCTTCGATAGCCTTTAACCTTCTTTTCCCATCTTGGTTTAGTTTGAGATTTTTGGGAATTAAAAGATAAGCATAGGCTTGCCTGCTATGCCTACCAACCCTCCCCCTTATTTGGTGTAGCTGGGATAAGCCAAATAAATGAGCATTATTAATAATAATGGTATTAACATTCGAAATGTCAAGACCGTTTTCAATAATAGTTGTAGATATTAATACCTGAAAAGTGCCGCTTGAAAAATCAGCAACAGTTTTCTCTATATGTTTTACAGGCATTTGTCCATGCACCACACCAAAACTTATATCTGGACAAGCCTCAGAAAGGACTCTTTGAATTTTGCCCAACGATTGAATATTATTATGTAACAAATAAACCTGCCCAGACCTTAAAACTTCATATTTTATATATTCTACAATTCTATCATAATCAAAATAATCAATAGTGGTTTGTATGGGCAGGCGATTAATGGGGGGGGTGGTAATAGACGAAATGGTTTTAATTCCAGAAAAAGCATTTTGTAGTGACCGCGGAATCGGAGTGGCAGACATAGACAATATATCTAACAATGGGAACTTGCCGACAAAGCTTTCTTTTTGTTTAACCCCAAAGCGGTGTTCCTCATCTATAATTAACAACCCTAAAGAGCTTACACGATCAATGTGGCTTAATATTTTATGAGTACAAACCAACACATCAACAGCGCCGCTATTAAAATCTTCAATGTTTTTGTTTGTGTTATAAGTGGAGTTTAATCTAGAAATCATCTCAACATTAATAGCAAAAGGGTTTAGACGAGAACGAAAAGAGTCTAATAGCTGATTGCACAAAATAGTTGTAGGGGCCAAAACTATAACCTTATTACCCAATAAAACAGATATAAATGCGGCACGTATAGCTATTTCAGTTTTTCCAAACCCAACATCACCACAGAGCAGCCTATCCATGGGAGATGGGGATGTTAAATCGTACATAATTTCTTCAAAAGATTTTTTTTGGTCTTCCGTATCTTCGTATTGAAAAGACAACACAAAATCTTGAACAGCCTTTAAATCTAAAACACCTCTTTTTATAGTACGCGTCATCCTTGATACGTGTTGATCTAACAATTCTTTAACAAAATCACTCACCCTTTTTGAAACAGCCTGTTTTTTTCTTAACCACACTCCTTTTTTAGAT
>CEVN01062355.1_pt1 | contig 15188 bp, 17 predicted proteins | sample 427041 | NCBI WGS metagenome assembly CEVN01 (sample SAMEA2623463, study PRJEB7988) | marine metagenome | biome: marine biome (ENVO:00000447); feature: surface water layer (ENVO:00002042); material: "saline water (ENVO:00002010), including plankton (ENVO:xxxxxxxx)" | depth 5 m
TTTTATTGTTAAAAACACATACTTGTTTAATGCGAAGACCCTTTATGGCATCTTCATCACGTTATATCTATGGTCATTTTTATTTTTTTCAACTTCTCGTAGGAAAATACAATAAAATGTACTTGAATTAGAACTTTAATATTAATAATATGTCTATAAAGATATGTATAAATTAATTTTTACCCCATTATTACTAATTTTTTCCCTAGATTTTGTTGCTGATGATGACAAAGTAAATATAGAAGCTGGACAAACTTGGCTACTGGAGTCAAAAAGTAATAGACTCTCAATATCAAACAGTGAAGTTTTGTTCTTTTTTTCAAGCGATGCTTACAATACATATCAGGCCAGAAGATTTTCTGATTGGGATCAATTTTCCATTGTTGATGGAAGAGATCTTGTTAGACTAAATACTGGAGACAAAATTAAAATTATCAAACCAAAGCATCATAAAAAAATATATGAAGTCATGCTTTTAGATGGTTTTGAAAAAAACAGAACTTATTTTGTTATTACAGAAGACCTTTTAAAAGATTTCGTTATAAGTGAGGAAAAAAACACTGAAATATAAAAACTACATAGCATTTAGTCTGATTGTTTCTATGACTTACTCTTGCACTAATATGAGCTTGGCTCCAGACGTTGTTAAGCGTGAAGATGCACAAAAACAGCAGTATGTTGTCATCGGAGTTATTGAGGATATTAATGAGGTAATCATAGAAGGTGATCGAGAAGCTGGCGCTATCGCTGGAGGATTAATTGGTGGTGCTGCAGGAAAAAGTGTTACAGACTCAGAACCTGAATCAGACATAGCTACTGTTATTGGTGGATTAGTTGGTTCTGCTGTTGGAGCAGAATTAGGTTCAAATTTTACTAAAAAGGAAGGAATTGAATTATTAATTAGAACTGAAACAGGAAGATTAATTTCTATCATTCAAGAAGTTAGTAACTATAATTTTGTACTTAATCAAAAAGTTCGAATTATTAAAAGAAATGGAAAATCTAGAGTAATACCATTTAATTAATGACATCTGAACTTTTTTCAGCAATTTATAATAAAGCATTAGATATATTATCCAGAAGAGAACATTCTGTTTTAGAATTAAAGCAAAAGCTAAAAAAAAAATACGACATAGAAGATGATATCGAAGAAACTATATCTCGACTAAAAAAAAATAATTTGCTAAATGACTATCGGTTTTCTGAATCATATGTTGTTTATAGAAAGAGAAAGGGATTTGGACCAGTTAAAATTTCTAAAGAACTTGAATCAAAAGGTGTAGCAGAAGTTATAATTTTTGAAGTATTAGATAATGAAGGTGGTTGGGTCGAAGCTGCAAATAAGGCTTTCTCAAAACGCTTTAAGGAGGGCCCATCAACTGATACAAAAACTTTATTGAAACAAAAGAATTTCTTATACAACCGAGGGTTTGATTTTAAAGAAATTGAATCAGTTTTGAGTGATGACATGTTATGATTTGTTGCTATGTCTTATGAGGTATTAGCTAGAAAATATAGACCATCAAATTTTGAAGAAGTTGTTGGTCAAGAGCACATTATAAAAGCATTAGTAAATAGTTTAGATCAAAATAAGTTACACCAAGCTTTTATATTTTCTGGAACAAGAGGGGTCGGTAAAACTACTCTAGGAAGGATACTTGCAAAATGTCTTAATTGTTTATCATCTGACAAACCTATTTCATCTCCATGCAATGAATGTTCAAACTGTAAAGAAATCAAAGCAGGACGGTCGTTAGATTTTTTTGAACAAGATGCTGCCTCTCAAAGGGGCATAGACGCTATGAAAGAACTCCTTCAAACAGTTCCACAATCTCCATCAAATGGAAGATACAAAATATATCTTTTAGATGAAGCTCATCAACTTACAACTGAAAGTTTTAATGCACTACTAAAAAATTTAGAAGAGCCTCCAAAACATGTTGTTTTTATTTTGGCTACAACTAATCCAGAAAAACTTCCTAAAACTATACAGTCAAGGTGTTTACAATTAAATTTAAAAACAGTTAATGAGGAAATCCTGTCAGCACATTTAACAAAAATTTTAGATTTCGAGGCCATTGAATTTGATAAAGAAAGTGTCAAGCTAATATCTAAGTCTGCAAAAGGTTCTGTAAGAGATGCTTTAACTCTTCTGGACCAATCAATCGCTTATGGTAATGGCTTTTTAAAATCAGATGATATAAAGAAGTTATTAGGAACAATAGATGATTCATTGTTATTTGAATTAATTGAATCAATCACAGATGGAAATAGCGGACATGCATTTAATATGCTTTCAGAAATTGAGGAGCTTGCACCAGAATATGATTCAATTCTTAAGGACATGATTGCTATTTTGCACAAAGTATCAATTCATCAGGCTCTAGAAAACTCAACTGATAATAGAGTCATAGATTTAGCCAAAAAAATTGATAAAGAGTTCTGTCAGTTGTTATATGAAATAGCAATCAATTCATATAGTAAATTTTCCGTACACCCTAATCCAAAAGAAGCTCTTGAGCTTTGTTTGCTGAGGATGTTGACGTTCAATCCTCTTCAAAAACTATCAGAAAATAATACTAACCAGAGTTCTGAAAAAATTGAAAAAAAAAATTTAAAAAAAAATGAAAAAACGTTTCACAAAACTCAAAATCTCAAAGCATTAGAACCCTCTTATAATTTAATAAAATTTAAAGATAATAATGAGTGGATAAAGTATTTTAATTCTCTTGAGTTAAGCCAATTTGTTAAAAATATTTTTGGAGCAATGTCTTTTGTATCATTTGAAGATGATGAATTATTTTTAATGTGCCGTAAACATTCGCCTAAAGATATTAATGACAATTGGATGTCTGAATTTAAGGACGCTTTAAAAACTTCATTTTCGAAAGAAATTACTGTAAAAATTGAAGAAGGAGAAGTTAAGGAAACTCCATTTAGCTATAATATTAGAAAAGATGAAGAAGCTATAGGTAAGTCAAAATTAGAAATTGAAAAAGATAAAGATATACAAAACTTTTTAAAAAAATTTAATGCAAAAATTAAAGCCAATTCAATTAAGCCAATAAAATGAACAAAGATTTAGTATTAGAACTTATAAATGCATTAACAATTTTACCTGGAGTTGGAAAGAAATCTGCTCAAAGAATGGCTCTTTATTTACTTGATAAAAATAAAGATGGGGCAAGGATTTTGGCAAATACATTAGCGAATGCTGTTGATAACATTCAAAGATGTTCGTCTTGCAGAATGTTAACTTCTAATGAGGTATGCAGTGTATGTGATGATAATTCAAGAGATGATTTAAGCATTTGTGTTGTTGAAAATCCATCTGATGTTCTGGCCATTGAGTCTACTGGAGGTTATAGAGGTAAATACTTCGTTTTAATGGGCAGGCTATCACCAATCGATGGAATCGGTCCCGAGGATATTGGAATAGATGATTTATTAAAATTAATTGAATCAAAAAGTGTAAAAGAGATTATATTAGCAACAAGCAGCACAGTTGAAGGTGATGCAACTGCTATATATATTAAAGATCACGTTAAAACAGCCAAAGTTTCACGAATTTCTTATGGTATTCCAATTGGTGGAGAGTTAGAGTATGTTGATGGAACTACAATTGCAAGAGCAATAGAAGGAAGGATAGAAGTTAATGTCGATTAAGTCAGATAAGTGGATTAAAGATATGTCAATTAAACATGAAATGATTAAACCATTTTCAGAGGTTCAGGTAAGGCTTGACGACAGCGGCAATAAACTTATTTCTTATGGTGTATCGAGCTATGGTTACGATGTTAGATGTTCAAATGAATTTAAAGTTTTCACAAATATTCATTCGGCAGTTGTAGACCCTAAATCATTTGACGAAAAAAGCTTTGTTGATATCAATTCTGATGTGTGCATTATTCCTCCAAATTCTTTTGCTTTAGCAAGAACAATTGAGTATTTTAAAATACCAAGAAATGTTTTAACTGTTTGCCTAGGAAAATCCACTTATGCTAGATGTGGAATTATTGTTAACGTAACACCTCTAGAACCAGAATGGGAAGGGCACGTAACACTAGAGTTCTCGAATACTACAAACTTACCAGCAAAAATTTATGCAGGAGAAGGAGTTGCACAAATGTTATTTTTTGAGTCTGATGAGGTTTGTGAAGTTAGCTACAAAGATCGCGGCGGTAAATATCAAGGACAAACCGGTGTTACATTACCCAAAACTTAAGATCTCTTCCAAATTTAAGGTATTTTTTCTTTCTGGATTGATATCAATAATTTTTAAAAACATGTATTCATATTTTTCCATCAAAAAATATGTAACTTTTCTATCACTCCCTTCCCTTGATCTTTGTAAAACAATGCAATTAATCTTTTCTTCATTGAAGATACACATTTCGCTTCCTATTACTTCAAAATCATATTCTTTGTAATCACCTTTTTGCATATCTACAATATTAAGACTAAATTCTGTTTTGTTCTCTTTAATGAGTGTTCTTATCATTATCTGAACGTTTAATGGATCCATTATTAAAACATCTTGGTTTAAAATTTTGAACCATTCATTACTACCTTTCGATATGATCTGATTTTCTTCATAATCGAATTCAATAAACTGATCTCTATTTAAAAATTTAGGTTTAATTTTTACATCGTATGATTTTGGAATAACTTTATAGTCTTCAAAATGAAACAAAGATGAAAAATTCATTCCTACAAATAAGTTTGAGGCTTGAAACTCAATCTCATATCCCTTGGAGTTTTTATTAAATTTTCTTATTCCAGTAATGTTGATTTCATCGGATTCAAACTTATATTTTGCTTCATAGAATGGCAACTCAACAGCATTAACGCTACATATAGTTATAAATAAAATAAAAAGATTAGATTTCATTTCAACGATTAATTATTAAAATAGGTTACAAACATCTTTGAATCAAGAATATTACTATACATAACTTTATCTGTTTCGCAATTCAGATAAATATTATTAAGGCACAATTCATTTATTACTTTGGGTAACAAATCATGCTCAACTTTATGTATTCTAGCAATTAATTTTTCAATATCATCTTCTTCTTTTATTAAAATTTTTCCTTGTGCTATGAGTGGTCCTTCATCTAATTTGGCGGTAACAAAATGAATTGAAATTCCATGATATTTATCTTTGTTATTTAATGCCTGTGCATGAGTATTTAATCCAGGATACAAAGGAAGCAGTGAAGGATGTAAATTTATCATTTTACCGTAGAATTTATGGGTTAGATTTTTTCCAAGAATTCTCATAAAACCAGCAAGTATTATTAAATCAACATCAAGACAATCAAGTATATCTTCTAAGGCATTATCAAAATCATCTCTTTTTGAAAATTCTTTATGATCAATTATTTTTATTGGAATACTATATTTTTTTGCTCTCTCAATTCCGTATGCATCAGGGTTATTTGAAATGACACAAACTATCTCTCCATATATATTTTTTGTATTACAAGCTTTTATGATAGCTTCTAAGTTAGATCCACTACCCGAGATCATAACAACAATTTTTTTCATTATTTTATTTAAATATTACAGATTCTTCTTGATTTTTATCTTTGACTTTACCAATAACGTATCCATTGAATTTATTTGATGAGATTTCTTTTAAAATGTCACTGACGTATTCTTCACTTACAACAAGAACCATACCAATACCGCAATTAAATATTCTGTACATATCTTTCTGTAAAATATTTCCTTCATTTTTGATCCATTCAAAAATTTCTGGCATTTGCCATGATTGTGAATCAATCTCTACTGATAAATTTATAGGAATTGATCTTGGTAAATTTTCTAATAATCCGCCACCTGTAATGTGTGAAATTGAATTGATTTTATACTTTTTCAAAATATTTAAAATTACCGTTGGATAGAGATATGTTGGTGCAAGAGCTTTCTTTGTCATTTCACGTTTTATGACTTCTGATCCTTTAAAATTATCTAAAACTTTTCTAATTAAAGAAAATCCATTCGAATGTGGTCCGCTAGACTCAATGCCAATAAGTATGTTCTCTGATGATACGTTTTCAGATAGTATTACTTTCTCTTCCTCAACACATCCAACACAAAAACCAGCTAAATCAAAGTTATTATCTTTGTAATGACCTGGCATCTCAGCTGTTTCTCCACCAAGCAATGAACAGCCCGAATCAATACATGCATCAGCAATACTTTTGATTACAATGGATGCTTCTCTAACATTAAGCTTAGAAGTTGCATAATAGTCTAAAAAAAACAAAGGTTTAGCTCCGCAAACAATCAAGTCATTTACACACATTGCGACCAGATCTTGACCAATACCATGCAGATCACCAAATTCCTGTGCGAGTGCAACTTTTGTACCAACGCCATCGGTGCAGGCTACAAGTATTGGATTTTGAAATTCTTTAGGTAACTTGAACATTCCTGCAAATCCACCAATATTCCCGATAACATTTTCGCCATGAGTTGATGCAACATCATTTTTAATTTTTTTAATTAAATCTTCTCCAGCTTCAATGTCTACACCGGCCAATTTGTACGGATCATTTTCTAAAATTTCTTTTGTCATTTAAAATATCAATGTGAGAATGCCTAAACTAAAAATTCTTCTATTATCTATTATTATCTTTTTTAATGTTCTCTTTGCAAAGGAATTTGATCAACTTTTTAAAGTTTATACCCCAATAAACAATTCATCAGAAATTGAAAAATCAATCAACAATTCATTTAACATTATGATTTATAGATTAAGTGGAAGTGAGTCGCCATCAAATATATGGAAAATAATCAATGCGGGTAATAAAAGGAAAGATTTTATTAAAAGTTATTCTTTGAGAAATATCGACGGAAAAAGTTTTTTGGAGGTAAGTTTTAACAAAGACTATTTGATAAATGTTTTTAATGAATTATCAATTCCTATTGTTGGCAAATCGAGACCAGTTATTCTTTTTATATTTAACGTTGATTCAGGAACAAAAAATCCATACATGCTTTCAAATTATAATAACAACAATGATTTAGATATTAAAATTAATGATTTTCTTAATCAAAAATCTGCATCAAGAGGTGTTTTTCTTGAGCTGCCAGAACTCGATTTGTTTTATATGAATGAAATAAAAAATTATGAAAAATTAGTTAATTTAAAAGAGCTTGTCTCGTCTCAGTATAACTACGACATCTTATCTGAAATAAATATCATTAAAATTGGTCCAAATAGATGGTCAGTGACAGGGGACATTAAATTTGATTATGAGGGCGACGCTTTTGATAGTTACTTTACAAATAAATTAGAAAATTTTGCTACGAAACAAATTGATAACCTTTTGGCTGGGCAAAAAATAGATACATCAAACACTATCAGTGTAAACGCGACCTTTATGAATATCGGTAATTATCAAGATTATAAAAATTTAAAGGAAATTATTAACAGCCTTGTAGGAGTAAAATCTATTAATATAACTAAATTTGACAAGGAATCTATTGATTATGATATTGAGGTATATGGTAATTTATTGAATTTTGTTTATGAAATTTCGGATAGTAGTTATATAAACATAGATAGTTTTGACATCTCAAAATCAGAGATCGTTATGAGTCTTAAATCGTGAGTAAATATTTTATTTTTATACCTAATTTATTATCAATAATTAGGATCGTACTTGTATACCCAATTTTGTATAACATTTTTTTAGGCAACTTTATTGTTAGTATTATTTATTTTGTTATTGCATCAGTCACTGATGCTTTAGATGGATTTTTAGCAAGAAAGATGGACTGGCAAACACAACTTGGGAAAATATTAGATCCTGTTGCAGATAAACTACTGCTATCAGGTACCATCTTTATATTATGGTTAAATGAGTATATTCCTTTCTATATTTTTATAATTTTTATATCTCGTGATATTGCTATTCTAATTGGGGCAGCAATTAAAATGACTTTGATAGAATCAGCTACGCCTTTGCCTAACTTCTTAGGTAAATTTACTACAATCTTACAAATTGTCTACATAGCATTTATTTATTTAAAAGAGATTATGAATTTTGAATTTTCTTTGACTTCTTTAGATGTATTTATTGTTTTCATAACAGTTTTAAGTCTAATTGTTTATAGTGCTGACTGGTTTAAAGATATTAAAAACTACCATAAGAATGAATAAAATAGAACAACTTACATTTCCTTGGAGTAAACCAAATAACTCCTCTTTTGATGATTTTTATTTTGAAAAAAATAATCTTTCAATTTTAGAGGATCTAAAAAGCGGAGATGATTTAGTAATATATGGATTAAGCAAAGTTGGAAAATCTTTTTTACTTCAATCGTTATGTAATTATTTTTCAAAATCTAACAAATCATCTCTTTATTTACCTTTAAAAGAATTAAATAATTTTAAAACCGGCCTTTTAGATGATTTAGAAAAGCTCGATTTAGTTTGTATTGATGATCTTCATCTTATTGCTGGTGATAATAAGTGGGAGACAGCTATCTTCAATTTAATAAATAATTGTTTAATATCTAATTGCAGAATAGTTTTTTGTTCTAATATAAACCCATCCTTGATTTCCTTTGAATTGGATGATCTTTTTTCAAGAATTCAGAAAATTAATCGGATGGAAGTTCATCCTGTTAAATCAGATAATCTTATCGAGGCAGTTAGATTTTTTGCTGATCTAAGATCTATAAATATTGGCGATAAAGAAGTTACATATTTAATTAATCATTCAAAAAGAAATATGGGTGACTTAGTCACCCACATCAATCAATTAGACAAGCTTTCAATGCAACTAAAAAGAAAAATAACTATCCCTTTGATTAAAAAAGTTATTGAGAATTAAAGAATTCGCATTCAAAACAATAAACTGCCTTGTTAATCTTTTCTTCTGGGTTAATAAATTCATAACGAACGTCTAAAAATTGATTCAAAACTTGAAGATTATTATTTATTTCAATTCTTGAATTCAAATCATTCAACAATTCATTTAAAAACATTTCAAAAGGGTCCATTTCTTTTTCATATGAAATTATTTTATAGTCATTAATATCTGCAAATTGAGCAGCTGAATCAATAGCATCTTTCAGGTCTCCAATTTTATCTATTAATCCGAGCTGTAATGCTTTTTCGCCGGACCAAATTCTACCACCGGCAATAGACAAAACTTCTTTATATGCCATACCTCTGTTTTCAGCTACTTTTGAAACAAATTTATCATAGGTATGATCAATACTTGCCTGAATGGATTCAGTAACATAACTCGGCATTGCCAGTCTTTCATCCCATTCACCAGCTTTTGTAGATGAAATACCGTCAACCTGTATGCCAGCCCAATCATATATACCATCAAGAGTAGGCACTATTCCGTAAACTCCAATAGAGCCAGTAAGTGTTTCTTCTTTTGCCCATATTTCGTCTGAATAAGTTGTCACCCAAACTCCACCAGAAGCAGCAATATCTCCCATACTTGTTACGATAGGTCTACCTGTTGATTTAAATTCGTCTAAAGCGTTTGTAATTAGTTCGCTCGCCCAAACACTGCCACCAGGACTATTTACTCTTAGAACTAATGCTTTAACCGAATCATCTTTGATGGCATTTCTTATGTTTTTTACAATGGTATCAGACCCAGCAATGCCGTATTGCACTTCACCAGTCGTAATTGCTCCTTCTACATTAACAACTGCGATCTTATTTTCGGAGTCATTGATGTCCTCTTCAAATATAGATAAATATTCATAAATTGAGACCGAATCTGGAAGTTCATTTTTATCATTCTCATCGTTAGGAAATTTTTCATACATCCAATGTCTTAGTTCTTCTCTTGTAACAACCATATCTACCATGCCAAGCTCTAATGCAATTTTTGCAGGCTCGGGATTGTTTAATGATCTTTCCCATAAAGTATCTCCATATTCCTGAATTGTGCCTTGTTGCAAGTCTCTTCCAGCCTCCATCATTTCTTTCATTTTATTCCATAAAGGATCTGCAAATTCACTCCAAGCCAATTTATCTTCCTCAGACATTGAGTTTCTTGTATAAGGTTCTGGACCACTTTTAAAATCACCGGCAACAAATACATTGTAGTTAAGATTTATTTTTTCATATAAATCTTTATAAAATTCTCTCTTTCTTGAAAATCCAACAGCATTGACACCACCATATTCATTAATCATTATGGTATTTGCCTGTGAGCTTATTAAGTATGCGTTATTCCCAAAATTTTCAGCATAGGCTATCACATTCTTTCCACTATCTCTGACATTTTTTACAGCATTAGCAAGTTCAAATGCAGAAGAGATGTACATACCTAGTTCAGATACATTCACATAAACTGCAGCAAGAGATTCATCATTAGCTGCCATGTCGAGCACCTTCAATAAGTCTTCAAGCTCATGTTGTTGAACAGTACCACCGCCTAAAGCAAGCGAGTCAAATGAAAATGAGGGCGACGAATTTACACTAGAGTCAACAACCACACCAATTGGTTTAAACCATAAAACTTTGTTTTCAGTATCAATTTCATCTTCAGGAGCGAACATAGATCCAACACCACCCAAAATTGAAAATGTAATCACAATCAAAACAATTGCAGTAACTGTATTCACTATGATTTTCCTTGCTAATGAAAGAAATTTATCTGCTTGTGACCAAATTGATTTTATTTTACTCATTAATTTCTCCTGAAAAGTTCTGATGATATGACATTAGCTAGACTAAGTAAATGGATATCAGTTCATTGACTTTATTTTTTTTGGTCCATACATAATATGTATAAACAAAACACATATCAGTACTAATTCGGCGACATCCAACCAATACGGAGAAGTTCCAAATACTCTTAGTGATGAAGACAAGAAATAAATTAGCAATACAAAACAAAACCACTGATAGGCTTTGATATTTAGCTTAACTATGAATCTATAGAATACTAACATGGGCACTATCCAAAAAAGATAAACTGTTAGGTCAATTCTATCCTGAACTACGTTAATAAACTTAGTTAGAAATAACAGGATAAAAAAAACATGTACAAGAATTAGATAGTTTTTAAGATTCATTCGAAACTTTTTTAATTAAATCAGCAATTCTAACACCTGATTTTTTTGCTATTTCGTATTCATCTTTTGTAAGTTCATTAGATTTGTTAAAACTTTCAACATGAGTTGCACCATATGGAGTGCCACCAGATTTAGTTTTATGCAATTCACTTATAGAATAAGGGCTTCCTGCTACGATCATTCCATGATGAAGCATAAATGTTATTAGATTAAATAATGTAGTTTCCTGACCGCCATGCATTGAACCTGTTGAAGTAAAAACTATTCCTGGCTTATCTTCTAAAGCATTCGTTGCCCAAAGATCACCTGTAGAGTCTAGAAAATATTTTAATGATGACGCCATTGATCCAAATCTAGTAGGTGAGCCTAAAGCGAGACCAGAACATCCAATTAAATCATCTTTTGTGCAATACACTTCGCCTGTTTCGGGAATATTAGCTTCAACTTTTTCATTTTTTGCTGATACTTTTGGAACAGTTCTTATTTTTACTTTGATTCCAACATCTTCTGCACCATCAGCTATTGCATGGGCAATTTTTTTTACGGAGCCAGATGCTGAATAAAATAATACTAATAAATAATTTTTTTCCATGTTTACTTTTTTATTATTAATTATATTATGTGTACGCAATGAAGATTAAGATTATACAACTATTATTTGTCCTAGTACTTTTTGGGTGCCAGAAAAATGACATCGATGTTTATAACGGTTCAGATACTAATCTAGCAAAGTTAAATGGCAAATGGATAGTAGTTAACTATTGGGCTGATTGGTGCGCTCCATGCATCAAAGAAATACCAGAATTAAATGCATTTGCTAAAGAAAATGATGATTTACTTGTTTTTACATTTAATTTTGATTTTTTAGAGGTAGACGATTTAGAGCCAATTGCTGAGAGATTCAACATAGAGGTACCATCTTTAATTACTCATCCTAATGAAATTTGGGGCATTGACACACCGCCGGCAGTTCCAGCTACTTTTTTTATAAATCCAAAAGGAGAAGTGGTTTTGTCTTTGTTCAGACCACAAACAAAAGAAGAACTAAATGATATTTATATTCAGCTCAAGAAGAGTATCTAAATAAGTTTTATCTATTAATATTTCAGGATTGATACGAATTTGATTTAAGTAGACTGTCCAGTGGAGGTGAGGTCCAGTAACTCTCCCAGTTGAGCCAACTTCACCAATTTTTTGACCTTTGTCAATAAGTTGACCTTCTTTTACAGTAACTTTAGACAAATGACTATACGAAGTTATTAAACCGTATCCATGATCAATAACCACATAGTTGCCTGAATAAAAGAAATCTCCAATTAAAATTATTTTCCCAAATTCTGGTGAAATAATTTTTGTTCCAGTAGGTGCGGCAATATCTAAAGCTAAATGAGGTGATCTAGGTAGGCCATTGATATATCTTTTTTTTCCGTATCTGCTTGATATTAACCCATCAACAGGCTTCAAAAATTTAAAATTAGATTTAAATTGAGTTGAAGATATAGATATTGCTTTTTTAATTAACTGTGATTCTTTATAAGCTCTTTGAGCATCTTTATCACTTAGGGTTACTTTTGATGAGTCCTGTATTGTAATTCTAGATTCTCCAAAATCTTTCTCAATAATATATATATTTCTGTCTCTAACATTTATATATTGACCTTGTTTAGAAAATGGTAAAGCTACAAGCTCATACATAGATCCATCAATTTCTATAGTAAGATTTGTATAATCTTTATTTGGTTGCACTAAAAGAGGAAATACTTCTCCAGGATTTCCCTGTGATTCAGCAAATAAATTTATTTGAATTACAAATGATAAAAATATTATCAATAGATTTATTTTTTTTAACACTTGTTATTTAACCTCTATATCAATAGTTCCTTTACTTAATCTCGCTTTTAAATTTTCACCTTTATTTACATCCTTAGAGGATTTTATAGCTGAACCTTTTTTGTTTAATATTATCGAGTAACCCCTATCAAGAATTGATAACGGATTAAGAATACTGATACTTTTCTGAAGGTTGTCTAAATTATTTTTTCTATTATTTATTTTTTGACTCAACATTAGATTTAGTTTCTCTGATAATGCATTAAGCTTGTTAGTCAAATTATTTAATTTTGTGATTGGATTTTTAAGATTAAGTTCTGAATATAGATCATTAACGATACCTTGCTTATTAGAGAGAATTATTTGTTGATGTTTTTGAAGTAGAATTTCTACATTATCTAATTTTTGTGACTTTTCTCTGAGTAATGCGTTTGGACTTTTAAGCTTAGTTTTTAACAGTATAATCTTTTGATTTAGATTTTCTGTGAGATCAAGAAATGATTTATGGATGTCAATTTTGAGATCATTAAGTTTGTCTACAAGATTAAAATTAAATTCTGTGACTACTTCCGCAGATGCAGTAGGGGTCGGAACTCTTAAATCAGAGACAAAATCGCATATTGTAAAATCGATTTCATGCCCAACTCCAGAAATTGTTGGTATTGGAAATGCATGAATTTCTCTTGCTAAATCTTCGTTATTAAAACACCACAAATCTTCAATTGATCCTCCGCCTCTTGTTAAAACTACAACATCAATTTTATTTTTATTATTTTCATTAAATTTCATTATTCTATCTAAGGCATTAATTATTGATACATGTGCATTATCACCTTGAACAGTTGCTTCGCTTATTGATACCTGTGAACTTGGTGCTCTTCTTTTTATAGTAGAAATAATATCTTGGAAAGCAGCTGTTGAAGAAGATGTAACAACACAAATATGTTTTGGAGAATGAGGTACATGTAATTTATTTTTAAGATCAAAAAGGCCCTCAGACTCAAGTTTCTTTTTAAGCTCTTCAAATTTTTGCATTAAATTACCAGAACCAGCAGGCTGTATACTGCTAACAATAAGTTGATAATCTCCTCTTGCTGTATAAATACTTACCTGTCCTTTTAATAAACATTGGTCTCCATTTTGTGGTTTGAAATTTAAGTTGATATTCCTATTTTTAAACATGGCACATCTGATGGCACCGTCTTCATCTTTGAGGGTAAAATAAATATGGCCTGAGCTAGGTCTTGATAAGTTTGATATTTCTCCAATGACAGATACATTGTTAAAATTTTTCTCTAATAAATATTTTGCAGATCTATTCAGCTCACCTACTGAGATAATTTCGTCATTCTGGTCTACAATGTTGCTAGTCATCTTATAAAGTATAACTTTATGAAAAGCATTTTTCAGCGAACTAATTATTTTATTCTGTTAGCCTCTGGTGCAATGCTCATTGGGTTTGCTCCTATTTTTGTAAAATTAAGTATGCTGTCTTCGTCAGCTATTTCTTTTTATAGAATGTTTTTAGCTCTCCCTTTTTTATTTTTGCTTAATTACATATCAAATAAGAAATTATTATTTAAAGTTAAAAATAAAAAAACAATTTTTTATACAGCGTTAGCTTCGTTGGCCTTTACAACAGATTTAACCTTATGGCATTACAGTATGGATATCACATCTGTATCCAATGCAACAATCATTGTTAATTCCGCTCCAATATTTGTAGCAATTTTATCTTTTGTCGTTTTTAAAGAGAGATTAACCAAAGGGTTCCTTTTATCCTTTTTAGTCACATATATTGGCATAGTTGGACTTATTTATTTCTCTAATAATTACGTTAATGGGAAATTACTTGGAGATATATTATGCTTAATAGCAGCTTTGTTTTATGGCATATATTTATTGGTTATTGCTAGACTTGGTAAAGAAAACTCTTTGAATATTATTTTTTACACAACTTTTTTCTGTTGTTTATTTTCAATAATTCCTATGATTATAGAGGGCGATAATATGATTCCGTCTTCAAGTTTTGAGTGGTTGAATCTAACCCTAATGGCTTTTTTGTGTCAGTTTGGTGGACAATACTTTATTACTCATGCTATTGGTAAGATTTCGGTATCGGGTGCATCTATTGGACTACTTATGCAACCTCTTACTGCGACAATCTTAGCAGCAATTATTTTTTCAGAAATTTTAACTTCGTTACAGATTTTATTTGCATTAATAAGTTTATTTGGAATCTATTTAGCAAGAATTAATTTAAATCAATAAAATTTCTTTTGTATAGT
>CEVN01156631.1_pt1 | contig 15154 bp, 10 predicted proteins | sample 427041 | NCBI WGS metagenome assembly CEVN01 (sample SAMEA2623463, study PRJEB7988) | marine metagenome | biome: marine biome (ENVO:00000447); feature: surface water layer (ENVO:00002042); material: "saline water (ENVO:00002010), including plankton (ENVO:xxxxxxxx)" | depth 5 m
GCGTTAGTCATAGGTGGGTTCGATTCCCACACGTTTCCGCCATTTAACGAGAAACCTCCTCAATAAAGAGGGGGTTTTTTGTTTTTAGATAAGAATTAATCATCATTAATGATTCTCAAATATGAACAAAAATTGGTAACCACTTAGATAGTAAATAAATTATCATAATCAACAAGATTTCAATAAATAGTTTATAATTAAAAAAAAGCCTTGAATTATGCAGTCTTTTTTTTATAATGAATAATAGGCCAATATTTACTAAATTCGTTCTCAAAAAAACATTATTATTGAATGAAAAAAGCATTTAAAAAAGTTAAAAACCAAGTCAACTTTGTTGAACTAGAGCACGATATATTAAAATTTTGGAAGGAAAATGATACTTTTCAAAAATTAGTTTCTAAAAATAAAGGAAATGATACTTGGTCATTTATGGATGGTCCTATCACTGCAAATAATCCAATGGGTGTTCATCATGCCTGGGGACGTTCTCTAAAAGATATTTTTCAAAGATTTCATGCAATGAATGGTTTTGATTTAAGATATCAAAATGGTTTTGATTGTCAAGGGCTATGGGTAGAAGTAGAAGTAGAGAAAGAATTAGGTTTTAAATCAAAGAAAGATATTGAAGATTTTGGTATAGAAAAATTTGTCAACTTGTGCAAAGAAAGAGTGATGAAGTTTTCTAAGATTCAATCAGAACAATCTAAAAGATTAGGTTATTGGATGGATTGGGAAAATTCATACTATACCATGTCTGATGAAAACAATTACACAATATGGGGTTTTCTTAAAAAACTATACAATGAAGGCAAGATATATAAAGATACTGATGTTGTTCCATGGTCTGGAAGATCAGGCACTTCCTACTCTCAAATGGAGATTATTGAAGGTAGAAAATTAGTAGCTCATAGGTCTGTTTTTATAAAATTTCCACTCAAAAATAAAGAAAATGAGTTTTTACTAGCATGGACTACCACACCTTGGACATTAACATCAAATATTGCTGCAGCAGTAAATATTAATTTAGATTATCTAAAAGTGAAAGCCAGTGATGGTTCTATATATTACTTTGCAGATGAAAATTTCAAATTTCAAAGATTAGAAAAACAATTCAAAGATAAGAAACAATGGATAAAAGATGTTCCAAAATTAAAAACTATTGAACAAATGTTTAATGAAAGAGGTGGTTATGAAATTTTAGATAAAATTAAAGGTTCCGATATGATTGGATGGAAGTACAATGGACCTTTTGATGATTTAGAAGCTCAAACCATAGAAGGTGGATATCCATTTGTAAAAGAAAAATTAAGGGAAAAAGGTATCAGAGCTATTGATTGTCATAGAGTAATAGATGGTGGTAAAGATAATATTGGTAATGATATTGTTGTTTCAGGAGAAGGAACAGGAATTGTTCATATTGCAACCGGATGTGGTGCAATTGATAACAAAATTGGTAAAAAACATAATTTAGTTGAAATTGCTCCATTAAATGATGAAGCTAAATATATTGATGGATTTGGATTTTTAACTGGACTTCTTGCAACCTCTGAATCAACTCGAGATAAGGTAATATCATATTTAAAAGAAAATGAATTTTTATTTTATCAAGAAGATTATCCTCACATTTACCCACATTGTTGGCGTTCAGGTGATGAACTTGTATATAGAAGTGTCGATGAGTGGTATATTAATATGGATTGGCGAAATAAAATTAAAAATGTTGTTAAAGATATTAATTGGATACCAAGTTGGGGTCATGATAGAGAAATGGAATGGCTTGAAAATATGGGTGATTGGATGATTTCCAAAAAAAGATTTTGGGGATTAGCACTACCAATTTGGACCTTTGAAGATGACTCTTTTTATGTTGTTGGTTCAAGGGAGGAGTTAGAAAAATTAGCGGTTGAAGGATGGGATGAGTTTAAAGATAAAACACCACATAGGCCTTGGATTGATAAAGTTAAGATTAAGCATCCTAAGACAGGATTAATTGGAACAAGAATTCCAGATGTCGGAAACCCATGGCTTGATGCGGGCATAGTTCCATATTCAACATTAAAATATAATACTGATAAAGAATATTGGAATAAATGGTTTCCAGCGGACTTTGTTGTTGAGTGTTTTCCTGGCCAATTTAGAAATTGGTTTTATTCACTTTTAGCTATGTCTGCTATGCTTGAAGAAAAAGCGCCTTTTAAAACTTTACTAGGTCATGCACTTGTAAAAGATGAAAATGGTAGAGAAATGCATAAATCATGGGGTAATGCAATTTGGTTTGAAGATGCAGCAGAAAAAATGGGTGTTGATGTAATGCGTTGGCTTTACGCAAGCCAAAATCCAGAACACAATCTGCTATTTGGCTATGCAATTGCAGATGAAGTAAGAAAAAATCTTATTACATTTTGGAATACATATTACTTTTTTGTAACCTATGCGAATTTAGATAACTTTAATCCTGAAAAAACTTCTGTTGATGAAAAAGATTTTACAATTCTTGATAAATGGATAAGCTCTAAAATGAATGAGTTTATTAATGAATCTAAAAACCATTATGAAAACTTTGAAGTTTATAAACTTATGAAAAACGCATCTATTATTTTAGACCATCTTTCAAATTGGTACGTAAGAAGAAATAGAAGAAGATTTTGGAAATCTGAAAATGATAATGATAAAAATGCCGCATATATAACACTTCATAGTGCACTTATAACTTATTCAAAAGTATTAGCACCCATTATCCCATTTGTTACTGAAGAAATATATAAAAATTTAAATATGGTTGACGAAAGTATACATTTATCTTCATTTCCAAAATATGATAAAGCTAAAACAGATTTTGAATTAATTGATGAAATTGATGATGTTATAAATATTGTTAATCTTTCAAGGTCTTTACGTAATAAGAGTAATATTAAAACTAGACAGCCATTATCAAAAATTCATATTTATGCCAGTAAAGATATTGGTCAAGTCATTGATAAAAATTTAAATCAAATTAAAGATGAGCTTAATATTAAATCAATTGAAATATGTAATGATGTAAATAATTTACTATCTTATGATATAAAGCCAAATTTTGGTAAACTATCAGAAAAATATTCGAATGATATGAAAGATATTATTTCTAATCTTAAATCTTTAGATTCAGATAAAATAATAGAAAAAATTAAAAATAATAATACAATAAATTTAAAAATTAATAATAATGATATAGAAATTACAGATGAAGATTTAATTATTAATGAAATACCAAAAGGAAATCTTTGTGTAGGTAGTAATAAAGATTTTACGATTGGTTTAGATACAAATATTGATAATGATTTAAAGATGGAAGGTATTGTAAGAGATTTAATTAGATATGTTCAAAATTTTAGAAAAGAATCATCATTAGAGGTTAGTGATAGGATTAATTTTTCAATTATAGCTCCAGATGAAATTTTGTATTCCATCAAGAAATTTGAAAAATATTTTAAAAATGAAACATTAATAGCCAACATTGAAATAGATTTAGATACAATGAATTACAGAACAAAATTTAAAATAAATAAAAATGATGTTGAAATTGGTATTTCAAAGATATAAATTTATACTTGGGAGGATACAATGGCAGAATCAAATAAATATACTAAGAAAGAATTAAAAGATTTTAAAATAAAAATCGAAAAAAAGAAAGAAGAAGTATTAAAAGATATAATGGATTCTCAGGATATTGCTGATAATATGCTTGAAAATTCCAATACATCCGGAGTTATATATTCCTCTCATTTAGCAGATGCCGGTTCTGACTATCAAGAGATAGAAAAAGCATACTATTGGGTTCAACGTGAAAATAAATTTTTACAATATTTAGATAGAGCTCTAGAAATGATTGAAGAAGGAACATTTGGTATATGTAAAAGTTGTAATAATAAAATTGGTTCAGAAAGATTATTAGAAGTTCCACATACAACCAGCTGTTTTTCTTGCAAAAGTAAAAACTAAAATTTTATGATAAATCTCATCATTATTTTTTTATCGATCTTGATTGATCAACTAACTAAATTGTATGTAGTTTCAATTAGTAACAATTCTTTTCCAATAAACTTAATTTCTGATTATTTAAGATTAACTTATATTACAAACGAAGGTATAGCATTTGGTTTAAATCCATTTGGTCAATATACTATTGTGTTACTTGTCATTTCTATAGTAGCTGTTTTTTTTATTATTAAGCTTTTAATAGATTCAAAAGAACATTCAATGATAATTCAATTAGGTTTATCATTTATAATTGGTGGCGCAATTGGTAATCTAATAGATCGTTTTTTTACTTCTTTTAATATGTTTAATTATAGTGGGGTAATTGATTTTATAGATATTGGAATAAACAATTACAGATTTTACATATTTAATTTTGCTGATTTTTTTATTAGTATCGGTATAATCCTATATTTATTCTCATTTATTATAAATAATTCATTAAATGATAAAAAATAACGAAAATTATAAAGGCAAATTGAAAGTTAATGAGGATGGAATTAGAATTGATATATATCTTCAATCAAATTTTAATCAATTTTCAAGGACAAAAATAAAAGATTTTATAAATTCTAGCAATATTCTCGTAAATAATTTTTCAGTCAGACCATCATATAAACTTAAGTTAGATGATATAATTAGCTATAACTTCGTTTATAGTGATGACATCGAAAATATAAAGCCAATCAATATGGATCTTAATGTAATTTATGAAGACAGTTATATTATTGTAATCGATAAACCATCTGGTCTAGTAGTTCATCCAGGAAATGGAACTTCAGATAATACGTTGGCAAATGGTCTAATTTACCATTTTTCTAAACTTTCCAGTGTTAATGAGCATCGACCTGGAATAGTTCATAGGTTAGATAAAGAAACGAGTGGAATTATTATTATTGCGAAAGATGATGATACTCATAGAAAGTTATCAAGTCAATTTGAAAATAGAACCATAAAAAAAACATATAGAGCTATCGTGTGGGGAAAAATAAAAAAATCAGGAACGATAAATGGTTACATTGATAGAGACAGAAAAAATAGAACTACTTTCATTCTTAATAATTTTGAAAAAGGAAGGTATTCAGAATCATATTTTAAGAGAATTAATTATTTGAACCCTATGTCTTATGTGGAGATTAATCCAAAAACTGGTAGGACTCATCAAATTAGGGTTCATTTAAAAAGTATTTCTAATCCTATTTTATGTGATTGTGCTTATTCTGGTGGAGATGATAATATTAAATCATTTCATATGAAGCATAACAGCATATTAAAACAGTTAATTAAATCAATGGGTAGAGTTGCATTGCACGCTTACGCGATAGAATTTTTACATCCAAATACTAATAAGATAGTGAAATTTGAATCTCAAATTCCTGAAGATTTTAAAAATACTTTAAATATTTTAGAAAAATATCAAAATGATACGCAAACAAATTAAAAGTTTTTTGTCTTATTTGACATTAGAAAAAAAATATTCTTCTAACACTATTCGTGCATACGAAACTGATTTAAATTCATTTATGCATTTTATAAATAAAGAATCTATTAATTGTATTAGTGATATAAAAAAACAAAATATTCATCAATATTTATATTTTTTAAGTGTTAAGAAATATAGTAATCGTTCTGTTTCAAGAAAATTAGCTTCTATAAAATCTTTTTTTAATTATTTATTAAGAACAGATAAAATTAGTAAAAATATAGTTAAATCTGTTGTCTCACCTAAAATAGAGAAAAAGTTACCTATTTTTTTAACTCAAGATAAGATGAGTTTATTACTTGATTTGCCTAAACCTGAAAATTTAATTGATTCAAGAAATTTATTAATATTAGAATTATTTTATTCTACAGGTATTAGGATTTCTGAATTAATAAAAATCAAGTTTAATGATATAAATTTTAAAAAAAATTCAATAAGTATTTTGGGTAAAGGTAATAAAAGAAGATTAGTAATAATTGGTAATTATGCTAAGAAAAGATTGATAGATTTCTTAAATTATGATAATACTATTAAGAGCGGTTACTTATTCAAAAATTTAAGAAAAAGCAATAAAGGACATATATCTGAAAGGACTGTTTTTAATATTGTTAAAAAGTACGTTAAAAAAGTGACGCAAAATCAAAATATTAGTCCACATTCATTAAGGCATACTTTTGCAACACATTTACTTAATAATGGTGCTGATTTAATGAGTTTAAAAGAATTGTTGGGGCATTCAGATTTGTCATCAACGCAAATATATACGCATGTTAATATTGAGCAGATTAAAAAGGCTTTTAAGAAAGCTCATCCGCATGCTAAATAAGGTGATATAGTTTATATGAATACAATTAAAAAATTAAATTTAGATACTCTTGGATTTAAGGGTGAGCATGAAATATATAGAAATTTAACTATTGAAAAAATTATTGAGCATAGTTTGTTAAATGGTGAAACTAAAATGGCTATGAATGGAGCTACTATGGTCGATACTGGTGAATATACTGGCAGATCTCCTAAGGATAAATATATTGTTTATGAAAAATCTTCAAATGATAAAATTTGGTGGGGTCCAGTAAATACAAAAGTTGATGAATCTATTTTTGATGAATTATATGAAAAAGTAATTAGTTATTATAATTCAAATAATAAATCCAAAACTTACATATTTGATGGTTTTGCAGGAGCAGATTCAAAAAATACATTACCAATAAGAGTTATATGTAAAAAAGCATGGCAAAATCATTTTTGTCATAATATGTTTATAAGACCAGAGTCTAAGGATTTAAAAAATTTTAAACCTGAGTTTACAATAATAAATGCATCAGATGTACAAAACGAAGACTTTAAAAAACATAATTTAAATTCAAAAACATTTATAATTTTTAATTTGGATAAAAATATTGCAATAATTGGTGGTACAGAATATGGTGGTGAAATGAAAAAAGGTATTTTTTCAATTTTACACTATATTTTACCACAAAGAGGTATTTTATCAATGCATTGCTCAGCTAACGTAGATTCAAACAATGAAAATGCTGCTTTATTTTTTGGACTAAGCGGTACAGGTAAAACAACATTATCTACTGATCCAAATAGGCCCTTAATTGGAGATGATGAGCACGGTTGGTCTGATAATGGAATTTTTAATTTTGAAGGTGGGTGTTATGCAAAAACAATTAATCTTAAAAGGGAAGATGAGCCTGATATTTATGATGCTATAAAGCATGGTGCTTTGCTAGAAAATGTTGTTTACAATAAAAAAACCAGAGAAATTGATTTCTCTGATGGAACCAAAACTGAAAATACTAGAGTATCTTATCCTATTTTCCATATAAAAAATTCACTAATGGCAAATGGTTTTAATAGTGTTGCTAGCCATCCTAAGAAAATTATTTTTTTGACATGCGATGCTTTTGGTATTTTGCCAGCGATATCAAAACTTTCTTCTAATCAGGCAATGTATCACTTTATAAGTGGATATACAGCTAAAGTTGCTGGTACTGAAAGAGGTATAACTGAACCACAAGCAACGTTTTCTCCATGTTATGGAGGTCCATTTTTAACCCTCCATCCATTGATTTATGCTGAGTTGTTAAAAGATAAGATAGAAAAATTTGATGTTCCAGTATTCTTAGTAAATACGGGATGGATTGGTGGATCACCAAGTTCTGGAGCTAAAAGAATTAGTATTAAGTTTACAAGATCAATGATTACTGCCATATTGGATGGAAGTATTGATAATGTTGATTACAAATCAGACCCTATATTTGGTCTTAATATACCTGTTTCAATGAATGATATTCCTGAAAATATTTTAGATCCTAGAAAATGTTGGAAAAATCAAAAGGAATATGATAAACAAGCTATAAAGTTATCAAATCTTTTTAAAGAAAATTTTAAGAAATATGGTGAATCAACATTATATCTACGAGATTTTGGTCCAAAATAGTTTTTTAGTTTTAAAAAAAATATCTTTAATGATATATTAGACGTCTTACAAATAAATAGGAATTAGGTAAAATATGCTAAATGAAGGAAAACACGTATTTACATCTGAATCAGTAACAGAAGGTCATCCTGATAAGGTATGCGATCAAATATCTGATTCAATTCTTGATGCAATTTTAATGCAGGATCCTAATGCTAGAGTTGCTTGTGAAACAATGATAACACAAGGACAAGTTATTATATCAGGAGAAATAACAACAATTGCAGATATAGAATATGAAACAATTGTTAAAAAAACACTCAAAAAAATTGGATATACTACAGAAGAGTTAGGTGCTACTAATACATTAAATAAAGGCACTCAATTTCTTATCCAACACAACATTGTATCTCAAAGCCCACACATTGCACAGGGAGTAGATGAGTTTACAGATCATGAACAAGGAGCAGGAGATCAAGGGTTAATGTTTGGCTTCGCATGTGATGAAACCCCTGAATTAATGCCATTGCCAATTCAATTATCTCAAAAATTAGCTTTAAGATTATCAGATTTAAGAAAATCTGGAAAATTAAATTGGTTAAAACCAGATGGTAAATCTCAAGTAAGTGTTGAATATGATAATAGAAAACCTGTAAAAGTAACAAATGTAGTTATAGCTACACAACATAAAGATATGATTAAGATGCATGGTTCAGAAAAAGATGAGCATCAATTTATTAAAGAAAATATAATTAATCATGTTATTAAACCAGTATTAAATGAATATGATATTGACTATGATAATAACTTTATTGTTAATGGAACAGGTAGATTTGTTGTTGGTGGACCCCTTGCAGACACTGGCCTTACTGGCAGAAAAATAATAGTTGACACATATGGTGGTTATGCAAGACATGGTGGAGGTGCTTTCTCTGGAAAAGATCCATCAAAAGTTGATAGATCAGCAGCTTATATGGCAAGACATATAGCTAAAAATATAGTTGCAGCAAAAATATCATCTTCATGTGAAGTACAGTTAGCTTATAGTATAGGAGTAGCAGAACCAATGTCTGTTAACGTTAACACTTTTGATAAATCTGTAGATGATTTTAAATTAAGTGAAGTAGTTAAAAAAGTTTTCCCTCTAAAACCTGGAGAAATTATTGATTATTTAGATTTAAAACGTCCTATTTATACACCATTATCAGCTTATGGGCATTTTGGAAGATATGAAGGTCATAAATATAATTGGGAAAATACAAACAGGATAGATGAACTTTTGAAAAATTTTAAATAGAAAATTATAAATTTATTAAATAAGGATTAAAATGGATTATAAAGTAGCAAATATTGAACTAGCTGAATTAGGAAGAAAAGAAATTAAATTAGCTGAGCATGAAATGCCTGGATTGATGTCTTTAAGAAAACTTTATGGAGCAAAAAAACCTTTACAAGGTGCAAGGATAGCTGGTTGCATTCACATGACAATTCAAACTGCAGTTTTAATTGAAACATTAATTGAACTTGGAGCTGAAGTTAGGTGGTCATCATGTAATATATATTCTACTCAAGATGAAGCTGCTGCTGCTATAGCAAAAGAAAATATCCCTGTATTTGCTTGGAAAGGTGAAACTGAAGAAGAGTATTGGTGGTGTGTTGATCAAACTTTAAATTTTAATGGTAAAGGACCAAATTTAATTTTGGACGACGGTGGTGATTTAACTTTTAGAATTTTAGAAAAATATCCTGATCTGATTGATAAAATTAAAGGAGTGTCCGAAGAAACAACTACTGGTGTTCAAAGGTTAGAAAAAATATTTAAGGAAGGTAAATTACCTTTTCCAGCAATTAATGTAAATGATTCAGTGACAAAGTCTAAATTTGATAATAAATATGGATGTAGAGAATCTCTTGCAGACGGTATCAAACGTGCAACAGATATTATGTTAGCTGGCAAAAAAATAGTTGTTTGTGGATATGGAGATGTTGGCAAAGGTTCTGCTCAATCTATGCAAGGTTATGGAGCTCAAGTTTTTGTTACTGAGATAGATCCTATTTGCGCATTACAAGCAGCGATGGAAGGTTTTAATGTTGTAGATATGGAAGATGCATGTGAATATGGTGATATTTTTGTTACAGCTACTGGCAACAAACACGTTATTAATAAAAATCATTTATCTAAAATGAAGAATAATAGTATAGTCTGTAACATTGGTCATTTTGACCATGAAATTGATGTAGAATTTTTAGAAAAAAATACTACTGAAATTAATATCAAACCGCAAGTCGATAGGTTTGAATTTAGTGATGGTAAATCAATAATTCTTTTATCTAGAGGTCGTTTAGTAAATTTAGGTAATGCTACTGGACATTCATCTTTTGTAATGTCAACATCATTTACAAATCAAGTTTTTGCTCAAATTTCGCTATGGAATGGTGATGCTAAATCTGGAGTAAATGTTTTACCTAAAGAACTTGATGAAAAGGTTGCTCTATTACATTTAGATCACTTAGGTGCTAAATTAACAAAAATGACTGATGATCAATCAAAATATATTGGTATATCTAAAAAAGGTCCATTCAAAACTAAGAATTACAGATATTAGTTCTTTATTTTTTTTGAATAACCATATTAAAATATCACTTCTTTTTGCTGTTTTATTCTTTACTAGTTGTGATTTTAGAGTCCCTCAAGAATGGGAAACACCAGAATGGCAATTTGATTTAAATATTCCATTAATAAATGATGAATATCTAATGTCCTCAATTGCCTCTAACTCCAATGATATACAAATAACTCATCCAGACAGTTCAGACTTCATTGTATCTATTAATGAAAGAATTATAGAAGAAGGTTTAATTGTAACTGATGAATCTTTTTTTATTATTGAAGAATCTAATTTAGAATTTTCACTTGAAAATATAATTCAAGTACAGAATCCTAATCCGATGCCAGAAATACCTAATATTTCTGAAACAATTAATATGCAAAATCTATTTAATAATATTAATATTGAAGAGGGAACATGCATACCAAAAACTCCACCAGGATTTGAAAATGGATATGATACCACAATTGTATTTAGTATAGATTCATTTTGTGATGGTTTAGAAGATATTCAGTGTTTAGAATTAATTAATTGGTTAAGATTAGATTCAGGAAGCAACAATTTTTCAGTTGACAATCAATTACCCTTTTTAATTAATGATCTAGAATTTAATATATCAAGTGAAATTGGTAATTTTATAAATGAGAATTTTTCAGATATTGACGGTTTTAATTCAAGAACTACAAACCTCTCAAGCAAAACGATTGGATGCGATGTAATAGGTTCAATTTCTTTATCTATATCTACGCCATTAATTACATCATCAAATTCAGAAAATTGCAATATTTGTAATGAATTAGGAAATTTTTATCAAAATAATGAATGTTATATTCCAATTTTTATAGATGAAAATTCTTGCAATCAAATTGAAATTGAAGGTCAAAATGCCATTTGGATAAATGACGAGTGTAGATTGATTGCTGAAGATATTAGTGATTCAATAAATTGTGAACTTTTAAATTTAAATTGGGATAATATCTTAAATCAATGCTATCAATTAATAGTTATAGATTCAGATAATTGCGAAAACAATGGGTGGGTGTGGTTAAATGAACAAAATCAATGTTATTTACCATGCACACAACAACAAGAGTGTTGTGAGTCAATTTCGGGGTCTTGGGTTAATGATGAATGTATAAATATTCCTTCTTTTGAAGGAATTAAAATTTTAGATAACATAGAAAATTTGAATTTAGAATTATCAAATGAGATGAACTTAGAAAGCTTTGAATCTTTAAATGCATTAGTAAGAGATTGTGATATTCCATCTACATATTCTTTACCTCTAGTTTCTGACCCTAATATGTCGTTAGTTGAAGGATATATTTCAAACACAAATAACATTGATACAAACAGGATAGTTATTGACTTGACAAATAATTTATTTACTGAAATTTATGCTGATATTAATTCTCCTAATTTAGTTGATTCTTTAGGAAATGTCTTAATTATTGAAACTGGAAATATTGGTATTAGTGAATCATTTGATGATATTATTTTATCAAATTATATAATTCAAAATCCCGAAGGAGGCCCTTTAGATAGTTTGGATTTAACTTTTCAAATAAATATACCTGATGGTCCAAAAACTATTGAATTTGATACTAATTACGGACTTTCAGGTGATGGAGTGAATATTAAAACTACAGAATTAGAAGCTTTAAAAGTAAATTTAAACGAATTTTCATCTCCAGATATTAATTTAGGAAGTGTACCTTCAGGACTTAATGGATTTGACTTGCCATTTTTAACTTTTAATCTACATATGTTTAATCAAATATCAGCAGATATGAAATTATATTTAGATTTATATGGTATAAACGAAACAGATACACTTTTGATTCATGTTGAGCCTGATATAAAATTTTTGAATGAATTAAATCCATTTAATGATACTGATTCATTAACAATATCTTTTTATCAAGATACTATGTCTGTAGTACATAATGGAAATAATATGATACATGCAGAACCGATAAAAACAAAAATGAATCATAAAATTTCAGATTTATTCAAATATGATATTATTGATGTTAATGGTTATGCTGTAATGGATGGAGACGCTACTTTATTACCAGATAAGTCATTATGGGGCGATATAGAAATAATAATTAAGCCTCTTACAATAGCAATTGAAGATTCTGGTTTATTTAGTTTCACAGCTAGTGAATTTACACAGATGAATGCTATGGATAGAGCAACTGCATCTAAAATTGATAGTGGATTGATTTCATCAATAATAACAATGAATTTAAATAACAAATTACCTTTTGCTGGAGATTTATTAATGTATGTATCAAATGTTTCAGATACTTTTCCATTTTGTATTGATTCATTAATAACTGGCCCAATTAATCAGCAAGAAGTAACAGATACTTGTATTTCTATTTTAGAAAATATGGGATGTCAAAATTTTATTGTTGATACTCTTAATGGCTATGTTAAAAATATGGACTGCCTAACTGATGATGATAATTATTATTATAATAGATTATTAGATATAAATTTTTTAAGTCCAAATCTTGATCAATTAGGAAATGTTTTAGATTCATCTTTAACTCAACAAGAAATTACTTTAGATGATGAAGTTTATTATTTTACTAGGGATAATACTCAATATTTAATTCCGCGTTTTGTATTTAGTTCTGAGCTTGATACTATAACTTTACAACCAAATAATTCATTAAATGTAAATTCTTCAATTTTATTTAGACTTTTAAATACAGGAATAATTGAATGATAAAAATAAATTTAAAATATATTTTTATCATTTTAATAAATTTAATTACTTGTGGTTATTTATTTAATCCTGAGCATATAGGTTTATCTGGTTCAGGTTCTACTGCATATAATGATTTTAATTCTTTAAATCCAGCAACAATTTCTAAACATAAAGGATTAAGTATTCAAGTATTTAGTGGCAATTTTGGTTTTGGTAATAATTTTCTCTCTATATCAGATTATAATGATATCAATGGTTCCAATTTTGATGATTCTGAATCAACAAATTATTACCCTAAATCGGAAGTTATGTCATTGTTTGATGATGGAATAGGTTTAAATGGACAATTAAGTTTTTCAATGCCTTTTTCTAATATTATATACAATAATTTTTCATTTAGCGCTAAAACATATTTTTGGGTAGATGCAAATCTGCCTCGTTCAATAATGGATTTAACTCTCTATGGTAATCAGTTTGATAAACAATACAAACTAAATGTTGATGGATCAATGAATCTAATTAATGAATTTTCTTTTGGTTATGGTAATTATAATAATCTTTTTTCTTATGGGATTAAAATTAAATATTTACAAGGTATAGCTTCTAGTAGATTAAAAAATATTTCTGAAAATTCATCTTATTTTTCAACAGATTCACTTGGCTTTTTAGGTAAAGCTGAATATTTACGTAATCAACAAATTGGTGGGAGTTCAATTGCATTTGATATTGGTTTAGTTGCTAATGAAAGTATTAATGGATGGTATTTTGGTTTTTCACTAAATAATTTATTTGCAAAAATTAAATGGGATAAAAATAACTTTACTTATAATTATTTAAAAAATTCTGTAGTTGAAAAATTACCTTTAAGATTTAATGAAAAACAATATATTGCAATTAATTTAGATACGCTTAATGCAATCAATATGATAAATATTCCAGCAAATGAGATTTTTCAAATTGAAAACTTTAAAGTAATTGAATTGGAAAATTTAGAAAATATTGAATTTATTGATATATACTTTAATGAAATAGGTGATACTATATATGCGTCTGAATATGGTAAGATAATAGAAACCAACTATAATTCTTTTTTAATTGAATCAAGCAATATTCCTGATAATATTTTAGATACATTAGATGCTAATTTTAAAACTAATATTACTGAGTATCCCATATCCTTTAATATTGGCTCTCACAAAGAGATAGATGAAAACGTAACTTTAACAATTGATTTATCAACTGGATTTAATAATAGTATAAAAAATTCTGAAAATTGGAAATTATCAACCGGCTTAATTTTTAATAGATTTAAAAATATTCCTCTAACATTTGGTTTGTCATTTGGGGGCAAAGATAAAATTAATTCTGGATTTTCATTTGGTTATAATAGAGGTCCATTTAAAATAAATTATGGTATAGGAACTAGACATGGCATTTTTTTGCCTTCCTGGAGAGGATTAGATTTTTCTTTTTCCATTAATTTTAAAATTAATTAAAATATAAATTTCTTAAAACTAAAGATACTTATTATCATCATAGATAAATTTGGAAGCCAAGCTGAAATCCAAGGCGATATAATACCTTCAATCCCGAAATTTTTACCTATAATTAATAGTACATAATATAATGTTATGATTAATAAACTTAGACCTATTCCATAGGAAACATTTGAATTTTTAATTAGCAGTGTAAAAGTAATTGCTGTAATGCATAAAAATAAACTTGAAAAAGAATATGCAATTTTATGATACAACCCTACTTTCCATTTTGTTGTATTCCCTGCATTTTTTTCTTTAATTTCTATAAATTTATCAAGTTCAAAATAATTCATTTCTTCAGGTTCAATAAATTCAGAAGTAAGATAAATAGGATTAATATCTCCTAAGAAGATT
>CEVN01000740.1_pt1 | contig 15133 bp, 12 predicted proteins | sample 427041 | NCBI WGS metagenome assembly CEVN01 (sample SAMEA2623463, study PRJEB7988) | marine metagenome | biome: marine biome (ENVO:00000447); feature: surface water layer (ENVO:00002042); material: "saline water (ENVO:00002010), including plankton (ENVO:xxxxxxxx)" | depth 5 m
CCGGGAGGGCCGGCTCTGCAACAGAAACGTCCCGCGCCAGGCGCACGGTGATCCCGAAAGGGTGAGATTTCCTGATCGCGGCTGGAACGAGCAACCCCGCTGGAGCAAGTCCAAGCAGGCCTGTAATGCATCGACAGGGCCGGGTAGGATGCATAGTTGAATGCGACCAGCTGAAAGGTGAACAGAAAGGGGCTTACTCCCTACACCCTCACTTAATTGGTCAGTGAAAACTAGATTATTCGAGAGTAGCATCAAGTATACTTGAGGATTCTAAAGAACCACTATCCTCGTAATCCAACCATGGCCCATAACCCAGTAATCTAGATCTTAATTCATGCCAAGAAACAATAAGACTTGGGAGTAGAATACTCGAGGTAAGTAGTGCCAAAATCAGTAGTGACATCATCAGCACAAAGAAATTCTGTAATCCAGGTATTTCAACAAATAATCCAGCAGAAAGCCCTGCGCAAGTAGTTGCAGTGGTTTCGAAGATAGTTTGACCTGTCCTAGAGACTGATTTTACAATCCCAGCTGGAGTTTCACCCTCGTCTTTTATTCGATCAATTATGTGTATTGAATCATCAACACCAATGCCAAAAACTAGGGTACCGACCATTGCTGTGAAGAAATTGACATTTACTGAGCCCTGACGCATCAATAACGGCTGCCAAAGTACCACCACAGCAACGGCAGCCATAGTGAAGGTAGCAAGACGTGGAGAACGGAATAAAATCATCATTGTGATTAAGAGTATCAGCATTGTTGCTATGGTAGTTTGACTCTGTGCTTTCTGAATTCCATTATTGATATCTATACTAACCGGTAGTCCACCTGTTAACTTAGAATTGACTACGTCTTCCACCCCAAGTGCATTACATGAAAGGGCATCTATGCAATCCCCCTCTCCATCTAGGTGATCATCAATCGCCTCTCTAAGTGGTGTTGCATCCAGCAAATTGATGTAGGGTTGAGTGACGTAAACCAGAGTTTTGGTTTCACAAGGCGTGGTACCTTGACAGAGATTCTCCTGGTCGGCATTCATCAGCATACTACGGATTTCAGGACTCAGTGTGTCCAAGGCGATATTTACCATATCTTCACGACTGCTGATAGAATAAGCCCAACATTCAGGCCTCAAAGGATTGGTCGATTCATCCCAACACTCATCGTGAATTAATTCCCATAGACTTCTATCGTAGATTTCTTGACCTGATAGATTTACATCAACATGCACAGCTTTCAGTATATTCACTAGACTGATACTATCCGTTTGAGGTACATTATCAACCTTCTTTTGCATATCTTCAATCGCATCTAATATCGGTAAATCCCTAATTGGCGCTGTATCATTAACTGGAATTCTGTTTTCTGCGTTGACAATAAACATGTTTGTTTGCCCACCTTGGAAAACAAAGCTATACTCCCTCAGTGCGTCATAACTTGCGATATCAGGTGGAACCTCATCTGATGAACCTGTCAGAGGTTTACCCATCTCTTCTTCAAGTATGGCAACTCCTCCAACCGTTGAGGCAATTGCCACCAATAATACAACTAGAGTCGTCTTTACAGGAAGTTCGCCTATCTTTAGCCAAATATCTGATTCGAATGCCAATAGTACCGTGCCTCCAAAGAAACCTCCGAAGAAGATTGCATTTCCTAAGGTAGTTGTTCCCCAAGAATACAATACAGCACCTGCAGCAAGGGCTACAATACCAGAAATAAGCAGTGTTTGCGTTGCTGGCATATCAAATGTGACATCTGACTTACGGTAACGCAAAAGATGGACAAGTGCTGGGACCATTACCATTGATAGAAGAAATGTCATAGTTATTCCCAATAATAGAGTAGTGCCCACTGTCCTCATTGGCTCAATAGGAACTAGGCTAGACCACCTAAGGACACTGAAACCAATTATTGTGGTGATTGCAGAAAGGAATATCGCATGGCCAGTAGTTTGTGCTGCTCTGACAGTTGCTGTCAAACTAATTACTGAATCCCAAGGGTCAATATCATCGTAGGAAATCCCGTCTCTTTGTTTCATCCAAGATTGTTCCAAACGTTCCTCTAGTAATTCTTTCCGATTTTCTTCTATTCTATTGGTAAAATGGAGAGCATAATCGACCCCTAAACCTACCAAAATTGGACCTGCGGAAATAATCATTGGCGTCAGTGTGATATCTGCTAAAACAGTAATTCCGAAAGTTACTGCCAAACTCATTGCAATAGGTAAGCCACAGATAATTATGACCTTAGGATTACGATGTAAAATTAACATCGTGATCACAACAAGTAAGCTCGCTAGAGGTAGCATTTTACTTACTAATTCATTGTAAATTTCATTAGAAACATCTTGAACTACAGGCGTTAATCCCGTTACTGTAATCGCTTCACGAGTGGGTCGCTCTTCGGCAATTGATTTTGCTTGAGATTTAATTTCAGTAGTAACTCCAATACATTCACTTCTTGGGTCATTAGGATTCTTTTTGCTACATAGGGCGTGAATTTCAGTGTTCACGGAAGAAGACATCAATACGCCTTCGTAGTCTCTTTGACATAGGGCACAAACGTCATTATCACTATTGACATAAATTAGATCTTTAGCATATTGAATGAAGGCCTGATGGTCCTTTACAATACCGTCCTTACTATCCTGTCTCGCAGGGATATCGGTACCTTCCATGTCATATTTTAGACCTAATATGACCACTGCGGTATCCCATATACCATCTCCATCGTTGGTGTAGATTCCGTCACCATTTTCGTCAATTAATGGATGGTCTTGAGTATCCATAACAAAAGAAGATAGCAAACTTTCAGTTTGGTCCACTAAATTATCGACCCTATCCTGGTCATCAGGGATTGAATACCCATGATATGGATTAATCTGAGCAGCTGAGCATTCTTCAAGTTGACCAGTTGGAAGACCATATTTTTCTACTGCACAACTAAATCGATAACTGGATGAATTCGCTTCTTTGATTACCTGAGCCGGCGAAAGAATCCAAACAACACCATCCTTATCGCCACGGTCATCTTTGTGTTCATCTAAACCCGCTCCATATCCACCAGCGTTTTGATTGTTATCATCTCCTTCCAACCAAGATAATTGTTGTAAAATATCTATACTGGTTATATTTTCTGTACCTCTACAAGGTGGGGGGTCAGATTGGCATTCTTTGTCAATGGCATTATCTGTCTGCACATATAGAATCATTATGTCCGTGGCCCATTGGGTCCGTACTTGCTTCAATAGGTCAGTCGAGTCCGCATCGTCAGGAAGATAAATCTCAACATCTTTGTCGATCTGTTGCCCGAAATCAATTGCATCTTTGCTTACCAAAACAGTAGCAATAACCAATAGGGCTACGATTAAACCAGGACTTCTCAGAATCGCTGAATACCAAAATTCAGTGAGGCGTTGAGCGAACGCATGACCGCGTTTTGATGCTTCATTTAAGAGGTGATCTGCAAAGTCAATTGTGTTGCCTACTGGAGAAGCATCAACGGTATCGATTAACTTTTGACCTGCCTCTCTGACAGGTTGTAATCGCTCAAAGAATTGCTCCCAAAAAAGAGACTCATCATCGCGCTCGTCATCGGGCACGAGGATGTTGCCCCCGCCGAGCCCACATGAATCAATCGCATGAGCGCTCGGCGGGAGACTAGTTTACAATCAGTTATCGGAGAACTGGCTGACAGTTGTCACACTCTGCTGACCATCTAATATTCGGCGCAGAGCCGCAATACTCAACACAAGGGGGATGTAGGATGTTCCATCTGCGGTTGTGTAGGTGTGGCAACTTCCAATGGCCTCTTGATGCAGACTAATCTTTAGCGCACCTCCCGCTTGGCTTTGCCTAGCCCAACCAACTAAGGTTGTGTTTTGTTCATTTTCGTTTTCTTCATTTTTTGTTGTTGTCTTTGGCATATTTCTAACCTCCAAGTTCAGCATCGAAAAGTACACCAACGTATTAACCCAAAAGTAGAGAGGGTAATTAAAATGAAAATGAAAATTTTGAATTAGCCATTGGCTAACTTAGGGAACTTAACGCCGAACGGCTGAAAGTGAATGAGCATCCCGACGGGTTCGTTAATCATGGCACGCAGACGCAGGCAGGTTGAACCGAAAGGCAAGGACGAAGACGTCCGAATGATGGCTGGGCTAATTACCGCGGCAGTGGTAAGTATAGTCGTAGGGGCTGCGGTGTTTATCGCGCCACCAGTGGATGTAGGCATCGAAGAGGGAGCACTAGCGCCTGATTTTGTAGCCTCAGCTTACGATGGGAGCAATTGGGAAGAGGTGCGGCTAAGTCAACTATACGACGATAGGTTAGTACTCGTAACATTCCTTGATACCGATTGCCCTCATTGTTGGGATGAAGCGCAAGAACTTTCCGAAATCTATGATGCCGTAGGCAGTGATGTTTTGTTCATCACCATAGCTGTTGAACTATCCATAACGGGACATGAAAGCAGTAGAGCAGAAGTCGAGGCATTTAGGGATAAATCACAATTTGGAGATAATGAAAACAATGGCGATGGTTGTTACTCAGGCAGGAAAAATTGTGCTGAAAGACCAGGTGCCCCTCATTCATGGATGTATGTTGATGATTTGTCAAATTCTATTGCAAACGAATGGAAGTTACCCGGCACGCCATTCAATATGGTCCTAGATAGCGATGGGACTGTATTATGGAACCAACAACAACCAGAAAATCACCCTCCAGGCGAGGACATAAAAAATGCAGTTTTACGACTGCTGCAAGAGGGTGAGTAAAATGGCTAACCCACTCGCAGACCCTGTGTTACTGATATTCATAGCAGGACTCTTTGCTTCTTCTTACCTTCTTGCTGATGGAAGGAAAAAAGAAGGTCTCGAAGGAACAAATAGAATGCTTGACGGAAGCCTTGCCTTTGCCGCAACAGGACTACTTGGATCCGCTTGGACTTGGGTCATCTACAATGATATGGTCAAAAATCCACTTGGCGGGGAGTTTTGTGCGACAGAAGGAATTGTTCAATGTGGTTCTGTAATAGGTGATCCTCGATACAACAATTTGTTCGGTCTATCTTGGGGTTCACTAGGTATGGCTGCATTTACAGTTTTGCTATTCGTAATACTGTGTGTACGAATGGATCCACTGGCTAAATGGTCAGAACAATACACCAATTATGCCTGGTGGTTGGGTCTCGCTGGAGTTCCATTTTTATTCATTTTAATTGGCATAGAAATCTTCGTTGTTAAACACATATGCCCATTTTGCACTATCGCACACCTAGCATTAATTGGATACCTGATATCAGTCTGGATGCTAAGAGAACGTAGAGAAATTAGTGCGTGGTATTGACAAAATATGCATGGATTTTGCTGGCTCATCATAGATTATTGAATTGACAATTTGGCGAATGGCTCAAAGTAGATGCGTAGGTGGCGCAACCATGGAACTAGTCACAGGAGGTGCAGGATTCATCGGATCTCACCTAGTCGATACGTTGGTCGCACAAGGCAAAAGAGTTCGAGTGTTTGACAATTTTTCTAGCGGAAGAGAAGATTTTCTAGCCCACCATCAGGATTCTGGAATGGTTGAAATCGTCAAAGGTGATCTACTTGATTTTGATTCGTTAAATTCGGCAATGGAAGGCGTAGAAACCGTCCATCATTTAGCTGCAAACCCCGACATTCGCTTAGGGACTGAAGTCACAGATACCGACCTACGTCAAGGTACTGTTGCAACTTATAATGTACTTGAAGCGATGAGGAATTCTGGTGTAAAGAGAATTTCATTTTCCTCATCAAGCGCGATTTATGGAGAGGCGAATGTAATGCCAACACCTGAAACATACGGACCTGTAAAGCCAATCTCTCTTTACGGTGCGAGTAAATTAGCCAGCGAAGCGCTAATCACCGCATGGTGTGGAACATTCGGGGCTAAATCTTGGATTCACCGCTTTGCAAATATTGTTGGTCCAAGAGGCACTCATGGCGTAATTTTCGACTTTATTCACAAATTGAAGAAAGACCCTACAAGACTAGAAGTTCTAGGAAATGGACTACAAGAAAAATCCTACATGTCTGCTGAAGATTGCGTTAGAGCAATGGTGCATATCGTAGACGAAACCGATGAGGCAGTTAATTTGTACAATCTAGGTACCGGAGATACTTGCTCGGTGAGAAGAATTGCTGAAATTGTTGTCGAAGAGTCTGGTTTGGAAGGAGTATCAATTGAATATACAGGCGGTGATAGAGGTTGGGCAGGAGATGTACCCAAAACAAGTTTGAATGTCGATTATCTATTTTCAACTGGTTTTGAACCAAAAATGCAATCAGAGGCAGCGATACGACACACTGCAAGAGCTCTCATTGATGAAATCGGTCTTTAAGTTCGCCATTATAGTCAATAATTGGGCCTCGGATTCATAACTGAGGTTTTGGACGCCGACATATGAGCAAGCGCTGGTATCAAGAGAATCGGCGTGACCCATGGAGAAGACAAGCAAAATCCAAGGGTTATCGAGCTCGTTCTGCATACAAACTAAAGCAAATTCAAGATAAGTTCGAACTTATTCGGGTATCAGACGCGATTTTAGACGTTGGATGCCACCCTGGGGGATGGACACAGGTTTCTGTTGAAGAGACTGGGAAGGATGGATTAGTAATCGGTGTCGATCTAAAATCCACGACTCCCGTAGAGGGCGCTAGTATAATTCAAGGAGATATCTCTAGTCAAGAAACAATTGATAGAATTGAAGAATTACTAGACGGCAAAGAGTTGAATGTAGTGTTGTCTGACATATCACCAAAGTTAACCGGAAGATACGATACAGACCAAGCAATTTCACTAGAATTGTCAACTATGACTCTAGATGTAGCAATGGGAATGCTTGCCCCAGGAGGTGCTTTCGTGACCAAAATATTCCAAGGCGTTGGCATTGAGGGGTTGATAGCTGCGGCTAAAGACCGTTTTACTATAGTTCAAAGATACGCACCTATGGCTAGTAGAAACGCTTCTTCTGAAACCTATCTGGTCTGTAAAAACAGATTGCCTAAACCTAGAAAGAATGCTCGAGGAAAAAGTGCTTACGCCCAAGTTCAAGAACACTTAACTACAGTTGGAGTCAATGTTGAAATTCAAGATGAAAATGAAGAGATTGTCAGTGGATTTAGAAAAATCAGTAAAAATGATTAGGTGAATTATTTGTTCACTTTCAGTATCCCCGTAGGGCATTTTCAGTTTCACTTTGGCCCCTATATTTGGATTGATAAGCGGATCTAATTTGTTATTTCGATTCGTATGAATAATTTGAGAAGATTTGAGAAAACAATATTATCTGATTCGAAAGAAAAGGAAACACAAAGTGCCAATAATTCTAGAATTAAGGTTAGTAAATTGAAGACTGATGGCCCCGTTTCAAATTTAGAAATTCTTGTTTTACGCCGATACCCTCCACGTATTGTTTCGAATAGAAAGTGGACTGGACGTGTGGCAGCTGCATGTGGCCGTGATGAATCAGGTGTTGTAGGATTGGTCTTATGGAATGAGCAAATCGACCAAGTCGCTACGGGAGATATTGTTCAGATTAGGAATGGTTGGTGCAAGCAGAGATTAGGTGAGAGAGTGGTTTCAACCGGTAGAAATGGAAAACTGGAAGTAATCGGATGATTACTCAGAGTTTCGATCATACGGAACTATATTTTGCCATTCTGAAGCATCCGAGCGGGCGACGATAGCCTCTACCCAATCTGTATCTGAGCAATTGAACACCTCATGTGGAAGACCTGGTTCAATGTAGAACATGTCTCCAGCACTATGAACTACGGACCTTTTACAACCTGGGCCGAATTCGTGCCTCACAGAACCTTTCAGGAGGAATATCATTACATCAAAATCCACATGAATATGGGCTTTGGCAATACCTCCTGGTGGAATGAATGCTTTATTCATGGATAGACCAGTGGAAGGAGTATTCTTTCCAGAAAGTCCCGCACCATATTCGATATTATTCCATCCTCGAACTCTATCGACATCCCGAAGACCATGGATGCCACCTGCATCCTCAATATATTTCGAAAGATCTACCTGTTCACCGGTGAGGGACAACTCAGATTCGCTCATGTTTACTCCCATCTGTCCGTTAAGCCACTGGATTACAATATATCCCAAAGGCGAATCAGCATTAATGAGGGGAATTTGAGGCGCAGGTTCGTCGGTCAACGCTAAAAGGGGGAGGTGGCTCGCCCGCCTCGCTGAGGACTACGAAATGGCAGCAAGAACCGATATCTGTACCTCCTCTGGTCTTCCTTTGGTTGAAAATAAAAGTACAGCCTTCCCATGCCCAGAGTGTGGAGAATCCATTGGACGAAGTGAAAGATGTCGAGTACAGGCAGTAGCCTACGTATGCCCAAATTGCGGTTTTATGGGTCCCTGATTCCCTAAGAGGTGTTTTTCACATGGGTCATGTTGTTGTAAAGTACAAGGTCACTATCGACCAGCCAGAAGAAGGAACTCCTGACTACGAAGGTATTGCAAACACAATTTCATCTATGGAAGAAGTTCAAGCCTGTGAAATAAAACCTCTTGCGTTTGGTATGATGTTTATTGAGGTTCAAGCTGTCCTTGGCGAAGGGGAAGGAATTGTCGATGGATTTGAATCAAGAGTCCGAGAAATTGACGAAAACGTTGGACAAATCGAAGCTCTAGAAATGGGTCGACTTTGATTGTTTATATCCATCCTAAGTTAGTAATGATCTAACGGGGAACGCATGAATTCTCTCATTAAAACAGTTGCATAAGTCCCTGGTGGCAATGTAAATCTAAGCCTCAAATTAGCACCATCTGGGTGCCACCTATCAGATTCATTAGGGCCTTGTTCCCATCTTTCGGAGGATAAGTCATCTGAAATTATCGAGGCTTCCTCAACACTAAAATCTCTGAAAACAACACTTAGTGGACGTCTAGTCCCGTTTGTAGATAAATTTGGAATCTTTTGTACCTGCCAATCGATATCATCTAATTCTGTTGTTTCGATAGCTGTGGCCTCAATTTTCCCTGGTTCACCTATTGCTAATGGAGCATCTCTCCCGGGTAAAGGCCCAGTGACTGCAAGCCTACCTAGTCTGCAATTCCTTTTACATCTCTCTAGGTTCGTTTCTGTAACCAAGGCCATCTTTGAGACATCGACTCTTCCGCTATTCTGAATTGGAGCGACTAAATCTCCCAATTCAGGCTCTAGTAAGTCTAAACCCGCGTAAAGGCGGCCAGCCAATGCATGGTTGAAGGCTAAAGATTGTAATGAATGGACGGTCAGTAGTTGGAGAGAAGGAGGTAATGCCCTGAAAGCCTTTAGATAATTTTCAGGACTATCTACGAGCACCTGTAGAATGCTTTTCTCAAAACCAAGATGTTCTGGTGCTATATCAAGACAGGCTTGAGGGTTTTTTGTTTCAAGCCACATACTTCGGAAATCTCTAACATCTTCAGTCATCCTAGAACCTGGCATTCCTAAATAGAGATCGACTGCCCTTTCGAAGTCACCCTCAACAACTGCTCTACCAACCTTTGGGGTTACAGGTCTAGTCGCGCCGAATCTTTGCGGACCTATCCAATTTGGAAACGCGTCGTCTCCTAACCGGCTAGCCATACCTTCTCTAATCTCCAGCACTCTGCGCATCGCTTCCTTAGCATCGAGAGGAGTTCCATCGACATCACAACATCCACGAACAGTAATTGTGAATCGGTTACCATCATGGTCACTCATTCCAATTTTTTGATGGGACCTACCCAAAATTTCTATTTCAGAATCAGGAATGTCAACAGATTCGACCTTTTCCCTAGGGGCATCAATAACCAACATTTGTGTGGTAACTGCTCTCTTGTCTTTCAATCCAGAAGAGAAAATTCGGTTTCTACTAATTCCGCATGCACCTGCTAATCTCCTAAGAAAACGATTAGTTTCCCAGTTACGAAGTGTCACTCTGGCAACTGTGAACCTTCCCTTCTTGTCAAGAGCAGGTGTTGAAGACACTTCTTCTACTCTGAAATCTTCGATTCTGACCTTCAACAGTCCCCCAATTCCTTGCCCTTCATGAGCCCAGCCATTCAGACCAAGATATTTCTCAATATCCTCATTTCCATCTAAATCAAATGTGGCTTGAGCCAAAATTTCACCGTCCTCAGAAACTGAGGTCGGCGAACTCCTTCGCGATATCGGAACAAAGATCCTTGACAATCTTGTCCGCCTTGGCCCCCTTCTTGACTCTTACATAGAGTTCTGGTTCGTCAAGATCGGGATGGCCGGTGAAGAAATTCGCATACTCGACCTTGTCATTGGCGTTCAAGCGAGACCTGAACAATTGCAGTGTCGAGTGGTCCTCTCCAATCAAACGTAGTCGGATTTCGGACCCCTCGTTCTTGAGTACCTTCACTGGCATGACGAGCGCGCCACCGGACCTTCCCTTTTGAGGCCTTTCATTCGTTTGTAGGACCACAGGAGCCCGTGTCACTGCTTGAATTATTTAGCGGTTGGTGATGGGAGAGGGTAATGACTAGGGGTCCGACCTTGGAAAAACGGGTCTCCTTAGTCTTTGAAAAAGCGGCCCCCGCAATAGTTGTGCTAAGTATACTAGCAACAATTATTGCAGGCCTTGCTTTGAATCCAATGCCTGAGTTTCAAACTGACCTTTCCGCTTTTGCCCCAGAATCAGAAGCCGATGCTGCCATAGAAAGAATGGAAGAAGTGATGCCACCCTCCCCCCACCGGATCTATGTCCATATTGAGGCCACCCAAGATGGAGCCAACATCCTGGAATTAGCGGCTTTGAAACAACTACAGAGTGATTTGGAAACCGTAAATTCATTTTCGAGTGAAAATGGAAATTTCATCACCTCTCACATCAATGCCGCCCAAATTCTACAAGTCTCCTTAGATGAGAGGGATAATCAACAACGTAATCTTTCAGAATTCAATAATTGGGAAGAACTGTTAGAGGCGATAGTCAGTGATGAAGAATGCACGGACGCAATAGGAGAAGACAGAGCAATCGCAACAGCGTCATTTGCTCGTTCCGTTATGCTACATTCAGATTTCGACTATGAACCAATTTGCAATTGGCTAGAAAATGGGCACCAAGGCGACCCTACTCCTTCAGCATCAAGTACGATGTGGATCATTGAAATCAGTGGTGAACTAAGTCCAGATGAGAGATTGCAACGATCGGTGGAATTACGGCAAATACTTGAAGAAAACGCTGGAAAAGAAGGTTCTGCGTTGCATTACGGAGTTGTCTCTGATGATTTGGTTAGCTATGACATTAATGAGTCTACTTTGGACAATCTAGTTTGGTTACTGATTCTTTCCATTCTTGTCGTAGTTCTAGTGCTCGCGTTGGCTTTCCGATCTATAATGATGGTTGCTGCACCATTGCTCGGTTTAACAGCAGCATTAGTTTGGACTTACGGAATCAGAGCCCTTGCGGGATCTGACTTTTCTATTCTAGAGGTGGCTGTTGCGCCTGTGGTACTTGGATTGGGGATTGACTACTCTATTCATCTTCAAAGGGCATACGAAAAGGCAAGAGAGGATTCAGATAGTCCTGCTGAGGCGTGGGTTCGTTCTTTTTCGATTCTAAGACTTGCCCTTACCTTATCTGTGGTCACAACTGCATTCGCCTTTTTGGCAAATTTCCTTTCTCCACTTCCTCCTCTGAAATCTTTCGGATTAACTCTAGCTTTAGGTGTGGTTTCAGCCTTTGTTGCCAGCACAGTGACCGTTGGCGCTTTACACGTCTTAGTTGAGAAAACCACAGGCAATGTTGCGAGGCGGTCACTAGAATTTCCAGGTTTTACAAATATGGCTACTGAATTCCAAAGAAGACATACTGCAATCATATTACTCGCGGTTGCGGGGCTAACTCTTTCTTCCGTTTTAGTTTCTGTAGGACAATTAGATACTAAATTCGAGTTGACCGACTTCTTGGGAGAGGAAATGGAGGTTATCGAAGTTAGAAATTCGATGTATGATTCATACGAAGTGGAGGCGTTGAAATCAGTCGACATTCTAATCGAACCTTCCTCTGGAATGGATGCATTGACTGGAGAGAGGGATCTCCTCAAGGAATTAGAAAGATTGGACAATCGTCTAGCATGGACAACTAATGTAGTCACTCCCGAAGGAACGGATACCGCCAGACCTTCTTATGATGGAATATATCCAATACTTAGAGACGCTATAGAAAACGACCAGACTTTTGGAGAAATGTACAATCTAGGTGTATTTGATGGAGCGGTTGGAGTAACTGGAGAGTTTTCTGAAGGCGACCTTGCATTGGCTATTGGCTCTCTTTTAGAAAATGACACCATAGGAGAACCAATTCGTGGTCAAACATGGGGAGAAAGGACTTCTTCCTACGTAGCATTGACCGAGGACGGTAATGCCCTGAGATTCCTTAGAATGCGTATTGATGTAACTGCAGGAAATAGCGAAGAATCTTCTGGATTAGCAAATCAATTCAAAGAATTTGAACAAGATCTAGAGGATGCTACAGGAGCGAGAGTGCATTTGAGTGGAGACCTAATTCTTGTACACAACGTACTGTCTGGACTAGTAATATCTCAAGTGGAATCTACTGCCTTTAGTCTCGCAGTTTCTCTAATTGTTTTGGTATCACTAACTCGAAGATTCGGGCCCTCTTTGGTAGTCATCCTACCGGTTGGCTTGGCTGGAACATGGGTTGTTGGTGCGATGGCGGTATTGGATATCAATTGGAATGTATTGACCGTCATGATTACCGCCTTGACTATTGGATTAGGAATTGATTATTCCATTCATGTTTGGAGGAAATTTGAGTCGAATCGGGACCAGGGCATGGGTACTTGGGCGTCAATGAGAGACATGTATTCAACAACAGGGGCTGCTCTGATTATGTCAGCAGGAACTACAATTTGTGGATTCATGGTACTGCTCCTTTCACCTGTTCCAGTGATAAAGGACTTCGGACTAGTAAGTTCGATTTCGGTTGCATTTTCATTAATTCTAGCTCTTCTAGTTCTTCCTGGTTTGTTAGCGGCTGAGGTTAGAAAATCTAATTCAGACTAAAGTCAACTCAAACCATATTATCAATCGCTTGAGATACTTTGTCCATGGCCAAACCTTGTTCTCTTGCAACTAGAGCAAGGGCCATCCAAAGTGTAACAGGACCTAATGCACGGCGTTTCCTTTGTGCTCGTCTGACTACCTCTTTGTTTTCGAGTCCAGATTGATTTGCGATTAATTCGATAAGGAGAGGAATACTCCCTTCCGCCCGGTCTAATGGAATAGTCCGTTCATCGTAATCTGTTGGTTTTTTTTCTGAATCTAAAGAACTAATTCTAGGTTGGGAATAACGATAGTTTTCAGTAGGCTGTTTTCTAATTTCATTACTATTGCTAACTCTAGGTTTTGATAGATTATTGAGGTTTGGATTGATTTTTTGGTTTTGAGATATAGTGCAACTCGGTGGAGAAAGCATTCTACGAGTAATTGGCCTCCATCCAAGTCCAGGAATGATTAAGTCAACTCCTGATGAAATTTGCAAGGTGTTTTTTTCTTGTTTAATCCAGCCTGAATCGCTCAAGGCATCGATTACCCGTTCTGCATCTTGAGGAGAAAACCACTGCATTTCTAGTGACCATAAGCGAACAACATCTGACCTTAGGACAGTTTCAGATTCTATTCCTTCAAAAACAGAATATAGAATGCGGGAAATATCATCCTCCTCACCCATGTCCTTCTTTTATTGACAAGTAGCCATATGGCTTGAGGCTTACTCGGGTGGAGTAAGTAGAAATTGAGAACAAACAATCATTCGGTTGAAGAAGCAGTGTTAACTCCGGACGCTCCGAAATGTCGAGAGATTATATCGCCCGGGACCCAAAAACGGGGCGTCCAATTAATCAAAGACGTACTGCCAAGCAAACAGATATTCGCTCAATGTTGCCTGATTCTGGCATCTGGGAACGTATCCCTAGGGGAGACATTATCCCTCTCGCTTCAGGAGAAGCCAAAATAATAGAAATACCTCGTTCCGAAGGTGGAGGATTGGCTCGAAGAATCGATGGAATATTAGCCCTTAACAGAGTTCTACCAGCAAATATTAGCGATGCTCACGAAGCTCTTTGTGAGGCTCTTGATGATGATGAAGGAGTCATTCGGATTGCAGCACTAAGGGCGATGCCTTCATTCGCAATAAAGAAACATGATGATTTATTCATCTATCTTTCAGATAGGCTGATGGAAGAAAATGAACATGTGAGGAGAGAGGCTAGAGAATGTCTTCGCAAAGTAGCGCCAGTTTTTCCCTCTGGATGTGAGGAAATACTCAGGCGAGAATTAAGACATGGAAATAAACAGCACAGGAGTGATGCTTTTGCTACACTAAAAATCACTTCACAAAATTGGGTGGAAACTGGTTGTCTGCATCTAGACGAATTAATTCGAGAGGAAGATGTAGATTTGCGAAGAAGAGGGGCCAAAATCCTCAGAACAATTACCGCAAAAGGAGGAGCGACTGGTTGGGATTTGATTTCATGGTCGCTACAAGATGAGGATGCTCAGGTCAGGAGATCTGCATCAGCCTGCTTACCCACCCTAGCAAATGTCGAATCAAGGGTCGCTACAATTCTTGTGGAAGCCTCAATGTTTGACGATGATTCAGGTGTGAAAAAGAATATCATAAGGACGTTAAAGACCCTAGACATGCATAACCCAAGAGTCGCACAACTAATTCAGGACGGTGCAAGAGATAGAGACCCAGCGCTAAGAAAAGCCTGTATTGATCAACTTTCAATAATTTTCAGTGGAGAAAAATTACGAGAAGTGGCCGCAGAATTACTACGCCAAGAGACTCGACCAGAATTAAGGAAAAGGCTTGAAAGACTATCCAGAGATATTGATTGGGAAGGTACAGAAGAGGAGAAAAATCGCTCACTCGCCCCTCTTGACAAGGTATCAGAAGAATTTTCTGAAGTTGAATTGCCTGAAATTGATGGAATTAAACCAATTCAACAAAAAACAATGGAAAAAGCCACCCTTTCAGATTCTGAAAATCTGTTCCCACCACGTAGTGGTGAGGTAGAGTCCATCCGTGAAGGTCATAAAG
>CEVN01074001.1_pt1 | contig 15123 bp, 20 predicted proteins | sample 427041 | NCBI WGS metagenome assembly CEVN01 (sample SAMEA2623463, study PRJEB7988) | marine metagenome | biome: marine biome (ENVO:00000447); feature: surface water layer (ENVO:00002042); material: "saline water (ENVO:00002010), including plankton (ENVO:xxxxxxxx)" | depth 5 m
GTTGGTTCCGAACTTCAATGTTATTCAGTTTTATGGACAGGAGATCCGTCAGGAGGAAAATTAAATTTAAGAGACTCAGGTGAACATACTCATTTTCACTCTTATAATAATGATAAAGATGCTGGCCACTATCACTTTGATGTAACTCCTGAAGAGATTCAATATGAGGGATATTTTAATATTTCTAGAGAAGTTTATCGGGTGAATAACATTTATAAAGAACTAGCAAATAAAAATTAGCCAGTTGGTTGCGGGGGAAGGATTTGAACCTTCGACCTTCAGGTTATGAGCCTGACGAGCTACCAGACTGCTCCACCCCGCGATAATAATTATTTGGGTCTTTTCAAGTTTATCGCTTGTAACTTACCCCGTTCTTCCTTGATTTCAAATTGTATTTTTTGATTTTCTTTTAAAACTCTAAACTTTGACTTTTCTAGTGAAGAAACATGCAAAAAAACATCTTTTTCCTCATTATCATCAAGAGTAATAAAACCATACCCCTTTTTGGCATTGAACCATTTTACTTTACCGGAAGGCATAATATTCTCCTATATTTTTGGGAGGCTAAAATCTATTTTTTAGACGTTGGAATTTTTTTACTCTTTTAAGATTCTCAAGTTTAATTCTTTTCTTTTTTTCAGAAGGCTTTTCGTAATTACTTTTCATTTTTATAATCTTAAAAAAACCTTCTTTTTGAAGTTTTCTTTTTAAAACTCTTAAAGCCTGTTCAACATTGTTATCTTTAACGTCTATTTTAATAAATCCTCCGTAATTTTAATGTGCTAGTTATCACGATGTAACGATATTGTCTATATTTGATTTAATATGGTCTTTTTGGAATTTTACTTTCGAATTCAGATCTATATTTTTTTAGCTTTTGTCTTATTTTAGGATATTTTTGAGCTAAGATAGCAATTGCAAATAAAGCTGAATTTCTGGCTCCTGCTTTTCCAATTGCCAAAGTTGCTACAGGAACACCAGCCGGCATCTGAACAGTTGAATAAAGGCTGTCCACACCATTTGTTACACTCGGCATTGGCACACCCAGAACAGGAATAGTTGTTAAAGCAGCTGTGACACCTGCAAGATGTGCCGCTCCCCCAGCTGCAGCAATAATTACTTGGTAATCTTTTTTTTCAGCCTCAGAAATAAATCTTTCTAATCTCTTTGGAGTTCTGTGAGCAGATATTACTCTTGCATCAAAGCTGATTTCAAATTCTTTCAACATTTCACTGCAGTGTTCCATAACACCTTTCCAATCAGATTTACTTCCCATTATTATTCCTACTATTGGATCTTTAATTGATTTCACTTGTACCCTCCGATACCTGCTCTTTATCTTTTAATTTCTGTTCTTTTTCTTTTAATTTTTTCTCCCTCTTTACTCTTCTATCAGCCTTTTCTACTGCTTTTTCAAACAGCAATTGACTGCACAAACCTAAAATCACAGGATCTCTAGCTGTTAAATTTGAGAAGTTCCAATAAGTTCTATTTCTTATAAGTGCTACAGTTCCCTTAGTACTACCTACTAGCTTTGCAATTTGGCCATCAGATAATTGAGGAAAGTTTTTAACTAACCATAACACAGTATCGGGTCTGTCTTTTCTTTTTGATAATGGAGTGTATTTTACTTTTTTTCTTTCTTTCGAAACAACCACTTCCTCTTGGTTTTTTTTAAATAATTTAAGAGGCCTTGCATGATCTTTTGAACTAAGATCGATCTCTTCCCTGGTTAATTGACCTGCTAAAATTGGATTGTAAGCTTTAATTCCCTTCGCAACATCTCCATCTGCAATCCCTTTTATTTCTAGTTCATGCAGGTTGCAAAAATTTGCTATCTGTTTAAAGCTTAATGTTGTATTTTCAACAAGCCAAACAGCTGTTGCTTTTGGCATAAATGGTGCCTCAGGCATAATTTTAATTTTTTTGCTTTCTCAAATTACTAAATTTTTTATTATACTTGCTAACTCTACCTTTATCTAAAATTTTTTGACTGCCTCCAGTCCAAGCAGAATGAGATTTAGGATCTATATCAAGTTTGAGAGTGTCGCCTTCTTTACCCCAAGTTGACATTGTTTCAAATTTAGAGCCGTCAGTCATAACAACATTGATTTTATGATAATTTGGGTGAATTTTTTTTTTCATTTCAAAGACTATTATAATAATATCACGAATTGCTCAATAATTTTTTATAACAAATTTTTCAATTCTTTATGTATTTTTGTGTTACTTGCAATAATATCTATTTTTTCAGCTTGAAATCTGTCCTCTTTTAGACTGTCAATGAAACCACCGGATTCTTTTATTAAAATTATACCTGCCGCTACATCCCAATAATTTAATTCTCTTTGCCATGATCCATCGTATCTTCCAGCAGCCACATAGGCTAAGTCCAAGGCAGCACTTCCTGATTTTCTTATTGGAGGACGAATTTTCATTGATACTTTCTCAAATTCTTTAAATACCGAGTCTTTAATTTTGCTAGCAGCTCTCGGTCCGCCTGTTACAATCAGTGAATTTTTAAAATCAGATTTGTTTGATACCCTTATTCTTGAATTATTAAGATATGCACCTGACCCTTTATGAGCAGTGAACATTTCGTTTTTTATAGGATCAAAAATTATTCCACAAATTATCTCTTTATTTTCTTCATAAGCTATGGAAATTGCAAAATGAGGTACCCCATTTAAAAAATTTGTAGTTCCATCTATGGGATCAATTATCCATCTACTATTTTTATTTTCATTTTCTATTTTTCCAGTTTCTTCAGTTAGAACTGAGTATCCTGTATTTTCAATATTTAATTCTTTTAATAATATTTTTTCAACCCTTTTATCTGAAGCAGTTACAAAATCCCCTGGACCTTTTTCTGAAACTTGAAGTTTTTCAATTTCTCCAAAATCTCTTATTAAAACTCTAGATGCTTTCATACAAGCTTTGTACATTAAATTAAATTGAGGAGAATTTATTTTCATTAGTTTATTTTTTTTACATATTCTAAAGTTCTGGTATCTAATACGATTTTGTTACCAGACTCTATAAATGGAGGAACCATAATATCCAGTCCGTTCTTTAATTTTGCAGGTTTATAAGACGAAGCTACAGTTTGTCCCTTGATCACTGCGTCAGTGCTTTCTATGACACAATCAATATTAGTTGGTAGATCAATAGATAGAGGTTTTTCATCTAGGAAAGATATTGTTACTTTTAAGTTTTCAGACAAAAGTTTTATTTTATCACCTAATATTCCACTTTTTAATGAAATCTGTTCAAAATTTTTAGGATCCATAAAGAAACAATTTTGTTCATCACTATATAAGAAATTGAATTCTTTCTCCTCAAGTTGTGCTCTTTCAATATTTTCGCTAGATCTAAACCGTTGGTTAAGTTTTGTACCTTTAGTTAAACTTTTTAACTCTACTTGATTAAAGGCACCACCCTTACCCGGCTTTACGTGTTGAGCTTTGAGCACAGTCCAATAATCTTTATTTAATTCAATTATCATTCCGGGCTTGATTTCATTTCCTTGTATTTTCATTTTAATTAAATTCTTTAATAGCTTCTTTTGGTTTCAAGCGAGGGTTATTCCAAATATAACTGGATATTGCAAGGTAATTTGCCCCAACTTTAATTAAACTTTTGTAATTTTTATTATTAATTCCTCCAATAACGACAATGGGCAAATTGGTTCTTTTTTTACACCAAGTAATCAATTTTTTTTGTGCTTTTTTAGCTTTTGGTTTAAGTTTGGATTTAAAGAATGATCCTAAAGCAATATAAGTGGGCCTATCCTTAATTGCATTTAAAATTAATTTCTTTGATCCGTGACAAGTCAAACCAAAGATCATATTTTTTTTTAATAATTTCCTAGCTTTTTTAATTGCAATATCTTTCTGACCCAAGTGACATCCATCTGCATTGATTTTTTTTGCTAATTCAGGAAAGTCATTAATAATTAATTTAACCCTATATTTTTTTGTTATAATTCTAACTCTTCTTGCAATTTTAATTAGCTGATAATTTGGATATTTTTTTAATCTTAATTGAAAATATTTGATCTTTCCTGAAGATAGTACATCCTCTAAACTTTTAAAGAAATTAGGTTTAATTTTATTTGGAGATATTAAATATATACGTTTTATCAATTTTAAGCTGCAAAACTTTGCTCAAGCTTTTCATCCCATTTTGCTTCTGTTGAAGCGCCATTCATTTTAGCTCTGTGGTCAAAAACTTTTTGTATTTTGCTCGTGTCACTCATTGATTTAGCCCAAATTTTAAGTGCAGATTGTTGTAATGCTCTTCCATAAGAGAAAGTGAAATGAAAAGAAGTATTATTAATTTTATTTATCTCATTCAAGTTCTTGGTCGCTTCTACTTCACTTTGACCTCCTGAAAGGAAAGCTACACCAGGAACCTCACTTGGTATATTTTTTTTCAAACATTCAAGTGTTTTTTTTGCAATTTCTTCATTAGTAACTTTCTGTTCACAATCAGATCCTGGTAGTATCATATTGGGTTTAAGAACTGTTCCTTTAAGATTAATATTATGAATTTCAAGTTCTTTATAACATTCATTCAAAACTTTGCTAGTTACATCATAACATTTATCAATCGTATGATTGCCATCCATTAAGACTTCTGGTTCCACTATTGGTACCATTTTTGCTTCTTGTACAATTGCTGCATATCTAGCTAACGCGTGTGCATTAGACTTTATGCATTGATCACTTGGGTGTTTTGAGGAAATAGAATAAACTGCACGCCATTTAGCAAATCTTGCACCCAATCTATAATACTCTTCCATTCTACCTCTCAGACCGTCCAAACCTTCTGTAACCTTTTCTTTTTCTGATCCAGCTAAAACTTTTGCTCCTTTATCAACTTTAATTCCAGGGATAGAACCGCTTCTTTTGATTAATTCCGGAATCGGTTCACCATCACTCGAGGTTTGTCTTAAGGTTTCATCAAATAATATTACTCCACTTATAGATGTTTTCATCGAACTTGAAGTGAAAAGTGTTTCTCTAAAGTGAAGTCTATTTTTTTCAGTACATTCTACGTTTACACTTTTTAATCTTTTTTCCATTGTTCCAGTACTCTCGTCAGCAGCAAGTATCCCTTTACCTTTTGCGACCATTAATTTAGCTATTTCTTCAATGTTCATATAATTTAATTATCTTCTAATACTTTTACACCAGGCAGCTCTTTACCTTCAAGAGATTCCAAGAAAGCACCACCAGCTGTTGATAAATGTGTAAAAGCGTTTTCTAAGCTAGTTTTTTTAATTATTGCAACTGTATCTCCGCCACCAACGATAGAAATTAAGGAATTTGATTTTGTATTTTCAGCAATTTTTTTTGCTATATGCCTAGAACCTAATGAAAAACTTGTATTTTCATAATATCCAGCAGGCCCATTCCAAAAAACTGTTTTCGAGACATCTATAATTTTTGATATTAAATTCATTGTATTTTTACCTATATCTAAAATCATTTCATTAGAATTTATTTCATTAAGAGATTTATAAATTGGATCCCCATTCACATTCGAAGATGTATTACAGTCTACAGGAATAATAATTTTACAATTATTTTTTTCGGCAACAGAATTTATTTTCTTAACAGTAATTCCTGCATCTTTTTCTACAAGAGACGCTCCAACATCAACTCCATTATGCTTAATAAAATTATTCGCCATTGCTCCAACTATTATTAGATTATCTGCTATTTTTGATAGGTTTGATAAAACATTTATTTTAGTAGAAATCTTTGAACCACCAATTATACAAGTAACAGGTTTTTTTTTATTCTTTATTATTAAATCAATCGATCTAATCTCTTTTTCCAAGGTAGGACCTCCATAACTTTTTATAAATTTAGTAATTTTATGCATAGAAGCTTGTCTCCTATGGGAACATGAAAAAGCTTCATTTATATAAATGTCTCCAAGTTTGGACAGATTTTTTGCAAAGTTTTCATCATCATTTTCTTCTTCTTCAAAAAAACGTATATTTTCAAACATTAAAACTTCACCTGGCTTTATATTTTTAGATGCATCTATTGCTTTGTCGTCAATATTTTCTTTGTAAAAGTGAATTTTTCCATCCAATTTTTTTTCTAAAAAATTAAATATTGGTTTAAGTGATAATTCTGGAACTGGCTTTCCTTTTGGTCTTCCCAAGTGAGATAGTAAAATAATCTTAGCTTTATTTTCAATTAATTTATTTAAAAACGGTTCGACGACGTTTATTCTAGACTCATCATCAATTTTTGAATTTTTAATTGGTACGTTTAAATCAAGTCTAACTATAACTCGCTTTTCACTGACTTTAACATCATTAGAAAAGATTTTTAAGTTAGACATATGTCCAATTATTTCTTAATTCTAGCTTTAGCTATTTTAACAATTTCATCGCTAGTTAAGTTAAACAATTTATAAATATCCTTATACGGAGCACTTTTTCCAAATGTAGATAATCCAAGTGTAACGCCATTTTCACCAACAATACTTTCCCAACCGGTTTTGCTTGAAGCTTCTATTGAAATTTTTAAAGTTTCATTTCCAAGAATTTCATTTTTATATTTATCTGTCTGATTTTGAAATAAATTATAGCAAGGTACAGAAATTAACCTTGAGTTAATATTTATTTCTTCAAGTTTTTTATGAGCCTCTAAAGCAATTTCAACCTCTGAACCAGAAGCAATTAACACAACATCTGGGTTTTCAGAATTTTTTTTCAAAATATAGGCGCCTTTGGAGCACATATTTTCTCCGGAACTATGTTCACTTACATAAGGTAATTTTTGTCTCGATAAAGCTATAGCGCTTGGATTATTTTTACTCTTTAAAGCTATTTCCCAACATTCAATTGTTTCGTTTATATCAGCAGGCCTAAAAACATTTAAGTTTGGTATAGCTCTCAAATGTTCAAGTTGTTCTATTGGTTGGTGAGTTGGACCATCTTCACCAAGACCAATAGAGTCATGTGAAAAAATATATATAACTCTTAATTTCATAATGGCCGAAAGCCTCATTGATGGTTTTAGATAATCTGAAAAAATTAAAAATGTTCCTCCAAATGGAATTAAACCTCCATATAGTGCAAGGCCATTCATCACACCTGCCATAGCATGTTCTCTGACACCATAATGAATATAGTTTCCTGAAAAATTTTTCGATGTAATAATCTTTGATATATCTGTTTTGGTATTATTAGACCCACTTAAATCTGCTGATCCCCCAATTAACTCTGGCATAACATTGATTAAAGTTTTTATTACTGATGAAGAACACTGTCTAGTTGCCATTTTTGGTTTTGTTTGAAAAAAACTTAATTTTTCGTCACCAAGTATTTTTTCTAAATTTATTGGCAATTCATTTTTTATTATTCTTTCGTAATCTTTTTTAATTTTACTGCTTTTATCATCCAATATCTTTTTCCATTCTTTCTCTAGTTTTTCACCTCTGCTACCAATTTCTCTCCAATGACCCATTATTTCTGTTGGAATTTCAAAAGGTTCATATTTCCATTTAAGTTTTTTTCTAACCAATTTTATTTCTTCCTCTCCTAAAGGTGCACCGTGAGAAGACGCTTTGCCTGACTTATTAGGAGAGCCAAATCCTATTACTGTTTTACAAGATATTATCGTTGGTTTTTTGGATTTAGTAGCTTTTTTTATAGCATTAAAAATTTGCTTAAAATTGTGTCCATTTATTTCCTGAAAGGACCACCCGTAACTTTCAAATCTTTTTTTATAGTCGTCGGACACACTTAAAGATGTAGGTCCATCAATTGAAATTTTATTATTATCAAAAAAAACAATTAAATTTTTTAAATTTAAATGTCCTGCTAAACTCATCGCTTCGTGACTGATGCCCTCCATCAAGTCACCATCACTTGCAATTACATAAGTTTTGTTATTAATCAGATTATTTCCTAATTTCTTTTTCATAACTTGCTCTGCTATCGCCATACCCACAGAGTTAGCTAAACCTTGCCCTAATGGCCCAGTAGTAGTTTCAATACCAGAGCCTTTTTCATACTCTGGGTGTCCCGCGCAAATGGAATTTAATTGCCTGAAATTTTTTATGTCATCTAATTTAATTTTTTTATATCCGGTAAGATAAAGAAGAGAGTATAAAAGCATTGAGCCGTGACCAGCCGACAAAATAAATCTGTCTCTATTGATCCATTCTGGATTTTTTGGATTAAACCGCAGGTAGTATTTAAATAATACCGTAGCAACATCTGCCATCCCCATAGGCATACCTGGATGTCCCGAATTTGCTTTCTGAACAGCGTCAATCGATAAAAATCTTATTGCGTTAGATAAATCTTTTAATTTTGGATCCACTTATAAAATACCTATATAGACTTCAATTCATGATATCAATATTATGATATAAAAAAAATTAAGATGGAAAGTTTATTTAACAAAGAAAAGAGACTAGAAACAGTTTTAGACAAACTAAAAAGTTTGAGTAGTTCACCAAGTATCCACACAAATGAACTAGAACAGCTTTATGATGAGAAGAATCAATTACAAAGCGAAAAAATAGAAATTGAAAACAAATATAAAGATCTAGTCCAGAAATATAATGAATTGAAAACCCACTTAAAAAAAATGGAGCAAGAACAAAATAAAAATAAGCAGTTACAAGAACAGTTTAATCAAGATATAGAAGAATTAGGTCAGGAAACAGATTCTTTAGTGGATGAGATTGAAAAATGGCAAATATAAACATTAAATTTAATAACAAGGATTATTTATTATCATGTGATGATGGTCAAGAAGAAGACTTACAAAATCTAACAAAATTTTTAGACAAGAAATATTTAGACCTTAGAGAAAAACTTGGAAATATTGGAGAAAATAAACTTTTACTAATAACTGCTATTCAAGTCATAGATGAATACTTTGACTTAAAAAAGAGAGTTGTTTCTCAGAAAGAAAGTTTCGAAAGTTTATCAAAAAAATTTAAAGAGATGAAATCTTTAGCGATTGATTATAAAGATGGCAAAGAAACAGAAATATCAAAACTTAATATAGAAATTGATAAATTTAAAAAAATGGTAGAGGATAGTCAATCTATTTATGAAACAATGTTAGATAAAACCACAAAGTCTCTAGAAGAAATAATTGAAAAAACTGAAACCGTATCTAAAGTTCAGTGAATGGCATCCAAAGAAAAACTGAGAAAAAAATTTGTTTTACTAAGAAAAAAAAAATATTTTTCAGTTGAAAAAAAATTCTTTAAACCTCTTATCGAGTTAATTTCAAAAAAAAATAAAAAAAAAATTTCATTATATTATCCTTCCAATTACGAGGTTGACACAAAAAAGTTATTTGAAATATTAAAATCCAGAAAAATTTTACAAACTTCCTTGCCCATTGTTTCGTCAAATGGAGAAATGTTTTTTTCAAAGTGGAGTTTAAATGAACCTCTCAAAGTAAATAGATATGGTTTTTTAGAGCCAGTAATATATAAAAGAATAAGAAATCCGAACGTTATTTTAATACCACTTCTCGCATACGATAGATTTCGTAATCGTTTAGGTTATGGCAAAGGTTATTATGACAGATTTTTAAGGGATCAATTAATAAAAAATAAAAATATTTTGACTATTGGTCTTGCTTTTTCTTTTCAAAAATATAAAAAAATTCCTACTTCTAAATTTGATATGAGATTAGATTATATCTTAACAGAGAAAGGAATTTTGTAGATCGAAATGAATATTTTAGTTTTGGGTGATATTTTTGGTTCTTCTGGAGTAAAAGCAGTAACTGAAAAATTGCCAGGTATTATTAAGGAAAAAAATGTAAACTTCACAATTGCCAATGGTGAAAATGCAGATGACAGTGGCGTAGGAATTTCAAAAAAAAATACTGAAGATTTTTTTAAAGCTGGAATTGATGTAATCACTTCTGGAAATCATATTTGGGATCAAAAAGAGACTATGAAATTTATAAAAGATGAAAAAAGATTGTTGAGACCAGAAAATTTCATAAAGCCATCTCCCGGAGAAGGTATGGGTTTTTTTAATTCTAAGAATAATAAAAAAATTGCTGTTCTAAATCTTATGGGAAATGTATTTATGAAAAAAAGTGATGATGTTTTTCAAGCAGCAAAAAAGTTCATAGATAATGTTAAGCTTAAAAAAGATGCAGACTTTATCGTTGTAGACTTACACGGTGAAATTACAAGTGAAAAAATGGCAATGGCTTTTTTATTTGATGGGAAAGCAACGATCGTAGTTGGCACCCACACTCATGTTCCAACAGCAGATCACAGGATAATGGAGAAAGGAACTGCTTATCAAACTGATTTAGGTATGTGTGGTGACTACGAATCTGTAATAGGTATGAATAGAGAAAATTCCTTAAAAAAATTTTTAAAAGATCCATCAGCAAAAAAACATTTTCCATCTTCTGGAAAAGCTACAATTTCAGGAATATTAGTTTCTGCAGATAATGAAACTGGTTTGGCAAAAAAAATTCAGCCAATTATTTTAGGCGGTTCTTTACAAGAAAGAAAATAATATATGGCTGGTCATTCACATTGGGCAGGGATCAAACATAAGAAGGGAAGACAGGACCAATTAAGATCAAAAATTTTTTCTAAAATTTCACGTGAGATTACGGTAGCCGCAAAACTTGGATCAAAGGATCCAGATTCAAACCCAAGATTGAGATCTGCTATTGAATTAGCAAAAGAAGCTAATATGCCGAAAGAAAATATAAATAGAGCAATTAATAAATCTGAAACAGGTAATGGTGAAAATTTTGAAAATCTAAGATACGAGGGCTTTGGACCCAAAAAAGTAGTTTTAATTATAGAAGCATTGACAGACAATAAAAATAGAACTGCTAGCGGCATAAGAACTATTCTACAGAAATACGGAGGCAATCTTGGAGCATCGGGATCTACAGCTCATTTCTTTAACAATTGTGGAGTTATACAAATTTCTAAAGAAAACACACCAGATGAAAAAATATTAAATTTTGCTGCTAAAGCTGGAGCAAAAGATTGTTTTAGTTATGATATTTTTCACGAAATTATTACAAAAAAAGAAGATTTTTACAGAATAAAAAATCAAGCAGAAAAGTTGTTTAGTAAAATCACATATTCAAATATTGAGTGGAGACCATTAAATCAAGTAGAGTTAAAAAAAATTGAAAAAGAAGAAATCGAAAGTATGCTTGAATTACTTGAACAAAACGATGATGTTCAAAATGTTTTTCATAACTTTAAGGTGGTATAAATAAATTTTATGAGAATAATTGGAATAGACCCTGGACTAAGCGGTGGCATTGCGATTCTTGATGATTTAAAAATCTTCGATTTATTTGATATGCCTATAATGTCAGAAGGGAAAAAAAATAAAAATCAGTTAAATAGTGCTCAGTTAGTTAGTATAATTAAAAAGAATATTGTTTTAGATAATACGTTTGTAATAGTAGAACAAGTCAGCGCAATGCCTGGTCAAGGAGTTACAAGTATGTTTAATTTTGGACAGTCTTTTGGATCAATCAAAGGTATTTGTGCTGCTCTAAATTTACCAATTTTTTATGTTAGACCAACGAAATGGAAAAAGCACTTTGAATTAATTAACTCCTCAAAAGATGCCAGTAGAACAAAAGTAATTGAGATGTATCCTTCTATTTCTGCTAAATTGAGTAGAAAAAAAGATGTAAATAAAGCTGATGCTATTTTAATTGCTAGGTTCTTCAGAGATTGTCGTGCTCAATTTAACGAATAAATTTCAGTGCCAAATTGATGACACATTCTATACGTAATTAAACTTAATGGAACAGGAATTAGCAACTCAAGTAGTTGGCTTAGGCGGAGCAAATGATTTTTCTCTTTTACAGCTTTTTTTGAGAGCTGACTTTGTAGTTAAAACTGTAATAATACTGCTTATAGCAAGCTCTATTTTCTCCTGGGCTTTGATATTTGATAAAATAAGATTGTTTAGAAGAATAGATCAAACAACAAGATCATTCGAAGATAAGTTTTGGAAATCAAAATCTGCAGAGTCATTTTATAAAAGTCTTCCAGGAAAAACAGACGATCCATTAACAATAATTTTTAAATCTGCAATGGCAGAACTAATCAAAACAAAATCTAAGTCAAACACAGTTCAAAGTGCGAGGGTAGAAAGAGTTTTAGAAGTTTCAATTGATAATCAATTAAAAAATATTGAAAAGAATTTTACATATCTTGCTACAATTGGATCCACCGCTCCTTTTATAGGATTGTTTGGAACTGTTTGGGGAATTATGAATTCTTTTCAGTCTATAGCAATTTCTAGAAATACTAGTTTAGCGATTGTTGCACCAGGGATCGCCGAGGCTTTATTTGCTACAGCTTTAGGTTTGTTAGCAGCTATACCAGCAGTAATAGCCTACAATAAATTTAATAGCGATTCCCAAAGATATTTTGCAAGAGTTGATAATTTTTCAAAAAGATTTTTATCTATAATTTAATTTTATATGGCATTCTTAATTAACCGCTCAAAAAAAGAACCGATGAGTGAAATAAATGTAACACCATTTGTCGATGTAATGCTAGTACTTTTAATAATATTTATGGTTACAGCACCTTTGTTGACAGTAGGAGTACAAGTAGATTTACCTGAGTCAGCAGCGGACTCCCTTCCTGACGATCAAGAGCCATTGACTATTACAATTAATTCTAAAGGAGAAATTTTTATTCAAGAACATCAAGTAACATTTAAAAAAATTGTACCTAAATTATTAGCTATATCAAAAAACAGAACTGACACTAGAATTTACGTAAGAGGCGATAAGACCATAAATTATGGAAGAGTTTTGGAGGTAATGGGCAGATTATCCGGTGCAGGATTCTCAAAAGTTGCTCTTATTTCAGAGCCTTATAAAAATTGATGTTTTATGAGCAGAGGTTTACTATTTTCTTTTTTATTTCATACATTTGTTATCTTTATAACTGCTTTGACCCTACCTTTTATGATGCGTGAACCAATTGATGTGCCGCCTATTGTTTCCGTAGAGCTTATACAAATAAAAGATAAAACTTTTATACCTTATGCACCAAAAGCGAGAAAAATAATCGAGAAAGTCAAAAAGGAGAATAAAAGAGTAGTCTCCGAACAAGCACCGCCTTCTGCAAAAGCCAAAGAGAAACCTGACCGAATTCCTTTACCAGAGGATAAAAAAGAAACTAAACAAATAGTTAAGAAAAAACAGAATCCTGAAGAAATTAAACCACAAATAAGACAATCATCAGAGTTTGAGAAGGAAGAATTATTTGATACTAATGAAATTGCTGCTTTAATTGATAAAGCTAAAGAAGAGCAAGCAGAAACACAAAAAAAAAATAGTCAGATAACACAAAGCAATGTTAAAACTCCTTTTGCTAATGCATTATCTTTGTCAGAGGAGGATGCGCTTAGGGCACAAATATTTGGATGTTGGAGTGTTCCGCTTGGATTACCGTATGATAAAAATTTATTGGTAAGGCTTAAACTAAAATTAAAGCCAGACGGGAGAATACTTAAGGCAGAAATTTTAGATCACGCTAGAATGAATACACCAGGACAGAGTTTCTATAAAATTTTAGCAGAAAGTGCTTTAAGAGCTGTTAGAATTTGTCAACCTTTAAAAGTTCCTCCTACAGGATATGAAAGATGGAAAGATTTACAATTAAACTTTGATCCAACAGAAATGTTAAAGGGATAATATTATGAAAAAAACGATCATTACTTTTTTACTTTTTATATTAAGCATTGAGAATGCATTTAGTTTAATAAAAGTAGATATAACAAGAGGTAATTTAGATCCGCTGCCAATAGCTGTTTCACCTTTGCATATCGATAGTGAATCTGAGGATCTTAAGTCATTAAAAGGAAAAAAGCTTGGTGAAGAAATATCAAAAATTATAGAAAGAAATTTCAAATCTACTGGACTGTTTAACCCTTTAAAAAAAGATGCATTTGTTCAAAAACCTGATATTGCCCATATTAAACCTAGATTTGAGGATTGGAGGCTTATCAAAGCACAAGCATTAGTGACAGGCAAAATTTTGGTTAAAGATAATAAATTAAAAGTTGAATTTAGATTATGGGATTTGACTGCTGCTAAAGAAATGGTCGCATTGTCTTTTACAACTACACCTAACAATTGGAGGAGGGTAGCCCACATTATTTCAGATAAAATTTATGAAAGATTGACTGGAGAAACTGGGTATTTTGATACTAGGATAATATATGTTTCTGAAACAGGTCCAAAAGATCAAAGAGTAAAAAAGTTAGCCATTATGGATCAAGATGGTTTTGGCACCAAATATTTAACTTTAGGAAATGAGTTAGTTCTAACTCCTAGATTTAATCCAACCAACCAACTTGTAACTTATATGTCTTATTTCAAAAACTTACCAAGAGTGTATCTATTAGATATTGAAACTGGAATACAAGAAGTCGTAGGAAACTTTCCTGGAATGACTTTTGCACCACGATTTTCACCTGATGGAAAAAAAGTTATTATGAGTTTTGCTAAAGATGGTAATTCAGATATTTACTCAATGGATTTAGAAACAAGAGAAGTAGAAAAAATAACTGAACATTCAGCAATAGATACGTCGCCATCTTACTCGCCTGATGGTAAATATATATGTTTTAATTCAGATAGAAGTGGACTGCAGCAAATTTATGTTATGAGAAGTGATGGTACCCAGGTAAAAAGAATTACTTTTGGAAAAGGTATTTACGGTACACCAGTATGGTCTCCAAGAGGTGATTTAATTGCTTTTACAAAAATGAGAAAAGGAAAATTTTATATAGGAGTTATGAGGTCAGATGGTACCGGAGAGCGACTTTTAACAGAAAATTATTATCAAGAAGCACCATCATGGTCACCAAATGGTAGAGTTTTAATTTTTTATAGAGAAACTAAGTCTGATAGCAAAGGCAAAGGCTTTACCGCAAAACTATGGTCAATAGATATTACCGGGTATAATGAGAGGATGATTAAAACAGAAACAGATGCATCGGACCCATCCTGGTCCTCATTACTTTCAAAATAAGTGGTTTTTCTGTACAATTTATACTTGCAAGATTCCTTTAAATTTGGAATATTACAACAA
>CEVN01020363.1_pt1 | contig 15115 bp, 13 predicted proteins | sample 427041 | NCBI WGS metagenome assembly CEVN01 (sample SAMEA2623463, study PRJEB7988) | marine metagenome | biome: marine biome (ENVO:00000447); feature: surface water layer (ENVO:00002042); material: "saline water (ENVO:00002010), including plankton (ENVO:xxxxxxxx)" | depth 5 m
AATTGGTCAAATATGGGTTTTTGAAAGGAAAAGATGAAAAAAATATTCTTAACACTTATTATTTTGGCATTTGCTAGCTCTGCATACGCAGGTTCTTGCCCTATGTTAGCTGGTAAAGTTCAAAATAAAATCGAAGAAGCAAAAAAACTACATGACGAGGGTATTAATGCTCATAAAAGCGGTAACCATACCAAATCTGAAGAGCTTCTTAATAAAGCACTTGAGTTGTTTAAAAGTTAATTTTTTGGGGTAAGTTAATAATTTACCCCGAAATTTTTTAAAAAATATACTTATCTCCCAAATAGAAAACTAAACCCATAGCTATTCCCGTCAATATCCAAAAGATACTATCCTTCATGAAGATAAAAATTTCATTAAATTTGGCTTAAAATAATTCGGACCTTTCATCACCTTTCCATTCTCATTATAAATTGGTTTGCCATTGTTATCTAACTTGCTCATATTTGAATTTTGCACTTCATCAAAGCATTTATCTAGATTAATTCCGAAAGCATGGCCGGCTCCATAAGTAACATAAAGAATATCGGTTAGTGCATCTGCTACCTCTTGAATATTTTTTTCTCTCAATGCCGTTTTTAGTTCTTCTAATTCTTCAACTATTAAGTCGTATCGCAAATTTATTATTTTTTCTTCAGGGAATTCTGCTTTATTTTTAACATTCTGGCCAAATGTTCTCATAAATTTTCCTACTTTTTCAAAATTACTCATATTTCCGCCTTTATATTTTTATATTTTAAATATAAATATATTATATCAAAGAATCGCAAATGAAGTACAGAATTGAATTTGATAGCATTGGTAAAATTAAAGTACCTGGTGATAAATATTGGGGAGCTTCGACTGAAAGGTCTAATAAATATTTTAACATTGGTGATTTTCTTGTTAGGCCAATAGTTATCCAATCAATCGCAATAATAAAAAAAGCTGCAGCAATTACCAACTATAAAAACAAAGATTTAGATAAAAATATTAGTAGATATATAGTTAAAGCAAGTGAAGAGGTTATCAAAGGTAAACTTGACAATCACTTTCCTCTAAAAGTTTGGCAAACTGGTTCTGGAACTCAAACAAATATGAATGTAAATGAGGTTATTGCAAATAGAGCAATAGAAATGATGGGGGGCAAAATGGGCTCGAAAAAACCCGTTCATCCTAATGATCACGTTAATAAATCCCAATCTACAAATGATGTTTTCCCAACTGCTATGCATATATCCATCGCCATTAAGGCTAATCAAAAATTACTTCCGTCTTTGAAACTATTGGAAAAAGAGATAGGTAAAAAGGTAAAGGAATTTAAAAACATAGTTAAGGTTGGTCGAACTCATCTACAAGATGCTACGCCTATTACGCTCGGTCAAGAATTTTCTGGATACCAGTCTCAACTAAAAAAATGTATCGAGAGAATTGAGAGAGCATTAGATGAAATATATTATTTAGCGCAAGGTGGAACTGCAGTAGGTACGGGTTTAAATACACGAAAAAATTTTGATGTTAAAATTATCAAACAAATAAAAAAAATTACAAAACTACCTTTTAAAACTGCTAAAAATAAATTTGCTGCTTTAGCGGCTCATGATGCAATTGTAAATTTTTCTGGCACTATGAACACAACAGCTGTTTGTTTAATGAAAATTGCAAATGATATAAGATTTCTTGGCTCTGGACCTAGAGCTGGATATGGGGAAATTATTTTACCAGCTAATGAACCAGGTTCCTCAATTATGCCCGGAAAAGTAAATCCCACCCAATCAGAAGCCGTTACAATGGTTTGCGTAAAGGTTATTGGTAATCATAATGGAATAACAATGGCTGGGTCTCATGGTCATTTTGAATTAAATGTTTTTAAACCATTAATAATTCATAACATTTTGCAGTCTATAGAAATTATGGCTGATTCTTCAAAAACATTTGCAAATTTTTGTATTAAAGGAATTAAAGCAGATAAAAAAAGAATTAAATTTTTGCTTGAAAATTCCCTAATGTTAGTTACGGCACTTGCACCTAAAATTGGCTACGATAATGCAGCAAAAATTGCAAAACAAGCTCACAAAAATGGCACTAGTCTTAAAGAAGAAGTTTTAAAAACTAAATTAATTAGCGAAAAAGAATATCTAAAAATAATGAATCCAATAAAGATGACAAGACCAAAATAAATTAGTTTTAACTTTTTATATATTCAATTATTAGTTTTTTTCCATTTAATTATCATTTTTTTTATATTGGTAGATAGTGTATAACAAATTATTTAGAGAGATGACTTCGATAAAAAATTTACTTGATAATCTAAACAATGAACAGAAAAAAGCTGTTCTAAATACAGATGGACCTAACTTAATTGTAGCTGGAGCTGGATCTGGAAAAACTAAAGTTTTAACAACTAAACTTGCTTATATCATAAATGAAAAGAAAGCATGGTCTAATCAAATTCTTTGTGTGACTTTTACAAACAAAGCGGCAAAAGAAATGCAAAATAGAGTTTTAAATTATTTGAAAGGCGAGTCTAGTGCTGTGCCATGGTTAGGTACATTTCATTCAATTAGTGTAAAATTCTTGAGAAAACATGCTGAAGCAATAGGTTTTAAAAGTAATTTTACAATTCTTGATACTGACGATCAAAAAAAACTAGTTAGAAGAATTTGCGAAGCAGAAAATATTGATGCTAAAAAAATTTCTCCTCAATTTATTTTAGCACTCATAGATAGTTGGAAAAATAAAGGTCAACTACCTGATGAAGTAAAATTAAAAAAAAAAAATTCTTTAGAAGATAAAATTTTAAAAGTTTACAAAATTTACCAAGAAAAAACAAAAGATCTCAACGCTTTTGATTTTGGTGATTTAATTCTTTATACTGTACATTTATTTGAAAAGAATAAAGATATTCGTGAAATTTACCAAAATCACTTTAAATATATCTTAGTAGATGAATATCAAGATACAAATTTTATTCAAAACAAATGGTTAAATTTAATAGTTAATGAAAAAAGAAATATATGCTGTGTAGGTGATGATGATCAATCTATTTACAGCTGGAGAGGAGCAGAAATAAAAAATTTTCTAACTTTTGACAAAATATATCCAAATTGCAAAGTTTTTAAACTAGAGCAAAACTATAGATCTACTAAAAATATTCTCGCTACTGCTTCAAAATTAATTTCAAATAATAATAGTAGAGTTGGTAAAAAATTATGGTCATCTAGTAATGAAGGTGAGTTAGTTAAATTAAATTGTTATAGAAATGGAAAGGAAGAAGCACAAGGCATTAGTGATACAATCGAGAGTAATATTAAAAATAAATATTCCCTTAACAATGTAAGCATTTTAGTTAGGGCAATATATCAAACTAGAGAATTTGAAGAGAGATTTCTTAAAATAGGTATTGGTTACAGAGTTTTAGGTGGTATCAAATTTTATGAAAGAGCTGAAATTAAAGATGCTGTAGCCTACTTACGTATAATCAATCAAAAATTTGATGATTTAGCTTTAGAAAGAGTGATAAACAAACCAAGAAAAGGTATTGGTGAAACAACCTTAAAAAATATTTACGAGTTTGCCTCTAAAAACAACTTGTGTTTGGAGGATTCTATTAGAAAACTTGTAGAAAATAATAAATTTAAACCAAAAATAAAGACAGCTTTTACTAATTTGTTAAGTTTAATAGACAAGTGGAGAAATGACTCAAAATTAGTCAAGCATTTCGATCTTTTAAAATTGGTCTTAGATGAATCTGGATACTCATCATTATTAAAAGACAAAAAAGACCTAGAAAATGAAAATAGATTGGAGAATATAAAAGAATTATTAAGAGCGATGCATGACTATGATAATTTACAAAATTTTTTAGAACATGTTGCATTAGCAACCTCAATTGATCAAGAGTGGGAAGGTGAAAAAGTAAATTTGATGACTATGCACGCTGCTAAAGGTTTAGAATTTGATGTTGTATTTTTACCAGGTTGGGAAGAAGGATTATTTCCACACCAAAAATCTTTACAAGAAAAAGGTGATTTTGCTCTTGAGGAGGAAAGAAGGTTAGCTTACGTAGGAATTACAAGGGCGAAAAAAGAAGCCTTCTTATCTTTCGCTTTGAGAAGAATTTATCAAGGAGATTGGATGGACGCAGTTCCATCAAGATTTGTTAATGAATTACCTGATAAAAATATCCAGAAAAATGAGATGAAATTTGAAAAAGAAAAAGATGATTTTGATTTTAATCAGGATGTTGAAATCGAATTTGGAGAAGAGTTTAGAAGTCCAGGGTGGAACAGATTAAAGAAAAATAAACTTTTAAGATGGAAAAAATAAAAAAATTAATAAATCAATTTTCTAAATTAAATATTGACGGGTACTTAATACCTAAAAACGATGAATTTTTTGGTGAATATATATCTCCTGAAAAAGATGATTTAAAATACATAAGTAATTTTTCAGGTTCTTATGGTTTTGCTTTAATTACAAAAAGTAAAAATTATTTATTTGTAGATGGTAGATATACAAATCAAGCAATTAAAGAAAGTGGTAATAACTTCAATATAATTACATTAATGAGTGATAAGTTTAAATACTTTAACGGTCATGAAAAAAAAATCGCGTTTGACTCTAAATTATTCAATGAACTAACTTTAACAAAATTATTTGGAAAACTTAACCTCAAGTTTATTCCAATAAAAAAAAATCTTTTGGACATTCTAAGAAAAAGAAACAATCATAAAATTGTCCGTAAATTTTATTCATTAGAAAAATCAGTTACTGGAGAAGATTATAAAAAGAAAATTAATAAGGTAAAAAAATTTTTAAGAAATCGTAAGTTAGATTTAATATTCATTACAGCTCCAGAAAATGTAGCTTGGCTTCTTAATATAAGAGGCGAAGATACAGCTTATTCACCTATTCCAAATTCTTATTTGTTATTAGATGTAAAAAATAATCTTTTTCTTTTTTGTGATACTAAAAAAATTGATAAAAAATTATCAAAAAAACTTAGAGATATTAATATAATTGACATTATCAAAACTGAAGAATTTTTAAAAAAAGTAAAGAATAAAAAAGTTGTTATTGATCAATTGACTTGTTCTATTTTTTTTCAAAATTTAATTAAAAAAAATAATATAATTATAGAAAAAAAAGACCCAATTTACCTTTTGAAATCAATTAAAAATAAAATTGAGATAAATAATACTAAGGAAATTCATCTTTACGATGGTGCTGCCATAACAAAATTTATTTTTTGGTTAAAAAAAAATTATGGTTCAAGTAAAATTACTGAGATAGATGCACAAAAAAAATTGTTAAGTTTTAAAAAAAAGTTTAAAAAATTTAAGTCTCTTAGTTTTCCAACTATTTCAAGTTGCGGTTCAAATGGAGCAGTAGTTCACTATAATGCCAAAAAACATACAAATAAAAGATTAAAAGATGGAATGTTGTATTTAATTGACTCGGGTGGGCAATATTACTATGGCACAACTGATGCTACGAGAACTTTGGCACTCAATGTTAAAAATAAAAAAATAAAAGACATTTATACTAGAGTTCTTAAAGGTCATATTTCTGTATCCGAATTTAAAATAAAAAACAAAACTTTTGGAAAGACTGTTGATATGGCTGCAAGAAAATTTTTAAAGAAAGTTAAATTAGACTATCAACATGGAACTGGTCATGGTGTTGGTTATTTTCTTAATGTACATGAGGGTCCTCAATCAATATCAAAATACAATCAATCAAAATTTTATCCTGGTATGATTTTGTCTAATGAGCCTGGTTATTATAAAAAAGGTAAATTCGGAATTAGGATAGAAAATCTTGTATTTGTAAAACAAAAGACAAATCATTTATCTTTTGAAGATTTAACTCTTATACCAATCGATAAATCCCTTATTGAAAAAAAAATGATGAACAAAAAAGAAATTGACTGGTTAAACAATTATCACAAAAAAGTTTATTCAAAGTTAAAAAAGTTTATGAATAGCTATCAATTAGAAGACTTAAAGAAATCCTGCTCAAATATTTAATATTTTATACCATTCGGACTCAGTAAGAATTTTTATTCTTAACTCCTTGGCTTTAATAATTTTATTTTTAGTAGGTTTGGTTTCTCCTACCACCAAGAAATCTAATTTTCTTGAGATAGAGCCTAAAACCTTTCCACCTAAATTTTCTGTCATAGTTTTTGCTTCTGATCTACTCATCCTCTCGAATCCTCCAGTAAACATAATGTTTTTGTTACTTAATTTTCCAGTTTTATTAGTATCCTTATGATTAAGAATATTTAGCTCTGAAATAAAAGAGTCAATTATTTCAATATTGATTTTCTTTTGAAAAAATTTATCAATTGAATTAATTTGCGTTTCCCCAATTCCATCTAAGTCTTTAAGATCAGATAGTATTTGAATTCTTTTTTTTGGATTATATAAATCTTTGAATTTTTCTTTAGTTTTAAAATATTGAGCTAAAATTTTTGCATTTTCTTGACCTATATGTCTAATGCCGATTGAATAAATAAACCTATTAAGATTAATATTTTTAGCAGTGTCTATAGCTTTAGCTAAATTTTGACAGGATAAATTTCCCCACCCCTCAAGGTTCTCTATTTTGGAATAATTTAATCTAAAAATATCTGAAGGTTTTTTTACTAATTTTAATTTCCAAAATTGGTCTATAACTTTTTTACCAAGACCATCTATATTAAAAGCTTCTTTTGAAACTACATGTTTAAGCTTTTCAACTGCAATATAATCACAATCATAGTCTTTCAAACATCTTTTTACTGCATCTAGCTTTTTAGTTTGAGGATTAAACTCTTTTTTTATTAAACCACCACACAAACACTTATCTGGAAACCGAAACGGTCTTGAATTGTTTGGTCTTTTGGATTTATCAACTGATACGACTTGAGGTATTACATCTCCAGCTCTTTGTATTGTTATCATGTCACCCTCTCTTATATCTTTTCTATTTATTTCATCTTCATTATGTAATGTAGCATTTGAAACCATTACTCCTCCTACATTAACTGGTTCAATTTTAGCAACAGGTGTAATTGCTCCAGTTCTGCCAACTTGAATAGTAATCTCTTTTATTTTTGAGATAGCTTTTTCCGAAGAAAATTTGTAAGCAGTAGCCCATCTAGGTGAGCTGGAGGTACTTCCTAGTCTTTTTTGTAAATCAAGATCATTTATTTTATAAACAATCCCATCAATGTCATAATCTAATGAAGATCTTATTTGCTCAATATCTTTCTGGTGAAGTTCAATTTGCTCCAAGCTTTTTAATACTTTGTTATTCTCATTAACAATAAATCCCCATTTTTTCAAAGATTGAGTAAATTGAGATTGAGTTTTAAAGGTCATAGGTTCCATAACTCCAAATCCGTAAGCAAAAAACCTTAGTGGGATTTTAGCCGTTTCTCTATAATCTTTTTGTCTTAAAGATCCGCCTGCTGCATTTCTTGGATTAGCAAAATTTTTATTAATGATTTTGAAATCTTTTTTTCCAATATAAACTTCTCCTCGAATTTCAAGTACTCTTGGAATATTTTTATCTGTAATTTTATTTGGTATTTCTTTTATTGTCTTTAAATTCGCCAAGATATCCTCACCTGTAATTCCATCACCCCTAGAGAGCCCTCTGGTTAAAACTCCTTTTTCATAAATTAAAGAAGCAGAAATACCATCAATTTTTAACTCTGAGGAAAATTCAAATTGTTTATTTTTGACATTTAGGTAATTCGATATTTTGGACACAAAGTCTTGCATTCCCTTTAAATTAAAAACGTTTGAGAGAGATAACATTGGTTTAAGATGTTTGATTTTTTTGAATTTCTTAGTTAATGGAGCTCCAACTTTTTCTACTTCGGAAATTTTTTTTTTAAGAAATTTATACCTTTTCTCCAAACTTAAAAGTTCCCTTTTAAGTTTATCGTATTTAGAGTCTGGTACAAGAGGGGAGTCTAAATTAAAGTAATTATGGTCATATTTTTTTAGTAAATCTAATTTTTTATTATAATCGTCTTGAATATCTATTTTCTTTTTCATTACTTATTTAATATTCTATTAATCATTTTTTTTACCAAACTCGTTTCTTGATCCTTAGAGGCCTTTTTTAATTTTTTTTGCTCAATTTTGTAATCTTTATTGATTAAAGAATATGAATTCTCATACCATTCACTAGAGTTGTAGTTATATCCTAAAATTTTTGCGATTTTTTTTGACTCTTCAAGAAGACCAAGATTGTAGTTAATCTCAACTAAACGATGTAACGCTTCCTCAATAAAAATTGTATCATCATAATTATTTACAATATTATTTAATCTATTTATCGCAGGGATCCATTTTTGTGTTTTTATATAGTATTTAGCTATATACATTTCTTTAGCAGCCAATTGATTCCTAATTAAACCAAGTTTAAATTTTAAATCTAGCGAATAATCAGTATTGGGATATTCAATTAAATAATTTTGTATCATTCTCTTTGACTTTAATAATGGCCCAATGTCTTTTTCCTCACCCAAAATTTGTTCATAATAAGATATGGTCATCAAATATTTTGCATAGGCAACGTTCTTGTCAGCTGGATATCTTTTTACAAAACTTTCTAACTTTACTAACGCTTCATCATAAAAATTAATGGAATAATAACAAAACCCTGACATCAATGAAGCTTTGGCTGAAGCTTCTATTTCTGGAAGAATTTTTTCAGCTTCAGCAAATTTTTCTGCTGCAAAATAGAATTCGCCGATATTCATTGCATTTAAAGCTTCCTCATAAATTTTGTACGCTTCTTCCTCGTTTGGAGGTTTAATAGAAACTTCCTCTTTTTTTGCACAATTTGAAAAAACAAAAATTACAATGAAAATTAAAATTAATCTTTGATACATTTTAAATACATATCAAAAAAATTAAACTAGGTAAAATTATGTTTATTTAAACACTGATTGATTGAGGATTTTTTGTATCAATAGAAGTTTTATTATTAGTATCTATTAAACTTTCTTTTTCTATAGACCAGTTTGAACTATCTGAAAAAAATTTAATAAGAAGTTTGTTGGTCAAAGCATGTCCTCCTCTTGAAGTTTTAACATGGCCAAAAAGTCTATGGCCAGATAACATAAGATCTCCCAGACAGTCTAAAATTTTATGGTACACAAATTCGTGTCTATTTCTTAAACCATTTTCATTTAAAATTTCGTTTCCTTTCACTACAATAGCATTATCTAGCGATCCACCTTGTGCTAATCCTTGGCTTTTAATAAAATCAATATCCTCATAGAGACAAAATGTTCTTGAGGCATATATTTCTGACAAATCTCCATCGCTCAATTTAAAAGTTTTTCTTCTTGTTCTTATTAAAGGATTTTCATATACAATTTCAAAATCTACTATCAAATCATTTTTTAAAGGTTCAATTGAAATAAATTTAGTCCCATCTTTTATTTCAACTTTTTTGAGAACATTAATAAATTTTCTTGGTGATTTTAATTCTTTCGTTCCAACTTTTCTTATTGCCTCAACAAAATCATTAGAGGATCCATCCATGATTGGAACTTCTGGTCCATTTATTTCAACCAAGACATTATCTATGCCTTCTCCAAAAAAAGCAGCCATCAAATGCTCAACTGTTGAAATCGTAACTCCTTTTAGATTTTTAATTTTTGTACATAAAACTGGATCAGTAACATTTTCAAACTTAGCCTCGATAATATTATTTTCTGGAATGTCGGTTCTTTTAAATTTAATTCCATGGTCTTCCTCAGCAGGTAAAATTTTCAAGTTTACTAGCTTTCCGCTATGAAGGCCAATGCCCTCTATATTTATTTTTTGAGTTAAAGTTTTTTGTAAGTTTTTCGACATTGCAAATGTATACACAAATCAAGAATAATACTTAAAACAACTAATGTTTCAAAAAAAAACAAATATTAGTCAAATAAAGAGGAAAAAATATTAGAAATGAATGATTTTTTTTTAATCATCATAGGTAGAGCTTCTTTATCCCACCCCTTACCTATCAATTCACCAAATATTTCCATCAACTCTAAATGGTAGTTATTTTTAATAGGATAATCAACAGATTTATGTTTCAAAAATTTTTTGAAATAATAATTCAAATTATTCGCAATAGAAACATCTTCAAAACTAAGAAAGGTTATAATTTTTTTATTTTTTAAGTGATTGAAATTAATATTTTTCTCAAGAATTATCTCAACTATTTCGCTAACTCGAGATAATATTATTTCTAAAATAAAATTTAATTTTATTTGTTTAAATTTATCCTTCTCAAAATATTTTTGATCTAACAGACCATCCTTATTAACCTTTTCAAAATTTGTATTGACAAAAATTTTTTCAATTGTTTCAAATTTTAATTCCAATATTTTTGAAACATCTCTTTTTATCAAGTCAGAACCAAATTTAAAATGCTGATAAAAAATAAATGACGAGTTTTCAAATAAATTTATATTTATTGAATTTTTAAGAATATTAATTTTGATAAAACTTTCTACTTTATATTTTTGAATTAATTGAACACCTTCAATAAACTTTTTTAACAGCACTCTTTCAGGTTTAAGGTTACACTTATTAAGTAAATGAACAATACTTTTAAAATCATTACTGTTTATTAAAAAAAAACTTAACTCATGGCTATAAAGGTTTCCTCTTAATCCTATAGGTATATTTTCTAAGTAATTACTATCTAAGCAATAATTCGCATTAAATAGATGTATAATTTTTTTATGGTTTTCAGTTTGAGTAAGTTTATTCTTTAGATTATTTAATATGAATGAAATATCATCAGATAAGATTTGATTTCCATTAAGAGTTTGAAAGCCTGATACATTAATGCTCTCAATATCAAAAGTATCGACTAGTACATTTGCTGTTTTAAATATTAAATCAGTTTTTTTTTCTAAAGCAATTAATCCTTTAGATAAACTTTCATAGCTCTCAGATAGATTATCAATTTTTCCGTTTTTTATACCCCTTGATTTAATAATTTCTTTATCAATTATCTTGAAATTTAATTGCTCGTCAAATTCACCAGCAACTAACACAAAATTGTGGTCATTGATATCTATTAGAAGTTTTTTTTCTGAAAAATCATACATTTATTTCACTATCAATTGATTTTTTATTCTGAAATCAAACGTTTTAAATTTTTCAAAGTTTACATTTTTGTTCAACTTAATAAATTCAATGAGACTTTCTTTATAATTGATGGGTGGTAGTTTAATTATACGATTATCTTGTAAATTAATATCCCATCTACCAACTTCAAAATGATTATACGATTTTATTTTATTAATCGGAAAATTTAAATCAAGCAATGTATTGTACAAAGAAACAAAGTTTTCTTTTTTTCCAATTATAAAAGGAAGATTGCTCAACCTTTCATCTTCAAAATATTTAACTTTTTCGTTATTGCTTGTAACGAAAAATTTATCTTTTTTTTCAAATAATATCGCAATAGGTTTTTTTTCAAAAATTGTAAATATTAATTTATTGGGGTAGATTTTTTTTACTTTAATTAATTCTATTAAATCAAATTTTTTTGTAACTAAATTTAATTCATTTTTGTTAAAATTGACTAAGTCTTTACCTTCATACAAATAATATAAATAATTTTTTAATTTAATTTGGTTTACATAATTTGAGTTTTCAACTTTTATGCCTTTAATTTTAAATAAAACTATTTTTTCATGCTTATGATTTGGCTGAAAAGTTGTTAAGGTCAAAAGAAAAAAGAATAAAGTTAAAAATGTTATTTTTTTACTCATTTATTGATTCTTGAGTTTAACAATAATTTTTTAATTAACAACTCAAATGTAATTTTACAATGAGCAGCTATTTCAGGAACTAAAGAAAGTTTTGTCATTCCTGGTTGAGTGTTGAGCTCTAGTAAGTAAAACTTATTATTAAAAAATTTAAAATCTGATCTGGTAACACCTTCACATTTCAAAATCTTATGCGCTTTTTCAGCTATTTTCAGAACCTCATTATATTTTTTTTTTTCTAATTCTGCAGGCATTATGTGATCGGTTTTTGCTGATGAATAATATTTTGCTTTATAATCATAGAATTTTCTTTTTGGCCTTAATTCAATGGCTCCTAGAGCTTTTCCGTTCAAAACAGCTACTTGAATCTCTTGTCCGCCTATAAAGTTTTCTACTATTAAATTTTCATAACTTCTAATCATTTTTTTTACATGATTAAAAGCTGATGTTATGTTCTTGCAAATTTTTACTCCTATACTTGAGCCTTCATTGGTTGGTTTTATAACTAATGGAAAGTTGATTTTTTTTGTTTTTATTATCCATTTTAATTTTTTAAGTAAATTATCATTATTATTTATAATTGAATATTTAGGAGTATTAATCTTATTTCTTATAAATATTTTTTTTGATATAATCTTATCCATCGCTTGCATTGATGAGATAACTCCAGAGTGAGTATAGGGTATTTTTAGATATTCAAATATAGTTTGTGCTATTCCGTCTTCTCCTTCTTTTCCATGAAGAGCGTTAAATATTATATCGACTTTTTCTTTATCAATTGTGTTATAGGAATTTTTTTTTGGATCAAAATAAACAACATTAAATCCCAAATCTTTAATTGCTCTAGCACATGCCTTCCCAGTTAATAAGCTTATTTCCCTCTCTTTAGAATTGCCGCCCAAAACCACCATTACAGTTTTTTTTTTGTTTTTCATGTTATTGCTCACCAATAATTTTAATCTCTAAGTCTAACTTTATATTAAATTTTTTTTCTACTTGGTTTTGAACTTTCTTGATTAAGTCTTCTATGTCTTTAGAAGAAGCATTTCCCTCATTAACAAAAAAATTATAGTGTTTCTCAGAGATAGAGGCACCACCACACTTAATTAGCTGACACTGAGAATCTTTTATTAATTTCCAAGCTTTTAGATTTTCAGGATTTTTAAATGTACTTCCGCAAGTTTTAATTTGGCTTGGTTGTGATATTTTTTTTTCATCTAGTAATCTTTTTTGTTTTAATAAAATATCTTCTTTTTTAGATGGAGTGCCCTTAAATTTAGCAGAAATTATTATATGATTTTTAGGCATGTCATTGCCTCTGTAAAAAAAATTTATATCTTTTTTTTTAAACTCATGCTCTTTGCCTTGAAAATCTACAGTTTTTACAGATGCAATTATTTTTGAAATGTCGTCTCCGTAGCATCCGCTATTCATGACTATGGCCCCTCCAACAGAACCAGGAATACAAGACAAAAATTCAAAACCGCTTAAAGAATTTTCGCTAGCAAATCTTGCTAAATTTTTATCTAAAGTTGCAGCGCCTACTTCAATTATATTTGGTTCGGATATATTAATACTCGCAAATTTAGGACTTAATTTAATTACAATTCCTTTACAACCTTTATCTCTAATTAAAGTATTGGAACCCGCACCAAGAAGGGTTATGCTTTTATCTATATTTTTTACTTCTTGTAAAAAATTAATTAGTTGATCTTTGTCTTTTGGTTTAAAAAAAATATCAGCTGGCCCACCTAAATTAAACCAACTATACTTTGACATATTTTCTGCTATCAAAATATTTTTTTCGAATTTTTCAATTATTTTATTAGCATTCATATTAATAAGCTATCTTTAAGACTTCTCATCCAAGATGAAATAGTCCCAGCCCCCATTCCAATTATAATTTCGTTTTTAATAAGATTTTTTTGAAAATATTTTCCTAGTTCTTCTTTGTTTTGAATTATTATCACTTGGACTTTTGAATTTTTTGCTATTAGTCTCGCAAAATTTTCCATATTAAAATTCCCAATTTTTTTTTCTCCTGCAGCATAAATTGGACATAGAATAACGCAATCAGAATTTTTAAATGATTTAGAAAAGTCAATTTTCAACGATTGAACTCGTGAGTATCTATGCGGTTGAAATACAGAAGTAATTTTTTTATTTTTTGAAACTTTTTTTATTCCTTCTAATACTGATGATATCTCAGTTGGATGGTGAGCATAATCATCGTAGAAAGTATTATTTCTTAATGAAAAAATTTTAGTCATCCTTCTTTGAACTCCTGAAAACGTCATTAAAGCTCTTTTTATAATTTGGATTGAAACTCCAAGATTTAAACAAACACATATTGCGGCAGTGGCATTAAGAATATTATGTTCTCCCAATAAATTCAAAGTAATATTTTTAATTGACTTTTTATCTTTATTAGATTCTTTTAATATTAAATCAAATTTACATTTGTCTAATGCATACTTTGGGTTAACAATTCTATAATCAACATCTTTTTGAAAGCCGTATGTAATAAAATTTTTAATTTTAATCGATTTTTTTAATTTTCTTATATTAGGATCATCTAAACAAATAATACATTTTCCTATTGGAGGAGTTTTGTGAATAAATTTTAAAAAACTTTGTTCTAAATTTTTATAATTTTTATAAAAATCAATATGTTCTTCATCAAGATTGGTGACGATAGAATAATTAATTGGTAGTTTTAAAAAGCTGCCATCAGACTCATCTGCTTCTAAAACTGCCCAATCACCTTTACCAAGTTTAGCATTATTTTTAATTGAGTTTATAACTCCGCCGTTGATGATAGTAGGATCAAGTTTTGTCATAGATAATATTTTTGCGACCAAAGAAGTTGTCGTAGTTTTACCGTGTGATCCAGTGATTACTATATTTTTTTTAAGTGCTACAACATTAGAAAGCATTTCAACTCTTTCATAAATAGGTAATTTTCTTTTTTTTGCAGATTTAATTTCCTGATTATTATTTTTAATTGCAGAAGATTTAACAATTATTGTTGCCTCTTTTATATTGCTCTGTTTGTGGCCTTTAAAAAATTTAATACCTAAGGCTTTACAATTTTCTACATTTTTATTCTTAGCTAAGTCACTCCCTTGAACATTAAAACCCATGGTGCGCATTATTTGCGCGAGACCGCTCATACCAATTCCACCAATACCAATAAAATGTATTTTTTCTTTTTGACCAATTTTTATTTTCATATAATTTTTTCAATCTCTAAATTGACAATATTGTAAGTATCTTTATCTGTATATTCTCTTTGTTTTTTTTCAATTTGTTCTAGTATCGACTTATCCT
>CEVN01058550.1_pt1 | contig 15099 bp, 15 predicted proteins | sample 427041 | NCBI WGS metagenome assembly CEVN01 (sample SAMEA2623463, study PRJEB7988) | marine metagenome | biome: marine biome (ENVO:00000447); feature: surface water layer (ENVO:00002042); material: "saline water (ENVO:00002010), including plankton (ENVO:xxxxxxxx)" | depth 5 m
AAGTTTTCGGAACCGAATTATTGGTACAAAATCACTCAACAGTAACTAACTTGTCAGAGAGGGATGAATTCGATTCCTTCCAATATTTTATAGAATTCACAGTAACAGTTTCTTCATCCAATTTAAATAATTATTTCTATTCAGAACACCAACAATATTTATACGATACCATTAAAGAACTTCACGGAAAAGGATTGGGATACAAAAAGATTTCCAATTGGTTTAATGACCGGGATATCAAAACTCCGAGGGGAAGTGAGTTTAAAGGAAATTATGTTTTTTCAATTTTAAAAAAAGGAAGAATCAGGGAAGTAAGGTTGAATAGAGAATCTGAATGGAATATTCATTCCGTGAAAATAGTTTTTTGTTAATTTTGTAATATGTCTAAATTCTCATTATTAAGTATTGAAGAATTAATAGAAAAATTAAATTTTATTAATAACGATTCTGTTCCAAAATGGGGTGTAATGAACCCATCTCAAATGTTAAGACATTGTTCCAAATTTATAGATTTATATTTAGGTAAAATCACCGTTCCATTTTGGTATAAATATTTTGGTGTTACAATTGGGAAATTATTTTTAAGATATATTTCTAAAACAAATCCATTAAACACTCCTAAAAATATAAGAACTGAAAAATCTATAAAAATATCAGACACTAGTTTAAATTTTGAATATGAAAAGGATGTGTTAATTCAAAAACTAAGAAAATTAAACACTCTTAAAGGTCCGATACATCACCCTATATATGGAAAAATGAAAAGTGAACAAGTTATATTTTTGATTATTCATCATACGACCCATCATTGTAATCAATTTGGTTTAATATAGTTCAAGTATAAATCAACCTAGAATTCCTTACTTACTCCACCGTAACTGATTTAGCCAAATTTCTTGGTTGATCGACATCACAACCTCTTAAAACAGCAATATGATAAGAAAGTAATTGTAACGGAATATTTGTCAATAGTGGACTTAACTCTTCAAAGCAATTTGGAATCTCAATACAATAATCAGTTAATTCCTTTACAATACTATCACCTTCCGTAACTACAGAAATAATCCTTCCTCCTCTAGCTTTAACTTCCTGTATGTTACTAACAACCTTTTCGTAATTACCTTTTTTAGTGGCAATAACAACAATTGGCATTTTATCATCAATTAAAGCAATCGGCCCATGCTTCATTTCGGCTGCTGGATAACCTTCAGCATGTATATATGAGATTTCTTTCAATTTTAAAGCTCCTTCTAACGCAACTGGAAAATTATATCCTCTACCCAAATAAAGGAAGTTTGTTGCGTTTTTAAACTGTTTAGCTATAACTTCAATTTGAGAATTAATATTTAATACTTTTTCAATTTTCGAAGGGATTAAGTCTAATTCAGTAATAATTTGATGATAATCTGTGGTTGACAATGTCCCTTTTTGTTTACCAAGTCGCAATGCCATTAATATTAGCACGACAACTTGTGTCGTAAAAGCTTTGGTTGAAGCTACACCTATTTCAGGTCCGGCATGCGTATATATTCCGGCATGTGTTAGCCTTGGGATTGATGATCCAACTACATTGCAAACCCCCAAAATAGTCGCTCCTTTTTCTTTTGCAAGTTCAAGAGCTGCTAATGTATCCGCAGTTTCTCCAGATTGTGAAATAGCTAAAACAATATCATCTTCATTTATAATTGGGTTTCTATATCTAAACTCTGAAGCATATTCTACTTCGACTGGAATTCTTGCAAAATCTTCAAACAAATACTCCCCTATTAATCCAGCATGCCATGAAGTACCACAAGCTACAATAATAATTCGACGAGAATTAACGATTTTTTTTTCAAAATCCAAAATGCCTCCAAGCTTAACCTCTTTGTTTTCTGGATTAATTCTACCCCTCATAGTGTCCAAAATACTCTTTGGTTGTTCATAAATTTCCTTTAGCATAAAATGAGGAAAGCCTCCTTTTTCTATATTATCTAAACTAACTTTCAATTCATGAATATAAGGAGTAATGGATTTATTTTGAATTGTTTTGATTTCTATATTTTCATCACAATTTAATCTAGCTATTTCCCCATCCTTCAAATAAATAACCTCGTTAGTATATTCAATAATTGGTGAAGCATCTGAAGCTACATAATATTCATTTCTTCCAACTCCAATTAATAATGGGCTACCTTTTCTTGCAGCAATAAACTCATTATTAATACCCTCTTCAAACACAACTATTGCATATGCCCCTACGACTTCATTTAAAGCAATTCTTACTGCCTCAAATAAGCATACGTTTTCATGATTTTTAATCTCCTCAATTAAATGCACAAGAACTTCTGTATCAGTATTACTCTCAAATACATGACCTTTATCTATTAATGCTTTTTTTATAGAATCATGATTTTCTATAATCCCATTATGAATTAATGAAAGCTTTTTATCTCCAGAAGTGTGTGGATGTGCATTAATTTCATTTGGTACTCCGTGTGTTGCCCATCTAGTGTGCCCTATTCCAATACAACCATCATAATCTTTTTGTAATACATAAGATTCTAAATTAGAAACCTTACCTTTTTTCTTATAAATGTTAGTACCACTTGTAGAGCCTAAAGCAATACCGGCAGAATCATAACCTCTATATTCTAATCTTTTTAGCCCCTTAATAATAATTGGATAGGCTTGACTCGAACCAACATATGCAACAATACCACACATATTTTATAATTCAGAATAATAGATTTTTAATAACACTTCTTTTTCGAGTAACGTTCTATTAGCATTAACAGCACCTCCTCCAGAAAGCAAATACAGTTCTGGAGTGTAATCAGGGTTAGTTAAAAGCTGATATAAATATCTTGTAATATTAAATTGATATTTTTCATTGTTTAAATCCCCTCCAAAATAATCATCCCCTTCAAGCAAAAAATCTGATAAAAATATATTTTCACCAGCACTATTTGTTCTAACTAAAACTAATTTATTATGAGCTAAATATTCAGATTGTGAGCCGTCTAACACATTAAATTCAATAGTAGCTTTGTTAATCACTTGATTATGTAAAAGCACTCTAAGTGAATCAATATTATTAAACGAAATCTTGGCTTTATATCCCGCCATAGATTGTATGTAAATTTTTGAAATATCTTGTATAATATTTTCGGAGCTTTTTTCATTAAAAATGTTAACTCGAGCTGCATCGCCACCAACCTGGAAGTCTAATGAAAGAGTGTCACTTATATTTTCATCATTTTTATAATAGATTTTAAAATATGATTCAGACCCATTTGGATTTAAGTATAACATTGCATTAGACCCAAAGGCAGATAATGACAAACCCTGAAATTGTGAAAGAAAAGTCTCATTGTCTACAAGTAACTCTGACCCTAGGTCGATTATTTGCTGACCAAATTCATTTGTTAATTTAATTCGAATATTAGGGTTGTTAGAGCTTTCAGAAATAGTATATTCTTCAACATTATATACGTTTGAAGCAGCTAATTGAAATGTATTGCTATAATACATCGAATCATTGTGCAAGTCAGTAAAAATCCTTTGTACTGATATGTTATCAAACTGTGACATGTCCCCGTACGAGCCAGAGTAGGTATAGGATAAAATGACAGAGTCAACTATAGGGTTAGTACCTAAGTCTATATTATTTTCAGTTAAAAGCAACTGTGTATAAAAGCCTGCGCTATTTAAGCCAAAAATAGGGTCATGAATTTCTCCTAATGTTAAACTCACAACATTATCTGTTCTAAGAGAATCTTCTGATTCAATTTCAGTTTGAAAGTCACTTGATAAAGAATTAAAAATAAGTATATTATCCGACTCTGGCTGAACTTCAAGCCCTAAAACATCAGGGTCTGTGCATGAAAAGCAAAATACAACTAAGAAAAAAGCTATGTGCTTAAATAAATTCATTACTTTTTTGTAATTAGAGCGCTACAGTCTCTAAAGTTTGTTTTTTTTTATCTAAAATTTTATCATATAACTCTTCATATGCATTAATATAATTGTCAGCTCCAGGATATTCTAAAAACTCCTTGCCAGTTGATTTAGCATAATTAATAACAGAATTATTAATATTTGGACTGGCTTGAACAATTGCATCTGAGTAGTCAATTGCAAACTTATGTAAATTGCCAATAGTAGGCTTGATAAGCCTAGCAACATCTTTTTTATCAAGATTTTCAAACAAAAGTTTATCTGTAATATTATTACTTAAAACTCCCTTAAATGTATTTTCAAATAAAGAATATATAACCTTAACATTTTCAAATAATGGGTCTTGAGAATATAATTTTTTTATATACATTGGAACTAATGAGGCAAACCAACCTTGACAATGAATAATATCTGGAGCCCATCCTAATTTCCTAACTGTTTCTATAACTCCTTTACAATAAAAAATTATTCTTTCATCATTATTTGACATGAAATCACCATCTATATCATGAAACATTTGCTTAGAAGGGAAATACTCTTCATTATCAATAAAATAAACTTGAAGTCTTAATTTTTGAATTGACGCCACCTTAATAATTAACTGATGATCAAAATCATCAATAATTAGATTCATTCCTGAAAGACGAATAACTTCATGTAATTGATGTCTTCTTTCATTAATTGTTCCAAATCTTGGTAAAAACATTCTAATATCTTTACCACCTTCTTGTATTTTTTGTGGTAATAAACTTGAAATTTCTCCCATATCGGTTTCACCCGTATAGGGATTTATCTCTTGTGAGACATATAATACCCTCTTTTTTTCCATTTCTAAATCTTTATTATGCAAAAATATATAAAAAAATATGTAAAATCAAAGCTTTTAGGCTAGTTTTGTTTCAAGACAAAAACTTAATTTTATAAGGTTAATGAAAATTTTTAAAACTAAAGAGTCTCTTTCTGCATATTTAAATTTATTAGATAAAAAAAATAGTATTGGCTTTGTGCCTACTATGGGGGCAATTCACAATGGGCATCTAAAACTTATAGAAACCTCAAAAAAACAGTGTAGAAAGACTATTTGTAGCATTTTTATTAATCCAACCCAATTTGATAACACGGAAGACTATAAAAACTACCCAAAAAAACTAGATGAAGATTATATTAAGTTGCAACAAGCAAAGTGTGATGTGATATACTCTCCAGAAGCACCCGATTTATATAAAAAAAATGAAACTGCAAAAAAATTTAATTTCAAAACATTAGACTTATCAATGGAAGGAAAATTTAGACATAATCATTTTAATGGTGTTGCAACAGTAATAGAAAAACTTTTTCAAATTATTAACCCTACCAAAGCTTATTTTGGAGAAAAAGATATTCAACAACTGCAAATAGTTAAATCTCTAGTAAATCAAATAAATTCAAAAACAGTAATTATTGGTGTGCCTACTGTAAGAGAGAAAAATGGTTTAGCAATGAGCTCAAGAAATAAATTACTTTCATTTGAAGAAAAAGAAAAAGCATCAATTATTTATAATTGCTTAAATTACTGTAGAAATAATAAAAACCAGTCTATTTCAAAATTAAAAAAACATATTATTGAACAATTTAATAAAGCCCAATACATACATTTAGAGTACGCCGAATTTGTTTCACTAAATAATATGCAGCCTATTAACAAATGGGAAAAAGAAAAAAATAATGCAATATGTATTGCAGCATATATCAATAAAGTTAGATTAATTGATAATATTATTTTATAACTTTATACCGATGAATAAAACAAACAAAAATAATCTAATCAAAGTTGTTTTCTCAATAATTTTAATAAGTGGTTTTATTTATTACTTTATAGGAAAGAATCCGGATAAATTGTTCAACGATTTACTAAATCAAGTTAATTATTTATATGTATTTCTATCAATAATATTTGGAGGTATTGCCTATGTAAGTAGGGGAATAAGATGGGTTCTTTTAATAAGCGCTATAGGGCATAAAATATCAACAAAGCACTCAATCTCTGCCGTTTCTTTCAGTTATTTCTCAAATCTATTTATACCTAGAGCTGGAGAAATTGCAAGATGTACGGCTATAAAAAAATCTGACAACATTCCCGTAGATAAGTTATTTGGAACTATATTAATTGAGAGAGTAATTGATTTTATTTTTCTTATATTTTTTGCACTTTTATGTGTTATATTAAAATCCTCTGAAATTAATTCCTCTCTGGAATCATATAATCAGTTTGTAAAAGATAGCAATTCAAATATTGGAGTTGTTGTTTTACTAATACTACTCATTTTTTTTATTATTGCTTATCTTTTTAAAAATAAAATCAAGCAACTTAATTTTTATTCTAAAATTATTGAATTTATATTTGGTATTAAAGAAGGTTTTAAAAGTATCCAAAAAATAAATAATAAATTTTCCTTTTGGATGCATACCATAATAATTTGGGTGATGTATTTTGCAATGACTGCAATTTGCTTTTTTGCAATATCTGAGACATCTAATTTAAATATTTCTGATGGATTATTTTTATTAGTTTTAGGGGGAATAGGAATGGTTATCCCTTCTCCAGGAGGCGTGGGAACTTACCATTTTCTTGTAATGATAGGCCTTGTTGCATTACAAATTCCAAAAGGTATAATCTCTGTAGAGCCATACAATGAATACAATCCTGCTTTTTTGTTCCCTTTTATAGTTCATTCAGCACAAACTTTACTTGCACTTCTTTCAGGAGCAATAGGTTTTTACATTTTATTTAAGAATAAAAAATAATAATATGACTAATGTAAATAGGGTGAAATCAAAAATTTATAATCTCAAAACATTACAAGATGTTGTTGGGAAATGGAAAAAAAATGGAGAAAAAGTTGTTTTTTCAAACGGTTGCTTTGATATTGTTCATAGAGGTCACATAGAGATATTAGCGCAAAGTGCAGATTTAGGAAGCAAATTAATTGTTGGTATAAATTCTGACGAATCAGTTAAAAATTTAAAAGGAACAAGTAGACCGATAATAAATGAAGAATCTAGGGCTATATTGATAGCTTCACTTAGTTTTATTGATGCAGTTGTTTTATTTAATGAAGCAACTCCTTTTAATCTAATTAAAACACTTAAGCCTAATGTTTTAGCTAAAGGGGGTGATTATTCATTATCATCAATAGTTGGGCGTGATATTGTTGAGGCAAATGGAGGTGAAGTCAAATTAATCCCATTTATTACAGGATACTCTAGTACTGGTGTAATTGATAAAATAAAAAAGCTAAAGTGAAGAAAAAAAATATTTCGTCAATATTTTTCTGTCAAAATTGTGGATATCAATCTTCAAAATGGTTGGGAAAGTGCCCTAAATGTAATAAATGGAATACTCTTGTTGAGGAACTAATCCATAAAGAAAAAAAAAGGACTGTTTCCAATGGTTTTAAAAAAAACACTCCTGTATTAATTAAAAATATAAACTATGACAAAGAAAAAAGAATATTAACTAATGATAAAGAGTTAAATAGAGTGCTTGGAGGTGGCATAGTACCTGGGTCTGTTATATTACTTGGAGGGGACCCTGGAATAGGAAAGTCAACTTTGTTATTACAATTTGCTTTAAGTTCCAAAAGAAATAAAATATTATATGTTTCAGGAGAAGAGAGTCAAAAACAAATTAAATTAAGAGCTGATCGAATAAACTTATCATCTGAAAATTGTTTTGTCTTGACAGAAACTTCTACTCAAAATATTTTTACTCAGATTGAAGAGTTACAACCAAATATTCTTGTAATAGACTCAATTCAAACATTACATACAGATTATATAGACTCTTCACCCGGAAGTGTATCTCAGATTAGAGAATGTTCAGCCGAATTAATAAAATTTGCAAAACAAACTGGAACTGCTGTAATACTTATTGGCCATATAAATAAAGATGGTGTTATAGCAGGTCCTAAAATTTTAGAGCATATGGTAGATACTGTTCTGCAATTTGAAGGAGATAGAAATCATACATATCGAATTTTAAGAAGTATAAAAAATAGATTTGGCTCTGCATCAGAACTAGGTGTTTATGAAATGAATAATGAGGGCTTAAGAGAAGTAAATAATCCGTCTGAAATATTAATTTCAGATAGAGATGCAGATACAAATGGAGTTGCTATAGCTTGTGCCAATGAGGGGAATAGAGCTTTAGTAATAGAAGTGCAAGCGCTTGTAAGCTCAGCGGTATATGGGACTCCTCAAAGGTCTGCTACGGGATTTGACAACAAAAGACTAAATATGTTATTGGCTGTACTTGAAAAAAAATGCGGATTTAAACTAGCTACCAAGGATGTTTTTCTAAATATAACTGGTGGAATTAAAATTGAAGATCCTGCAATTGATTTAGCAGTTGTTTGTGCAGTACTTTCTTCCGATCAAAGTGTTTCAATACAAAAAAAAGTTTGTTTTGCTGCAGAAATTGGTCTTTCAGGTGAAGTAAGAGCGATTAGCAAAATAGATGAAAGAATAGCGGAAGCTGAAAAATTAGGATATGAGCAAATAATCATTTCAGGTTATAATAAAATTAGCACAAATAAATTTAAGATTAAGGTTATTAAGTGTAATAAACTTGAAAATGTATATAATAAACTATTTTCTTAATTTAATTCTATCTAATGTAATAGAATTATAACGTTTGGTGTTTTGTTTTTTATTATCTAATTTACTCTCCCATTTAGAGCAATATCCCCCAAAAATCTTAGAAAGCTTTCTTATCTCTGTTGTATATTTTTTAGTTACAAAATCTAATATTTCTGAATCAATTATATCTTTTTTAGAAACATTAATTTTATCATTTATATTCAAATAGGATATTTGATTTTGATTTGCTCCTAAAAAAACAACTACATCATTTAAAAAAGCATGTGGATTATCAACAATTGCATCATAAAAACCAACTAAAATATTTGCAGGGCTAAATACTTTAGAGTAGTTATTTAAAGTTCGTAAATAATCGGATCTTAATGTCTGATTTTTACTGTTTAAAAATAATTTTATTTCATCAATAGACAATTCATTTATTGACTTGCCTCTAGTTTGGTGAAAAAATTTTAAATGAGACAAAGATCTGTCAATTGGGTTTCTTATGATAAACACAATTTTTGCGTCAGGTGATAGCTTATACATTTTTTTTATATCATTAACTTCTAAAATACTATATGCAGGTGTTATATCTCCTGTTATTTGATTTAAATTTTTAAAAAGAGATAAATACCAATCATCATTTATATTAGAAAAATGCCATTTTAACATCCATCTCGTTTTTTTAAAATTAAACCTATAAAGTGAACTAGCTAATTCATGAATAGAGTTGCTCAACAAATCAAAATCAAGTAATCTTGTAATTAGTGATCGAGACCATTTATTTGGTGAGGGATATTTAATGGCTCTATCAAAAAAATGTAACTCTTTGATATATGGCATGCTAAAATCTGGTAATTCGTCAAGTCTTTTGTAAAGCCAAGATGTGGCAGCTTTTTGAGCACCAATACAGAAAAAGTCTATTTTATTTTTCATGTAACTTTATTTTTATGGATATACAAAAATAATCGTGAAAATAAAAATGAATGTTTTTAAAGACAAAATAAATCAAACTAATATTTGGGCAGTATGATTTTTTGTATCTACTTTTGTGATAATATCTTCAATTTTACCATGACTATCAATAATAAAAGTAGTTCTGTTTATTCCCATATATTCTCTACCCATAAATTTTTTTAACCCCCAAACACCATAGTCTTTGACTACTTTTTGGTCTTCATCTGAAATAAGAGAAAAAGGTAAATTATATTTTTCAATAAACTTCGTGTGTCTTTTAATACTATCACAAGAAACTCCTAAAACTTCATACCCCTTGTTCTGTAATGTAACATAATTCTCTGATAAATTACACGACTGCGCAGTACAACCCGGAGTCATATCTTTTGGATAAAAATAAAGAACTATCTTTTTTCCCTTAAATTGTTTTAAAGTAATATTATCCCCGTTTTGATCTATTGAATTTATTTCAGGAGCGAAGTCTCCTATTTTTAATTGTGTCATAAATATTATTTATAAAGTTCCTCTTTTTAATTGTTCTCTTTCAATTGCTTCAAATAAAGCTTTAAAATTTCCTGCACCAAATCCTCTTGCCCCCATTCTTTGAATTATTTCAAAAAAAAGTGTTGGTCTATCCTCTACAGGCTTAGTAAATATTTGTAAAAGATAGCCTTCTTCATCTGCATCTATTAATATACCTAATTTTTTAAGTGTATCTATGTCTTCATTTAATTTGTGATTATGTTTCTCGAGTCTTAATGGTACTGCACTATAATATTCCTCTGGAGGAATAGATAAAAATTCAACCCCCCTAGACCTAAGCATGGCTACAGTATTTATTATATCATCTGTAGCTACGGCTATATGCTGCGCACCTGGACCTTCATAAAAATCTAAATATTCTTCAATCTGTGACTTTTTTTTACCTTCTGCTGGCTCATTAATAGGGAATTTAATTCTTCCGTTTCCATTACTCATTACCTTACTCATTAATGCAGAGTATTCAGTAGTAATTTGTTTGTCATCAAATGACAAAAAGTTGACAAATCCCATCACGTCCTCATAAAATTTTACCCATTTATTCATTTCATTCCACCCAACATTTCCGACCATATGATCTATATACTTTAAACCTGTAGATTCTGGATTATAATCAGATTCCCACTTTATAAATCCAGGCAAAAACACCCCATCATAGTTTTTTCTCTCGACAAATACATGCACTGTATCACCATAAGTGTGAATTCCTGAACGTACAACAAAACCAAACTCATCTTTTTCCACTGTAGGCTGCATATAAGACTTTGCTCCTCTTTTAGTTGTTTCTTGCCATGACCTTGTAGCATCATCAACCCAAAGTGCAATTACCTTTACTCCATCACCATGTTTAACAATGTGATTGTTAATACTTGATTTAGAACTTAATGGGGTTGTAAGTACAATGCGTATTTTATCTTGCTTTAAAACATATGAAGTCACTTCTCTGCTTCCGGTCTCAAGCCCCTTGTATGCATATGATTGAAATCCAAATGCTGACTTATAGTAATATGCTGCTTGCTTAGCATTTCCCACATAAAACTCTATATAGTCAGTTCCTAAAAGAGGTAAAAAATCCTTAGCCCCTTTAAATATTTTTTCTAAACCATAGTTAACATTTTTTATCTCTTTCATTTTTATAATATTACTTTTCTAACCAAGATTTATGATATTTTCCATCAGACATATCAATAGCTGCCTGAGTTAATTTAAGCGGAGCAAAAGTGTCTATCATTACTGCTAACTCATCTGTTTGCTTTTGGCCTATACTTCTCTCCATTGCTCCAGGGTGAGGCCCGTGCGGTATACCAGCTGGATGCAAAGAAATAAACCCTTCTTGAACATGATTTCTGCTCATAAAATCTCCGTCAACATAATACAAAACCTCATCAGAATCAATATTTGAATGATTATACGGAGCAGGAATAGCATCAGGATGATAATCATATAGTCTAGGACAAAAAGAACAAATAACAAACCTACTAGTTTCAAAAGTTTGATGAACTGGGGGTGGCTGATGAACTCTTCCTGTTATTGGCTCAAAATCATGAATTGAAAAAGCATATGGAAAATTATATCCATCCCATCCTACAATATCAAAAGGGTGAGAAGCGTAAACATATTCATGAATCATATGTTCTTTTTTAATTTTTATTAAAAAATCGCCCTTCATATCATGAGTTTCTAAAGTCTCAGGCTTTCTTAAATCTCTTTCACAATATGGAGCGTGTTCAAGTAGTTGACCAAAATGATTTCTATATCTTTTTGGTGTATAAACCGGAGTATATGACTCTACGATAAACAATCTGTTTTTTGAATTATTAAATTTTAAAGTATAAATCATACCTCTTGGTATAACTAAATAATCACCTTCTTTAAAATTAATATTTCCAACAAACGTTCTTAAAACTCCGCTTCCTTTGTGTACAAAAATCACCTCATCTCCATCTGTGTTCTTATAAAAATAGTTTTCCTCTAAATTATTTGGTGCAGATAGTAATATATTTAAATCATTATTAAATAATATAGGAATTCTACTTTGTAAATGATCATTTACTTTTGGAGTATCAAATCCCTTAAACAAATAAGATTTAAGGTTTTTTTCAATAGCTGCTTCAGGAGCAACTGAATATGATTTTTGAATTTCCTTTACTTGTGTTGGTCTTTGAAGATGGTATAATAATGAAGACATTCCGTCAAATCCAATTGTCCCAAAAAGTTCTTCATAATGTAACCCTCCCCCTTCTTTTACAAATGCAGTATGTCTTTTGTGCGGTATTTTTCCTAATCGATGATAAAATGGCATACACTTAATTTTAATGCAAATATAAGATAAAACACAAACTACATTCTTTTGTTTCGCTCCTAAAATAAAATTAATAATTTTGTAGCTAGAAATGAAGCTTTTAAGTTATAAAATTAAAGAAACTCAAACACATCAAATTGGTGTTTTAAAAGGAGAAAAGATATATAATCTTAATTACTTATTTGGAGATATTAATTTAATCGAAGTATTTCAAATTGATAATTTTAAAAACAAAATTAATTGTTATATTAATTCTGAAAATGCAATAACACATAGTATTAAAAATATTATTTTTTTACCTCCGATTCCCAACCCAAATTCTTTCAGAGATGCATACGCATTTAAAGAACATGTAGAAACCTGTAGAAAAAATAGAGGAGCTAAGATGATATCAGAATTTGAACGGTTTCCTGTATTTTATTTTTCAAATCACAATTCTATGTACGCCCATAATGAAAATATTGAATTGATGCCTGATCATTTTAATTGTTTGGATTATGAATTAGAAATTGCTATCATTATTGGAGTTGGAGGAAAGAATATATTATCAAAAGATGCCGAGAACCACATAGCTGGTTTTTGTATTTTAAATGATATCAGCGCTCGAACATTGCAAATGGAAGAGATGAAATTAAATTTAGGTCCAGCAAAAGGAAAAGATTTTGCAAATGTTATAGGTCCATATATAGTAACTCCTGAAGAATTAGAAGAAAAAGCTCACAATACAGAATTTGGAAAAAAATATAATTTAAAAATGCAATGTTATGTAAACGGCAAACTACTTTCCGAAGGAAACGCAAAAAGTATGCACTGGACGTTTGCAGAAATAATCGAAAGAGCATCATATGGAGTAGATTTATTTCCAGGAGATATTATTGGTTCTGGAACTGTAGGGACTGGATGCTTGTTAGAAATTAATGGAACAAATAAAAGAAATGATTCTAATTACAATGAGAAATGGCTTAAAGAAGGTGATGAAATTACAATGAAAGTGGAAATGCTAGGTAGTATTTCTAATAAAATTTCAAAATCGAAAAACAAGCATTCGATTTTAAAACTCAAAAAATGATTAAAACTATAAATATATCAAAAGCAGAAAAAAGAAACTTATATAATTATCTCTCAGCAGCAATTACACCAAGACCTATTGCTTTTGTCAGTACAATTGATAATGATGGAAATAGAAATTTATCACCTTTTTCATTTTTTAATGTATTTTCAATTAACCCCCCAGTTGTTATTTTTTCTCCAGTTACAAGTATGCGAGGTGGAACTAATAAACATACCTTAGATAATATTTTACAAAATAAAGAATGTGTTATTGCTCTTGTAAATGAAAAAATAGGACAACAAATGTCATTAACTTCATGTAACTTTGACAAGGGAGTCAATGAATTTAAAAAAGCAGGGTTTACAGAAATAAAATCAGAAAGTATTACGCCGTCAAGAATTAAAGAGGCTCCAATTAATTTTGAGTGTAAAGTTAATGACATAATTACACTTGGAAAACAAGGAGGAGCTGGAAACCTAGTGATAGCTGAGGTTATTAAAATGCATATTAATCATAATGTTCTAGATGATAATGATAATGTTGACCCCTTTAAATTAAATGTTATTAGTCGTTATGGAGGAGATTGGTACGGCAAAACTTCTAAAGAATCTTTATATAAAATAAAAAAACCAATATCATCAATAGGAATGGGTTTTGATAATCTTCCAAAAGAAATAAAACAATCTAAAATTTTAAATGGAAGTGATTTAGCAATTTTGGCTTCTACAGAAAAAATTCCTGATAAGGAAAATACCAACAAATACAGTGATATGAGTTTAAAAGAAAAGCATATATTAGCAAAAGAATTTTTAAGTCAAGATAAAATTGAAGAGGCTTGGCAAATATTATTATAAACTATTAAAAATAAATTGATTATGAAGTTTGAATTACCAAATTTACCTTATGAATATAATGCACTAGAACCGCATATTGATGCTAGAACAATGGAGATACACCATAGTAAACACCATAATGGCTATACAAATAATCTTAATAAAGCTATTGAAGGAACCAATTTAAATGGTCTTACTATTGAAGAAATTTGCAAAAGTACAGGTCTAAGTGGAGCTGCTAGAAATAATGGCGGAGGTTATTACAATCATTGCTTGTTTTGGAGTATTTTAAGCCCAGATGGCGGGGGAAATCCAACTGGGAAAATTGCTGAAGCAATAGATAAATATTTTGAAAACTTTGAAAGCTTTAAAAATGAATTTTCTTCAGCTGCTGCATCTCAATTTGGTTCGGGGTGGGCCTGGCTATGTGTAAATAACGGAGCTCTTGAAGTTTGCGCAACACCTAACCAAGATAATCCGTTGATGAATAATTGCGGCATTCCAATATTGGGAATAGATGTTTGGGAGCATGCTTATTATTTAAATTACCAAAATAGAAGGCCAGACTATATTAAAGCTTTTTTTAATGTAATAAACTGGGATGAAGTAAATAATAAATTTGTAGCAGCTTTATAATATTTTTATAAATTTGCCGAACCTAATTAATAACATAACTATTATAAAATGAAAAATAAATTTGCCTTAATTGCATTTATTATAGCCTTTCTTGTTGGAGGAAATATATATGCTATACAAAAAGTAACAACTTTAGATACAAATAAAAATGTTACTAACGAAAAAGTAGAAACAAAAAAAGAAGAAAAGAAAGAAGAAAAGAAAGAAGAAAAGAAAGAAGAAAA
>CEVN01080302.1_pt1 | contig 15098 bp, 12 predicted proteins | sample 427041 | NCBI WGS metagenome assembly CEVN01 (sample SAMEA2623463, study PRJEB7988) | marine metagenome | biome: marine biome (ENVO:00000447); feature: surface water layer (ENVO:00002042); material: "saline water (ENVO:00002010), including plankton (ENVO:xxxxxxxx)" | depth 5 m
TGACTGTCTTAATGTTTCATCAAACATAATAACACCACTAATAAAATCTTCTATTCTTTTAGCCGTAAACAACATATCTCTATATTCATTCCTTGTTTCAAAAGTAGATTCAACACCTATAGATTTAAGCCTACTACCTGCGGTAGGTGTGCTTTCATCTGCAGCTAAAATACCTTTTCCTTTTTTAACCATATCTGAAGCAGTGGTTGTTAATAGTTGTTCATTCATATTATTTTACTCCTTTTGAAATATATTCATTAACCTCACCAACTAAATAAGAATTAGTTATTGTGGTCATTTCTTTATTTTTAACATCAATTAATAATGAAGATGTAATAGCTTTATCTCCATTGATTTTAACTCCTGGTATCCAACCATCGCATACTCCCGTAGCGATAAACATAGAATTATCTGATGAGCATAATTTGTTAATATTTATTTTTTTATTAATCAAATCACCTGACATTTCCATTGCTCTTTTTTTTGCTTCTTCTGAATGAAAATGTAATCTTCCATCAAAAAAACCATTTAATCCTTTAACTGCAGTTGCTCCAATTACACCCTCTGGTGCAGAACCAATTCCCATATATATATCAGCTTCTTTAGAAGCAACTCGCAACGATGCTGCGATATCCCCATCTGAGATCATTTCAACTTTTACATCTAAACTATTTAATTGATCTACAATATATTGATTTCGAGGCCTATCCAATACAATTGCTATAATTTCGTTATTAGTCTTACCAGATATGGTAATCATATTATTTATATTTTCTTCAATGCTAAAATCAATAGAGACTACATCCTTATAAGTACTGCTTACAACTAACTTATTCATATAGGTATCAGGAGCACGAAACAAATTTCCCCTAGAAGATAATGCCATAACGGTCATTGCGTTAGGAACATTATTTGCACAATTCTTAGTACACTCAAGAGGATCTACAGCAATATCAATAGGTAGGACATTTTTACTATTAATATGAGTCCCAAGCTCTTCACCTATATATAACATTGGAGCCTCATCAATTTCTCCTTCACCAATAGCAACTCTTGCATCTATAGGAGCATTCATTAGAGTTGTTCTCATCCCATTTACAGCTGCTTGGTCTGCTTTATTCTTATCTTGACATCCTCTTAATTGAGCACATGCAATAGCTGCATACTCTGTAGCTTTAATAAAATAATCTTTATAATCAATTATATTCACTTTTCTATAGACTCAATAATATCTAGAAACCAATCAGAAGTAATATCTAAGCCCTTATCACCTTTTATATCATTAAAATCTATACAATTCAAATCTCCTGTCCTTTCATCTTCTCCTACAACCCCACTATTAGATTCTAACGCATTTTTAAATGCAAAATCACACAATTTAAAAATATAATTTAGATCTTCAGTGTTTGGAGAGGAAGATCTCGCAAAATAACCACTTTTTTGAATAAGAATTCTATCAAAATCTAATTCTTTTGAAATTAATGAAGAAAACCATTTTGCAGCATTTACAGAGTCTAATTTTTCATGCCCAAAGGCATCTTTTTCAATTATATTACCTTTCTTCCTAGCATCTTCCTTTATATTCCTTAAAAATGCTCCTTCACAGATAAATAAATTAAGACATCCTACCTTATCAAGTACTTTTGATAATCTTTTAATTTCATTTTTTATATCAACAGCTCGTTCAGGTACATATAAACCATGAATATCAAATCTACTAGAATCAAAAAAGCTATTCAGTGAATTATAATCATCAAAAGTAATTCTATTTTTCAGATATTCACAGGCAGTATAAGCAGTTAACCAACCAGAGTTTCTACCCATTATTTCATGAACAATTAGGTGACGTTCACCCATAAAATTTTCACTAACTATATTATCGAAAAACTTTGCTCCTTCATAAGCAGCCGTATAGGCCCCTAAACTTCTTTTAATAGGAAAAATATCATTATCAATCGTCTTAGGTATTCCAATCACAGTTATATTTACATTTTTTGAATTAATATAATTTTTAAGATCTCTTGCTGTTGTATTAGTATCATCTCCCCCAATAGTAAATAAGATATCAATTTCATCTTTAATTAATTGATTAGCAGCAACTTTAAGAGGCACTTGTCCTTCAGTGATTAGCTTTTTTTTGATACAATCTTCAATATTTGTCAACTTTACTCTACTATTCCCAATTAAACTACCACCAATTCGATAAAAAGGTTTAACTTCTTGAGTAGGTAATTTTATTGATTTGCCTTTCAATAGTCCTGAAAAACCATTAAGATAACCAATAGCATGGACGTTTTTATTTAATTCTCCAAAGCTATGCAGGAGACGCCCAATACTAGAGTTTAAACAAGGCGCATTACCGCCAGATGTTAAAAATGCTATTTTCATTAATTTTTGGTGATTATTTATAAAGTAATTTATAATATTAGGACTTATGAAAATATCAAAATAATGAAGATAATTAACTTTTATATAATATTTTTTTCTATAATCTTTTGTAAAGTCGAAATGAACTGCGATATCTGTAAATTAGCAATAAAGGATAATTACTATAAAGATCCTTGGGGAAATAAATATCATTCCTACCATAAAAAAGATGGCTTTTTTTGCAATACATGCTCAAGAATAATAAGCGTCAGAACTACTGGTGGTGGTTTTCAATTTAATGATGGGCGATACATGTGTAAGCTTTGTCAAACATCTATAATAAAAACAGATAAAGAGCAATCAAAATCTATAAATTCAGTTATTAAACTATTAAATGAAAAAGGAATTGATATAGCATTAAATGGGATTGATATATCTATTGTTGATAAAAAAACGCTACAAGAATCTATAATTCATTTATCAAATCATAATGAAGAAACCATTAAGGGCATCACTATTCTTAATAATGGTAAATATGAAATAAATATACTTTGGGGATTAACTGAATTAGAATTTAAGTCTGTCCTTGCGCATGAACTACTGCATGTTTGGATTGATTATAATAACATTAGATTAAATGAAGAAAAACTAGAAGGTTTTTGTAACCTTGGATCTGCAATAGTTTACAAGTATTATAATAATCAGCTAGCTAAAATATTATTACAATCAATGGAAAATAATAATGACCCTATATATGGTAAGGGGTATAGATATATGAGATCGATGCTTGAAATTCATGGTTGGGAATCACTTATATCTATACTATTAAATAATAATCAAAATTAATAATCATATAATTCCGTAAATTAAAGTATGTATAATAAAAAAAATATTCTTGATATAGATCCACAAGAAACCCAAGATTGGATAGATTCTATTTCTGCATTAATAGAAGAAAAAGGAACTGATCGTACCCACTATATAATAGAAAAATTAATAGATTACTCAAGAAGAAATGGGATAAAAATACCATTCTCTGCTAATACAGACTATGTTAATACTATATCTTTATCAAATCAAAAAGCTTACCCTGGAAATCGATTAGTAGAAAGACGAATCAAATCTATAATTAGATGGAATGCTATGGCTATGGTTGTTAGAGCAAATAGGGGCAATGAAGGCATTGGAGGACATATATCGTCTTATGCCTCATCTGCAACTTTATACGAAGTTGCTTTTAATCATTTTTTTAAAGGTAAGAATATTAATAATGGAGATTTGATATATTTTCAAGGGCATGTATCTCCTGGAATCTATAGCCGTGCATTTCTAGAAGGTAGAATTGATGAAAAAATGCTTCACAATTTTAGGAGAGAATTGCGTCCTGAGGGAGGATTGAGCTCTTACCCGCATCCATGGCTTATGCCAAATTTCTGGCAATTTGCAACTGTTTCAATGGGCTTAGGGCCTATAATGGCAATCTATCAAGCACGCTTTATGAATTATCTTCAAGATAGAGGGCTTTGTGATAACTCTAAAAGAAAAGTATGGGCATTTCTTGGAGATGGTGAAATGGATGAACCTGAATCTTTAGGTGCATTAACTCTAGCATCAAGAGAAAGGTTGGATAATCTTATATTTGTGATTAACTGTAATCTTCAAAGGTTAGATGGACCTGTTCGTGGAAATGGAAAAATCATTCAAGAGCTTGAAGGAGCATTTAGAGGAGCTGGATGGAACGTGATTAAAATTATCTGGGGATCAGACTGGGATGCTTTATTTGAAAAAGATGAGAATAATTTAATTATTAAAAGATTAAATGAGATTGTTGATGGTGATCAATTAAAATATATAGTGGAAGGTGGAAAATATTTTCGAGAAAATTTCTGGGGAGATTCTCCTGAACTACTATCTATTGTAGAACATCTTACAGATGAAGAACTTGGTAATTTAAGGCTAGGTGGGCATGACCCTGCAAAAGTCTATGCTGCATATCATGAAGCAATAAATCATAAAGAAGAACCTACAGTTATACTTGCTCAAACAATTAAAGGGTATGGCCTTGGAGAGTCTGGAGAAGGAAGAAATATTACTCATCAACAAAAAAAATTAAATGAACAAGAATTGTTATCATTTAGAACAAAATTCAATATTCCAATTAATGATGAAGACTGTATTACTGCCCCATTTTACAAACCTTTTGATGATAGTGAAGAAATAAAATATCTTAAGGATAGAAGAAATGAGTTAGGAGGATCATTACCTTTCCGTGAAGATAGGTCGGAAAGTCTAGAGATTCCTAAAATATCAGCTTTTAATGAAATCCTTGAAGGGTCAAATAATAGACAAATATCTACAACTATGGCATTTGTTAGATTTTTAACAATTATTGTTAAGGATGAAAAAATTGGGAAAAATATCGTACCAATTATACCAGATGAAGCAAGAACATTTGGAATAGAACCACTATTTCGACAAATAGGAATATACTCTCATATGGGACAAAAATATGACCCTGTAGATTCAGATCAATTTCTCTACTACAGAGAAGCTACTGATGGCCAGATACTAGAAGAAGGGATTAGTGAAGCTGGTGCAATGTCTTCGTTTATTGCAGCCGGGACATCTTATGCTAACAACTCTCAGCAAATGATACCTTTCTTTATATATTATTCAATGTTTGGTTTTCAACGGATTGGTGATTTTATATGGGCTGCAGCAGATATGAGAACAAAAGGATTCTTAATTGGTGGTACTGCAGGAAGGACCACTTTAAATGGAGAAGGACTACAACATCAAGATGGACATAGTCATCTAATAGCATCTACAATACCCAATTTAAAAGCATACGACCCAGCATATGCCTATGAAATTGCAGTTATAATACAAGATGGGCTTTATAGAATGTATGAGAAGAATGAAGATATATTCTATTACCTTACTTTGGAAAATGAAAATTATGTCCACCCTAAAATGCCTAAAGATGTCGAAGCTGGAATTGTTAAGGGTATGTATCCAATACAAAAAACAAAAAAAACTAATTTAAAAGTTCAACTTTTAGGTAGTGGTCCTATTTTAAATGAAGTTATTTCCGCGGCAAAATTATTGCGTGATGAATGGGAAATTGAAGCAGATATTTGGAGTGTTACTAGCTATAGCGAATTGCATAAAGATGCAGAAGATGTAAATCGGTGGAATTTATTAAATCCAAATAAAAAAAATAAAATTTCTTACTTAAATGAATGCTTGGATAAATCAAATGGGCCTATTGTTGCATGTTCTGATTATGTTAAGTTGGTTTCAGAACAAATTTCTGCTTATATTGATTGTGATTTTGTATCTATAGGAACTGATGGTTTTGGAAGAAGTAGTAGCAGAAATGAACTGAGAGATTTTTTTGAAATAGATAAATTTTATATTACTCTGGCTGCGGTAAATGCTCTTTACAAGCAAAATAAAGTTGATTCAGAGTTAGTAGAAAAGGTTATTAAAGCTTATAATATAGATTCTAATAAATTAAACCCATTAAAATGTTAAGATTCAATGATTGATATATTACTACCAGAGTTAGGTGAAGGTATTTCTAATGTAGAAATTCGCGATGTCCTTGTAAAAAAGGGAGACTCTATTAAGAAAGATCAGGTTATTCTAGTACTAGAAACTGATAAGGCGTCAATGGAGATTCCATCTGATTATGATGGAGTCATATCTGAGCTATACATTAAAACAGGAGATAAAATATCACCTAATGAAAAAATTCTAACCCTTAATAGTGAAGCAGATGATTCAAGTCAGAGTAATGATATAATTGAAGATACTCCCATATCTAATGAAAAAAATATTCAAGAAGAAACAGAATTAGAAGAAAAAAATGAAGCAACTGAAACTATTTTATCTTCCCCACCACCTATATCACCTCCTGCTCTTCCTACTCCTTCTTTACAATCAAACAGTTCAGTCGATACTAATAAAGGAGATACCATATTAGCTTCACCATCAACAAGAAAATTAGCAAGAGAACTTGGATGTGATATTAAGCTGATCAATGGAACAGGAAAAAAGGGAAGAATTTCAAGAGAGGATGTTTTATCATACATTAATAGACACTTATCATCTACTCCAAAAGGGGTGAGTTCTGATGATTTAAAAACAATTTTAAAAGATGAAATTTCATCAATGAAAGATGATATAGTTACTGAGTTGTCTCAACAAGATAACAATTCTTCCGATGATATCGATTATAGTAAATGGGGATTAATTGAGATGGAGTCTATCAGTAAAATTAAAAAAATCACAGGAAGTAATATGTCTAATGCTTGGGCTACAATTCCTCAAGTAACGCAGTTTGATAATGCTGATATATCAAATTTATATAAATCTTATAAGAGACTCAAAAAAGAAAATACTAATTCAGAGATTAAAGTTTCATTAATTCCTTTTTATATTAAAGTACTAACAAAAGCTTTACAAAGTTTTCCTGATTTTAATAGTTCTTTAAGCTCAAAGAAAGATGCTATTATCATAAAAAAATATATAAATGTTGGTGTAGCTGTTGATACAGAAAGAGGCTTGGTTGTTCCAGTAATAAAAAATTGCGATAAAAAATCTTTAAAAGATATAACAATAGAGTTGTCACAGCTAGCAGAAAAAGCGCATAGCAATAAATTGAGTATGGAAGATATAGATGGCGGAACTATCACTATATCTAGTTTAGGTGGAATTGGGGGAACTAACTTCACTCCAATCGTAAATCCTCCTCAAGTAGCAATTTTAGGTTTTTCTAAAGCTGAATATAATTTAATCTATGAAAAAGATGAATTTGTAAAAAAATTAATCTTACCATTTTCTTTAACATATGATCATAGGGTGATTGATGGTGCACAAGCTGTGAAGTTTACAACCAAATTAAAAGAGTTATTATCTTCTGTAAAACTAATAGGAAAAAAATAAATGGCTAATAAAAATCATATAGTAGTTATCGGTGCTGGGCCAGGTGGATATGCTGCAGCATTTAGAGCCGCTGACTTAGGCAATCAAGTAACTCTTATTGAAAAAGATTCAGCGCTTGGTGGTGTGTGCTTAAACAGAGGTTGCATACCATCAAAAACACTTCTTCATTTATCTAAAATAATAGATGAGACAAATGAGATCAAAAAAGCAGGAATAGAATTCTCTCAACCTAATATTGATATGTCTAAGATACAATCATGGAAAAATAGAGTCATTAAGAAGCTTGGAGGAGGAATAAAATTATTAGCTAAACAAAGAGGTGTTAAGGTCCTGCATGGTACCGCGCAATTCATATCTGATAAATCAATCAAAATTGATGATGATATTATAAATTTTAATCAATGTATTATTGCAACAGGTTCTAGACCTAATAGTTTGCCTTTCTTAAATATAAATCATGAGTCGATTTTAGATTCAACCTCTGTTCTTTCTCTTGAAAATATCCCAAAAAGCATGTTGGTTATTGGAGGTGGATATATTGGGCTTGAAATGGCCAGTGTATACTCATCATTAGGAGCATCTGTTAGTGTAGTTGAATTTTTACCAAGGCTTCTTCCTGGAGCAGATGAAGATTTGGTAGAAATCTTGCATAAATCAATACAACCTAAAATGAATGAAATTCTACTTAGCACCAAAGTAATATCAGCTAAAGAACAAAAGAATGGTGTTGAAATTGAAATGGAGGCTAATGGCAAGACTATATCAAATACTTATGAAAAAATATTAGTATCTGTTGGTCGTATTCCCAATACGGATAATTTATCTATTGAAAGCACAGGAGTTAATATAGATGAAAGAGGTTTTATAAAGGTTGATGAATATAGAAGAACAAATATAAGTGGTATCTATGCTATTGGTGATGTAACTGGTGATCCAATGCTTGCACATAAGGCTACTCATGAAGGAAAAGTTGCAGCTGAAGTTTGCAGTGGAATTCCAAATGCATTTGAGCCTCAAGTAATTCCGGCCGTTATTTTTACAGATCCAGAAATGGCCTGGGCTGGAAAAACTGAAGAAGAGCTTAGAAATGAAAATATTGAATATGAAAAAGCTGAATTCCCTTGGCAAGCTAGTGGGAAAGCAATCTCAATTGGAAGAACTGAAGGAAAAACTAAAATTTTATTTGAGCCTGAGTCAAAGCGTGTTATTGGAGTAGGAATAATTGGTTATAATGCTGGAGACTTAATAGGAGAAGCAGTTTTAGCTATTGAAATGGGGTGTTATGCAGAAGATATAGCACTTTCAATACATCCTCATCCTACTCTAACAGAAACTTTCTCAAATACTGCAGAAGTAATGGAAAAGACAATAACTGATTTATATATAAAATAAAAGGAGTTAATAATGTATTATAAAATATTATTCTTCATATTCTTATCATTTAGTGTTTGTCAAGATACAATAACTCAGATTACAGATATATTCCCTGGAGGGAAACCTGAAGAAATAACAATATATCAAATTAGTGATTCGGCTAACTCTAATTTCACTATTCTTCCGTCTCAAAGATATTTATATCAACCTGATGGGCAATTACATAAATATCAAAAATTTTGGAATAATGGGCAAAAATCAATGGAAGCTCTTATTCAAAGAGATAAAGTTATAGAGAGACATTGGGATATTAATGGTTTTCCAAAAGATACTAAAAAGTTCAATAAAGAAAACTATGATATTCCTTCAATAAAGAATCAAAATATTGTAAAAAACAACTCATCATTACCTTCAAAGCAAATTGAAGAAATAAAGAGAGATTTAACAACTTTATCATTAAGCGTTAGAGAGCTTACAAATAGTCTAAATTCCTTAAATCAAAATAGTGATGAATCAAATGATTTAGAAGAATTAATAACAAAAAATGTAAACTTATTAAATAATCAAATTTCACAGCTACAACAACAGATTACTTTTTTGAATGAAGCCATTAATGATAATTCTGATAGATTAGACACTAGTAAACAAGTTGTAAATCTTCAAATAAATAGATTATCAGATGAAGTTACAGAAATAAAAAATAATCTAGATAAAGGTAGAAAAAAGAAAAAAAAGAAATAGATAAATAAGACTAATCTTATTTATTAATAAAACAATTTTTTCCAGAAATTGTATAGATAACTCTTGAATCTAAAGTTTCATTAATAAAGCCTGAATTTGATGATTTTGATTTAAAATCATCTTTAGAGACCTTCCACTTCTTATCTAAATCTATTACTACAATCTCAGCAGAATCACCTTTCTCTAAAAATATCTTTTCTATATTCATGACTTTACAAGGGCCAGATGTAAATAATGAAATAATTTTTTCAATAGAAAATTTCTTTTTGTTTAAAGCAGAATATGAACTTGAAAATGCAGTCTCAAGTCCTGTCATACCACAAGAGGCATGCACAAAATCATTTTCTTTTTCTTCAACATTATGAGGAGCATGATCAGTAGCTATACAATCTATCGTACCATCTCTAAGCGCTTCAATTAATGATAATCTATGCTCTTCTGATCTAATTGGAGGAGCAACTTTTAAATTTGAATTAAATGAGCTTAAAGCTGAGTCATTAAAATATATATGGTGTGGAGTAACCTCTGCAGAGATTGTATCATAAGATTTCTTATATCGTCTAATTATCTCTACAGATTCTTTGGTAGAAACATGTGGCACATGCAATCGACTATTCACATACTGATTAATCATTAAATCTCTTGAAACCATAATTGATTCAGTAATATAAGGACTACCCTCAAGCCCTAATTTTGTAGATTCAAGACTTTCATTCATAACCGTATTTTCTCTTAAGAATACATCCTCAGCATGATTAATTACTGGAATATCAAACATTTTACTATATTCAAGCGCGTATCTCATTATTCTACTATCTTCAACTGGAATTCCATCATCAGAAATAGCAACTGCACCTTCTTTTACCATTAATCCTACTTCTGTCAATTCTTTCCCAGATTGACCTTTAGAAATTGCGCCAATTGGTAAAATATTAACTGGATAATCAGATGTTTTATCAACAATAAATTTAATAAGTTCTGGCGTATCAATAGGTGGTTCTGTATTTGGCATTAAACAAACTGTTGTATATCCACCATATAATGCAGAAAGACATCCACTTTCAAGAGTTTCCTTATCTTCTCTTCCTGGCTCTCTAAAATGTGCATGTAAATCAATAAATGCATGGGTAATAAGTTTGTTTGAACAATCAAGAACTTTTACATCCTTAGCTACTTTATTATCTTTGATAAGAGATTCAAATTTTCCATTATTAATCAATATATCTCCATTTAAATATTTATCTTTAAATGGGTCATATATTTTTCCACCTTTAAGTAACCATTTTCCATTTAATATTTTGTCACCTTTTATCATTTAATTGCATCTCCCTCAGATAATAGATGGTATAGTATACTCATCCTCATAGCAACCCCATTAAGCACCTGATCAAGTATAATAGAATTTTCACTATCTGCGATATCTCCATCTAGCTCAACACCTCTATTAATTGGCCCAGGGTGCATTATTACTAATTCTTTTTTTAAATTCTGAACCCTTTCTTTAGTTACACCAAATATTTCTCGATACTCCCTTATCGATGGAATTAAACCAATACCCATTCTTTCTCTCTGTATCCTTAAAATATTTACGGCGTCAGCCCATTCTAAAACTTCATCTATATTATGATTTATATTAACCCCTAACTCCTTAATTCCTACAGGTATTAGATGAGGAGGACCACAGAGTGTAACTTCAACGCCTAAAGTAGTTAATGCATATATATTAGATAATGCAACTCGACTATGTAAAATATCTCCTATAATAGCGACTTTAAGATTCTTAAATGTTTTAAATCTTTCATATAGACTCATAACATCTAACATAGCTTGCGTAGGGTGCTCATGACAACCATCACCTGCATTAACTATTATAGAATCAACAAAATTAGTAATCTGCAAACTTGATCCTGGTGAAGGATGTCTCATAACTATACAATCTACTTTCATTACCTGAATATTTTGAACAGTATCTCTAAAAGTTTCTCCTTTATTAAGACTTGATGAGCTAGCCGAAAAATTAGAAACATCTGCAGATAAACGTTTTTCTGCCAGTTCAAAAGACATTCTTGTCCTAGTAGAATTTTCAAAAAATAGATTTAAAATATTTTTTCCACTTAAGGTCGGAACTTTTTTAACTGGTCGCTCTAAAACCTCCCTAAAGGAAAAACCTGTTTCTATAAGAAGCATAATATCTTCTTTTGGGGTATCTTTTAAAGAAATAAAATGTTTACTGCTAAGCATTAAGACTCCTTATCTAAATAAATTAAATCTTCACCATCTATCTCTTTAACTAGAACATGTATATGCTCATTATTTGATGTCGGAAAATTTTTCCCAACAAATTCTGCTTTAATTGGAAGTTCTCTATGCCCCCTATCTACAATAACAGCTAATCGAATTGAATTAGGCCGTCCATATGAAAAAATTTCATCCATAGCTGCTCTAATTGTTCTACCTGTATATAAAACATCATCAATTAGAATAATATCTTTACCATCAATGTCAAAATTTATATCTGATATTCCAACTTTAGGGCTGCCTAAATTAGTCCTGTAATCATCTCTATGAAATGTAACATCAATTGTTCCAACAGAAAATTCATTATTTGAAATTTTATTAATTGTTGATGAAATTCTTTTTGCGATAAAATCACCTCTTGATTTAATTCCAATAATTGCCAGATTATTTATATCATTAGATGACTCTATAATCTCATGAGAAATACGTTTAATTAAATTAGATATCTCTTCTGATTCAACAAGATTTTTTTGATTAGTCATAACATAAGAAGTCTATATTCTAAACTTCTATTGATTCCTTTCCTGCCTCTCGGACAGATTTAAAGGTTAAAGTAACAGTGTTTCAAATATATAACATTTTTAATTAAAAATAAAAAAACATTTACTTAAATTAGTTTCCAATGCTTTTATTATTGTTAGATAAATACATAGTTACTTCTTTTATCAAAAAAATGATTAATATTTTATCTGTATTTGTAATTATTTTCTTGGTAGTAGATATCATTGAAGATATTGATAAATTTCTTGATTATTCAATTACTTTTAAACAAATCTCAATGCTTTATATATACTCTATTCCCCAATATATTCATATTGCCTTCCCTATGGCTATTCTTATATCAACAGTTATGACATTTACAATTTTTCAGAAGAATAATGAACTGACTGCATTTAAAGCTGCAGGTATAAGCGTTTACAGGTTAACTGTTCCTTTTTTAGTAATAGGAATATTTTTTAGTATTGGAATGTTCTTTTTTGAAAACCTAATAGTAACACAATCATCAACTTTAAAATCTGAACTAGAACAAAAATATTTTAAAAATACAAAAAAGAGACAAGTAAATAATAATATTCTAGTTCAATTAGATCAAAACCAAATAATCTCAATTGAAAATTTTAATCATAGAACTAATATTGCAAAGAATATATCTATTCAAAAATTTAATGAAAATATCATGATTTCTAGGCTAGATGCAGAAAGTATGAAATGGAATAACGAATCTTGGATTGCAAATAATATTACTTTTAGAAGTTTTGAGTCTAATAGTATTTTTCTTCCTATCATAGATTCTACCTTGAAAATCAATATTAACCCAATGGATCTTATCGAAATAAATACTAAACCAAATGAAATGAACTATTGGGCGTTAAATACCTTTATTAATAGATTAAAAAATAATGGAAGAGAATTTAAGAAATGGCTTGTTGACCTCCATTTCAAGACAGCTTTTTCATTTTCTAGTATACTTATGATATTATTTGGAATTTCACTATCTATAAGAAAGCCAAGAAGTAATCTTCTAGCTGGCGTAGGAGCAAGTGTCTTTGTTATTTTTATTTACTATATCATGATAAAATCAGGACAAACAATGGGTTATAAAGGAATTATGAATCCATTTTTATCTGTATGGTCTGCTAATATAGTATTTTTTCTATCTGGAATTTACTTATTGTATAATACAAGAACCTAATCAGGCAGTTTGGGCATTTTAGGAAGTTTAATCTCGGGTAAATTTAATTTAAAGATATCCTTAAATGAAAACTCATTAAAATCTAATGATATATTAAGTGCATACTCTACACCTTTAGCTTTATTCATAATAATACCAGCATAATATTTTCTTCCAAAATCTAAGGCTAATGGACCTGTTTTAAATCCAAAACCAAGACTATAAGAACTAAGCTGCCCACCTCCAACGGATAGGCCAAATCTTATAGGAAAATTATTACTTATCGCAATAATCTCTGTACCAATTGATAATCTGAATTTATTTGAATTTCCAAAAGATTCATCAAATCCAGTAATTGTATCTATAGATAGTAAACCATAATTCTTAATGTTTTTTGATATTCCAATTCTTAAGGATGAAGGGTAATCTAAATTTATATCTTCAGATGACTGAGATTGCAAGTCAGCACGTTGAAGAGATTCTGATGGAACGATATATGAGTCATCTCCTATATCAATAATTTCTTCTGTTGAAAATAAAGAAGAATTTGATACAATCTCCTCATCATCTAAACATATAAGGTTATCATCGTTTGCTTCATCGCACGTAGGAGTATCTGTTAATATTCCAACTGTATATGAATCTGATGAAAATGGAATGTCTCCACCATCCAAATCAATCATATCCATAGCATTAATAGGCTCAATTTCATAATTAAAATAGTAATACTCATTTTGTCTTAATGGAAGCATATCTTCATAGCTACTCAAAAAAGTTTTGGTAAGATTATCAGCCCCCCAGCTAATACTACCTCCTAAATTAACAAGAGAAATCCCCACATTCCATCCCTCTATAAAGCTAGGTAATAATACTCCTAAGTCTATTGCGCTTCCACCACCTCCAAAAGCTTGTCTTACAAGATATCTTCCTGAACCAGAAAAAGAATCATCATCTGTTTGAAAATAAGAACCTTCATCCTTTACATCTTCTGCTTTAAGATATAATAAACCTTGTAAGTATTTAAATGTAGCTCCAAGCTGAATTGGCTGGTTATCAATTATGAATTTATGAGCATATGTTAAACCTAATTCATTTACTGATACCCCCTCACCTCCGAATTCAAATGTTAATCTATCATTAGTATTTCCATAGAACATCATAGTTAAGACATCTTTAGGAATATCAAATTTAGCATATGAACGATTAACCATTGAAATACCAAATCTTTTATATGCAAAATTCAATGCAGGTATTGGCGCAACAAAACCACCCTCAATAATAATTTGGTTTTCATTTACTTGATCTAAAATATCTTCTTTGGGATAATATGATGCACTCGATGGGTCTTCAAGGTTAGCTCCATTAATATCATTATATAATTCAAAACTCATAAAATCATTAAATAAAAATATATTAGCAGAAAATAAATTCATAGAAAGAGCATTATTAGATGCAAGGTTTGCAGGGTTAATTCCAATTGACTGATACCCTTTTGCTACTGATGTATAAGCTCCAGATAAACCAATCATACGTGGATCTGAATCAAACTGAGAAAATAAAACAGATAAAAAAGTAATAGAAATCAATCTTATCATTCTATAACCTCACCCATATCAATTTCTATTCTAAGTAAAGATTCAAAGGATATGTAATCAGTAGATCTTAATGTTCTATAACCATTACCATCATCATCTGA
>CEVN01143774.1_pt1 | contig 15094 bp, 18 predicted proteins | sample 427041 | NCBI WGS metagenome assembly CEVN01 (sample SAMEA2623463, study PRJEB7988) | marine metagenome | biome: marine biome (ENVO:00000447); feature: surface water layer (ENVO:00002042); material: "saline water (ENVO:00002010), including plankton (ENVO:xxxxxxxx)" | depth 5 m
AATGAAAGATTTAGTAAAATCTTGTGAAATTTTAAACAAAGTTGAATTAACTTTAGGCAATTTATATAAATAATAATTAAATGAAAAATAATATAAAATTAGCTTTAACGTTTGATGATGTGCTTTTAAAGCCTGCACATTCTACTATTTTACCTAAAGAGGTAGATTTATCTATTTCTTTAAGTTCTGATATTAAGTTAAATATTCCTTTTTTAAGTGCAGCTATGGATACTGTTACTGAAAGTAAATTAGCTATTGCTTTAGCTCGTGAAGGAGGAATGGGAGTAATCCATAAGAATTTAAGTATAGAACAACAATCATTAGAAGTGGACAAAGTTAAAAGATCTGAAAGTGGGATGATATTAGACCCAATAACAATTAATTCTAATTTAACAATTAAAGATGCTTTAAATATAATGTCAAATTATAAAATTTCTGGAGTACCTGTTGTTGATGAAGGTAAGTTAGTTGGCATATTAACTAATAGAGATATTAGGTTTGAAACTAATTTTGATTTAAAAGTAAAAGATAGGATGACAAGTAAAAATTTAATTACTGTTTCAGAAGGCACAACATTAAATCAATCAAAAAGTGTTTTGCAAAAACATAGAATAGAAAAATTGCTTGTTGTTGATTCTGAAGGCAAACTTAAGGGATTAATAACAGTTAAGGATATTTTAAAAAAAGAAGAGCATCCAAATGCTGCTGTTGATAAGCATGGGAGATTATTAGTTGCAGCTGCAGTTGGAGTTGAAAATTCAACAATGGATAGAGTGTCTGCTCTATATGAAAAACAAGTTGATGCCATTGTTTTAGATACAGCTCATGGACATTCTAAAAGTGTATTAGATTTAACTAAAAATATTAAAAATAAATTTCCTAAGATTAATCTGATAGTTGGAAATGTTGCTACAGGAGCTGGTACTGAGGCTTTAATAGATAATGGTGCAGATATTATTAAAGTTGGTATAGGCGCTGGTTCAAGTTGCACAACAAGAATTATAGCAGGTGTGGGCGTTCCTCAATTAACAGCAGTGATGGATGCTGTAGAAATAGCTAATAAATATGATAAAAGAATTATATCTGATGGAGGCATGAGATATTCTGGAGATATTGCAAAATCTTTAGCTGCAGGTTCAGTTGCTGTTATGCTTGGTAGTATTTTTGCTGGGACAAAAGAAACCCCTGGTGAAGTAGTATTGTGGGAGGGACGTAGCTATAAGACATATAGAGGTATGGGCTCAGTTGCTGCTATGAAGAAAGGCAGCCATGATAGATACTTTCAAGATTTAAATGATTCTAAAAAATTAGTTCCAGAAGGAATTGAAGGTTTAGTCCCTTATAAAGGTGTTTTATCAGATACTGTAGCTCAGCTTATAGGAGGAGTTAAATCTTGTTTTGGCTATTGTGGAGCCTCAAACATTTTAGATTTTCATAAAAAATCTGAATTTATAAGTATTACTTCATCAGGTATAGTTGAAAGTCATCCGCATGATATTAATATTACACAAGATTCTCCCAACTATAGAAAGCCAGACTTTAAATAACTATTTTAAATTGTTTACTTTTTTGTAGAGATTTGATTTTTTGTTTGCAGCTTTATTTTTATGAATAATTCCTTTTGATGCAGCTTTATCAATTAAGCTAACCGTATCATTAAGATTTTTTAAAGCATCATCTTTTTTGCCTTTGCTTAAAACATTTTTAATCGAAGTATGAATTTTAGCTTTATAAGCTTTATTCCTAGCATTAGCTTTTCTTGATTGTCGTACTCTTTTTAATTCTGAACCTTTTGCACTCATTGTATTCCACATTTATTTAATAAAATAATAACATCCAAATATAAAATATTATTTTTCTTAATTGCAAAAGGATAATAAGATGAATAAATTAACGTATAAATAATATTTATAATAAGGAGTTCTATATGCTTGAAGATTTTTTATCAACAGTTCCGATTTTTTCTGATTTATCCAATGAAGAATTAACTAAAATATCTAAACTAGCTAATCAAAGAGATTATCCTAAAGGTAGTATGATTATATTAGAAGAAGAATATGGTGATACTTTATATATTATTAAAACTGGAACTGTAAAAATCACAAGAGTTAACGATGAAGGAAAGGAAGTTATTCTAGCTTTATTAGGTGTTTCTGAATTATTTGGTGAACTGGCAATTCTTGATGGAGAAGTGAGATCTGCAAATGCTTTAGCACAAGAAAATTGTACTGTTTTGGCAATTTCAAGTGAAGATTTTATGGATTTATTAAAAAGTAACTTTAAAATTTCTCTTGGCCTAATGGCTGAGTTAGCAAAAAGATTAAGAAAGTCTGATATGCAAATAGAAGCTTTGTCTTTATCTGATGCAGAGCATAGAATTGGTGTTTCTATTTTAAATTTAGCTGAGGAGATGGGCGTAATTCGTCAAGGGAAAGTTACAATTGACAATCTTCCATTTCAACAAGATATAGCTAATATGGCTGGTACATCTAGAGAGACTGTCTCAAGAATCATGAAGATGTTTGAAGAAAGAAATATGCTTACAAAAGAAGGCCATAAGGTCATCATTCCAGATTATAATTATTTTAGAAAGTTTTTTGGATAAATTTAGTGTTTGAACAACTTATTGATGATTTAAAGTCTAAAAATTTTAAATCTATTTCTAAATTAATTTCTCAAATTGAAAATTCAACTATAGAATCAAGTGAAATAGAAGATATATTGTTTTCTAAAACTAATAATGCTTTTAGAATCGGAATAACTGGTCCTCCAGGAGCAGGCAAAAGCACTTTAACAAATTTATTAATAAAGTATTTTAGGCAATTAGATAAGACTGTAGGGGTATTGCTTGTTGACCCTACAAGTCCTTTTTCTGGAGGTTCTGTGTTAGGAGATAGAGTCAGAATGAATCAGCATTATGATGATAAAGGTGTGTTCCTTAGAAGTTTAGCAACTAGAGGCAGTAAAGGTGGCTTATCATCAAACATTAGTAATGTCGCGGATATATTAGATGTAGCAGGTTTTGATATTATTATTTTTGAAACAGTTGGAGTTGGACAAGTTGAAATAGATGTAGTTGAGCAGGTTGATTCAGTTGTTTTAGTGCTTGTTCCTGAATCTGGTGATGATATCCAAATTTTAAAGGCGGGTATCATTGAAATATCAGATATTTTTGTTATTAATAAATCTGACAGAGAGGGTTCAAATAGATTATCATCTTCATTAGAAAGTATGCTTAATCTTACTAGAGATAAAAATAATTGGGTTCCTAAAATCATAAATACTATTGCTACTCAAGATTCAGGTGTAGAAGATTTATCAAAAATATTGTTAGATCATCATAATTTTATTAATACTAATAATTTGAAAAAAAACAAGATAAATCAAAGGTATTTAAATAAAATTAATGATTTAATAATTAAAAAAACACTTGGCAAGATATGGATAGATAAAAACTTAAAATTATTAGATAAAGAGATTAATAAACCTATTGATAAAAGAATTTCTCCAAACGAATTTATAAAGAATTTGTTAAAATGAAAGATATGACGTTTGTAGATCATTTTGAAGAGTTGAGATTTAGACTGCTAAAATCTTTATTTTTTATTATACTTTTTTCTATTCTAGGCTATATATATTCAGATAAAACTATAAGTTTATTGATAAATCAAGTTTTTTTAAATGAGCTGATAGAGTTCCAAGTATTAAAAATTACTAGTATTTTTTTAGTTAAAATTGGAGTTGCAATTTCTACGGGTTTATTTATCTCATTTCCGTTTATTTTATATCAATTCTTAAGGTTTATATTACCAGCTTTTCAAAATAAGCTAACATCTTTTAAAATTATTTTAATAACTATTTTATCTATTATTCTATTCTTACTAGGTTTGTTTTTTGGATATTATATCATAATACCATTCTCTATTTCATTTTTTCTAAATTTGTCGGCAGGTTTAGACTTTGTTAATCTAAACTATACATTAGAAGGATATCTTGTTTATTTAATTTGGATTCTTATCATTTCTTCAATGATTTTTCAAATGCCTTTATTAATTATAATTTTATCAAGAATTGGTATTGTATCATATGATTTTTTATCAGAAAAAAGAAGATTTATAGTTGTAGGTTTGTTTATTTTTTCAGCAATTTTAACTCCTCCAGATCCTGCAAGCCAGATAATAGTTGTTATACCTTTGTATATTTTATTTGAGCTTAGTTTATTTATAATAAAAATTTTTAAATGATATGCAAAGTTTAATTAAAAATATTTCTAAAGAATTAAATGATGAGTTAAAGCATTATGATGCTGTTTTGGTAAACTCACTAAATTCAGATGTGAAGCTAATTAATACTATTTTAAAATATATTTTAAAATATAAGGGTAAGCAATTTAGACCTATACTTAGTATCTTATCTTCTAAGTTAGAAAATAAGCCAAATGAAATGACTTATGTAGCATCTGCAACTGTTGAAATGTTACATGTAGCTACACTTTTACATGATGATGTTGTAGATGATGCTACAGTTAGGCGAGGATGGCCAACAGCAAATTCAATCTGGAAAAGTAAACTTGCAATATTAGTTGGTGATTATATGTTTTCTAGATCTCTTAATAATATAGTTAAGCTTAAAAATTTAGAATGTATTGAGATTTTAGCTAATATTTCTAATAGATTAAGTAAGGGCGAAATACTTCAAATCGAAAATGCTATTAATAAAGAAATGTCTGAAGAAGTATTTTTTAAAATGATTGGAGATAAAACCGCCTCATTGATAAGTGCATCTTGTAAATTAGGTTTTATAACTGTTAATAAGAGTAGCAAAAAAGAAAATATTGGAAATTTTGGAGAATATTTAGGAATAGCATATCAATTGAAAGATGATTTGTTTGATGTAATGGGTAAAATGGATGATACTGGTAAGCAGTCAAATTTAGATTTAAAGAAAAATTTATTAACATTGCCATATATCTATGTATTAAATTCTGTCAAAAGTAGTGAAAAAAGAAAAATTATAAGAAAAATGAAATATTCTTCAAGAAAAAAAGATTTTAAAGCAGTTAAGAAAATTATAGAAAATTATGGTGGAATAGAGTATACAGAAAATAAAATTAAAGAGTTTTCTAAAAAAGCATTAGAAGAGTTAAATGTTTTTGAAAATTCAAAATATAAAGATATGCTTGTAGAAATGTTAAATTTTAATTTAGTTAGAAAGTATTAAAGGATACTACTTTGAAAAGTATATTTAATATTCCAAATATTTTAAGTATTTCTAGAATAATTGCTTCAATTCCTTTAGTATATTTTTTAATTAATATTAATATCCCAAATTATACTTTTTATTCTATTGTAGTAGTTTTTTTTATTGTTATATCTGATGTGATGGATGGATATATAGCTAGAAAAAATAAGGAGACAACTGATTTTGGGAAAGTTATTGATCCTGTAGCAGATAAAGTTTGTTTAATGGTTGTGTTAACTTATTTGATTGCTTTAAATCAATTGCCATTTTTAATTTTTTTTATTTTACTATCAATAAGAGATGTTGTGTTGCTAGCTTTCAGCCTTTATTTTTTGATTTATACTAAATATGTTCCTCAGGCAATTTTTGAAGGAAAATTATTTATTTTCGTTACATCTTTAATGATTATATTTAATATTTATACAATTAATGAAATTGTGTCTGTCATTTTATACTATATATCTATATTTTTATTGCTGTATAGTATGTTTGTTTATATTAAGAGACATTTAATTAAAATAAATTCATGAATATTTTTAAAAAAACATTTAACTCTATATCTGAAACAAGAAACAAAATTAAGCAATCTTTTTCTAATATATTTTCTTTTTCAAATTTAACTCAAGAAGATATTAATGAAATTGAAGAATGTTTGCTTTCTTCAGATATTAGCTGGACTCTTACCGAAGAAATAATTGATAAAATTAAAACTAATAAAGAAAAGTTTAATAGTTGGCAAGAGCTTTTAGTGAATTCTATAGATAAATCAATTAATTATAATGATAGTTCTAAAGAATTAAAAAAAATTATTATTATTATTGGAATAAATGGTTCAGGTAAGACAACTACAGCTGCTAAATTAGCAAAATACTTTGTAGATAATAATAAAAGTGTAACTTTGGTAGCAGCAGATACATATAGAGCAGCTGCAGTTGAACAGTTGAAAATTTGGGCAGAACGAATTAATATTGATTTTGTTTCTAATTCAAAAACATCAGATCCTGCATCTATTTCTTATGATGGGGCAAATTCAGGTTTGAAAAAAGGTAAAAATCATATCATCATAGATACTGCTGGTCGTTTACATACATCAAAAAATTTAATGATAGAACTTGAAAAAATATTTAGAGTTGTTGGGAAATTATCAAATGAAATTTCAGTTTGTATGACTTTAGATGCTAATATTGGTCAAAATGGTATTAAGCAAGTAGAGGAATTTGGTAAATATTTACCTATAAGTAATATCATTTTAAATAAAATGGATGGTACGGCAAAAGGAGGGATAGCATTATCAATTATTAAATCTCTTTCAATTCCAATATCATTTCTTGGAATTGGAGAAAAATACGATGATTTAATCCCATTTAATTTTAAAAAATACATAGAATCCTTAATAGATTAAATTATGAAACAAAAAATATCATTAGTTAGCTTGGGATGTGCAAAAAACTTAGTTGATTCAGAAATTTTAATTGGTGGATTAAAAAGTGAGAGTTATGAAGTTATAAATGATATCCATTCTTCTGATATTATAATAATAAATACATGCGGTTTTTTAGATATGGCGAGAGAAGAATCAGTTGATTCGATTTTAGAATGTGTGAACTTAAAAAATGAAGGCGTTGTTGAGAAAATTATTGTAATGGGTTGCTTTGCTGAAAGATATGGTTCTCAATTACGTAAAGAAATACCTGAGGTAGATCAATTTTTTGGTTCAGCTGATCATTCAAAGATAATGACCTACCTTACAGGAAAAGAGTTTAAGAAAGATGATCCGGATTATTTTCGGTCTTTATTAACACCTAATCATTATGCATATTTGAAAATAGCTGAGGGTTGTGACAATGTGTGTTCTTTTTGCTCTATTCCTATGATGAGGGGATTACAAAAAAGCTCTACTTTGGAGCAAAATTTACTTGACGCTCAAAATTTAGTAAATCAAAATGTTAAAGAGTTATTAGTTATTGCTCAAGATACAACTTCTTATGGTTGGGATTTAAATCCAAAATCTTCATTGCATGAGTTAATGGATGTATTAGATAAAGTTAAAGGATTAGAATGGATTAGGTTGCATTATGCTCATCCAGCTCATTTAAATAAAAAAATGATTGAACGATTTTCGCACCTAGAAAAATTGATACCATATATTGACATGCCAACGCAGCATGGATCTGATCACATGTTAAAGAAAATGAAAAGAGGATTAAATTCTGCGGGAATTAAAAATAGAATTGATCTTTTAAGAAAAGCTAATGATAATATGTCTATTCGTACCTCAATTATAGTAGGATTTCCTGGAGAAACTGATAAAGATTTTAAGGAACTTTTAAAGTTTGCTGAAGATGTTCAATTCGATAGATTAGGTGTATTCCAATATTCTGAAGAAGAGGGAACAAGCGCTGCAATAGATTATAAGGATGATATCCCGAAACAGGTTAAGCAAGAAAGATTTGATGAATTAATGATGTTGCAGCAAAAAATAAATTATAATAAAAATAAATTAAGAGTAAATTGTGTTGAAGATATTTTAATTGATGTTGTTAATGAAGAAGAGGGCTGGTCTCTTGGAAGATCATATAGAGATGCTCCTGAAATTGATAATTATGTTAAAGTAAATAAAGTATTAGATATTGGTTCTTTTTACAAAGTAAAGATAAGAAAAGCATATGAATATGATGTGCTGGGAGAATTAGTAAATTAATAAAAATTTTAAAATATTAAAGATAGATCATGTAGCCGTAGCAACTGAAAAAAATGATGATTTGAAACATATTTTAGTTGATGTACTAGGTATGACAAAAACTACTAGTGAAACAATTGAATCAGAATTAGTTAATGTTGTGAAAGTTTTTTCCTTAGAAAGTAAAACAGCTATTGAATTGTTAGAGCCATCTTCTAATCAATCTGTTATAAAAAAATATTTAAATAAAAAAGGTCAAGGTATTCATCATATTGCATTAGAGGTTGACTCTATTGAAAATGCTATTAATCATTTAAAAGAAAATAAGATTTCTCTAGTTTATGATACGCCACAAGTAGGTGCAGATAAAAAATTAATAACCTTCATCCATCCTAAGTCTTCCCCAGGTTTATTAATTGAACTATGTCAACGAGCATAATTTCATGGTTGATATATCAAAAATCGTAGCAAATATATCTACAAATCCAGGAGTATATTCCTTTAAAGATAAAAAAGGAGATATAATCTATATAGGAAAGGCTAAAAATTTAAAAAAAAGAGTATCTTCCTATTTTAACAAAAGTAATAATAATTCAAAAAATCAAATTATGATATCAAAAGCAGTGGATGTAGATACTTTGATTGTAAGGAATGAAGTTGAAGCACTTTTAACAGAAGCAAATTTGATTAAAATTCATAAACCTAGGTATAATGTTTTTTTAAAAGATGATAAAACATTCCCTTATATAATTATTACGAATGAACCCTTTCCTAGAGTTGAAATTATCAGAAAAAAAAATTTAAAAAAAGATGGAAATCTATATTTTGGACCTTATACTGATGTAAACTATTTAAGATCAATTTTAAAAGTTCTTCATCAAGTTTTTCCTCTAAGAACTTGCTCATTTTTCATTAACGAAGAAACTATTAAAAGTAGAAAGATTAAAGTTTGTTTAGATTATCATATAAAAAAGTGTGATGGGCCATGTGAAGGTTTGGTCTCTGATTTAGATTATGGAAAAATGATTAATCAAGTAATCGATTTTTTAAAGGGCAAGAATCAAAAAATTAAATTAGATATAACAAGCAGGATGAAGGATGCAAGCCAAAAACAAAAATATGAAGAAGCTGCAATATTAAGAGACCAAATAATTGCTTTAGATTCATTTGAAAAGAAGCAATCTAAAGTTGCACAAGATTTTTCTAATAAAGATATTATTAATATATCTTATAAAGATAATTATGCTATTGCATTTATAATGAGAATAAGAAATGGGCTTTTAGTAGGAAGAGATTCTTTTAACTTAAAAATGATTCATAATTTTAATATTAATGATGAGCTTGAAAAGTTTATTGTGCAGTATTATAAATTAACTATGGATATTCCATCTGAGATTATTGTTGGATATAAAATATATAATACAAAAAATATTGAGAAATGGCTTAAAACAAAAAATAGTAAGAAGGTATCTATTGTAATGCCACTTAAAGGTGAAAAAAAACATATGCTTGATTTATGTATAAAAAATAATGAGTTATTTCTTAAAAATTCGATTATTAAAAAAATTAATCGTAAAGAGTATGTGCCTAAAACTTTAAGCCAACTAAAAGATGATTTAAATATGTCAGTTATACCCAAAAGAATTGAAGCATTTGATAATTCAAATATACAAGGTGAACAGGCTGTCGCTGGTGTTGTTTGTTTTCTTGATGGTAAGCCTCAAAAAAAAGAGTATCGCCACTTTAATATAAAAACTGTAAAAGGTATAGATGACTTTGAATCAATGCGTGAGGTTGTTTATAGAAGATATTCTAGACAATTGGAAGAAAATAAGATACTTCCTGATTTAATTTTAATTGATGGAGGTAAAGGTCAGCTGTCTGCAGCTAAAAGTTCTTTAGATAAGTTAGGTTTAGGTTACATAACAATTATTGGTTTAGCTAAAAAATTAGAAGAAGTATATGTTCCTGGATTAAGTCAACCTCAAAATATAAATAAAACTTCTCCAGGCTTATATTTACTTAGGATAATAAGAGATGAGGTTCATAGGTATGCAGTTAGTTTCCATAGAAAAAAACGTAAAAATAATATGCTGCAATCAAATCTAAGTAAAGTTAAGGGACTTGGTTTAAAAAGAATTAAATTATTATGGGACAATTATAATACAATAGATGAGATGTTAAGTGCTTCGGATAACGAAATTTATAAAAAAACAGGAATTCCAAAAGAAGTAATTAAAACACTTAAAAATACAAAGGATTTAAAATGAATAAATTAGATAAATTGACTTCAACCTTATTATTAGGTCCAGGACCATCTACAGTTTCTCCTAATGTATATAAAGCTTTAGGTACTACAACGATAGGTCATTTAGATCCGAGATTTATTGAAATAATGGATGATATTAAGAAGTTTTTAAGGATAGTGTACAAAACTAAAAATGATTTTTGTATGCCAGTTTCTGGAACGGGTTCAGCTGCTATGGAATCTTGTTTTGTAAATATGATTGACCCAGGTGATAAAGTTCTAATTATTCAAAATGGTTATTTTGGATTAAGAATGGAAAATATGTGTCAGAGATTAGGTGCAAATATTGATCTTCTAAAATTTGACTGGGGTAAAGCAGTAGATTTAGATATTACTAAAGATAAGCTTAAAGATAATAAATATGATATAGTTGCAGTAGTTCATGCTGAGACTTCTACTGGTGTTAAAAATAATGTTAAAGAGATATCTAAACTTATTAATCCTGAATCAATTTTTATAGTTGATGCGGTTACTAGTCTTGGCACGGTAGATTTATGTGTAGATGATTGGAATATAGATGCTATTTATAGTTGTTCTCAAAAAGGACTTTCATGCCCGCCTGGAGCTTCACCAATAACATTTTCATCTAAAGCTATAGAAAAGATGAAAAAAAGAAAGGGAATGGTCCCAAATTGGTATTTAGATATGCTTGAAATCATAAAATATTGGGATGGTAATCAAAGAGCTTATCATCATACAGCACCGATTAACATGATGTATGCATTATACCAATCACTTCAAGATGTAAATGAAGAGGGTGTAGATAATGTTTTAAAACGTCATTTAAGAGTACATAAATATTTAGTTGAAAATTTAGAGGAACTTGGATTTGATTTTTTAGTAGATGAAGAATCTAGATTGCCTTCATTAAATGCAATCAAGATTCCAAATGGAGTTGATGATTTGGCTGTTAGAAGTCAGTTGTTATTTGATTATAATATAGAAATTGGTGGTGGTCTTGGACCATTTGCTGGTAAAGTATGGAGAGTTGGTCTTATGGGTCATTCTGCTCATGAGAAAAATGTAGATAAATTAATCTTAGCACTTAAGAAAATATTGTAAATGAAAGAGTTGCTTATTGTAAGACATGCTAATGCAAGTTTGAATTTTAAATCTTTAAAAGATTTTGATAGAACATTGAATCCTAAAGGTGAGAATGAGTCAAAATTGATGGCGAAACAATTATTAAATAGTAATTTTTACCCGGATTGTATTATATCAAGTGGAGCAAGTAGGGCATTTTCAACATCTAAGATTATTGCTAAAAAAATTAATTTTTCAATTAATGAAATTAAAATTAATGATGACATATATTATTCATCAAATGAAGATATTATAGAGATTGTGCACAATATTCCAAATGAATATAGTTCAATAATGTTGGTTGGTCATAATCCCACATTGCATTATCTTTCACAAATGTTAAGTGGAGAAAATATAATAAGTTTTCCCACTTGTTCAATGTATTGTATTTCATTTGATGTGGATAATTGGAATTATGCAATAGATGGAAAGAAAATGTTTTTTATGTATCCAAGTATGTTTAATTAAATTTTATAAATATTATTTAACTTAATGAATCGTTTAGATAAAGCTAAAAAAATAGGCGCAATTCTTGATGAATTATATCCAGAAACACCTATCCCTCTTAATCATGATAGTGAATATACTTTGCTTGTTGCAGTTATGCTCTCCGCCCAAACAACAGATAAAAAAGTTAATCAAGTAACTCCTGAGTTATTTAAGCATGCTAATACGCCTGAATTAATGAATGCTTTGAGTGTAGATGTTATTAGAAATTTGATTAAAGAAATTGGTTTATCCAATACAAAAGCAAAAAATTTAAAAATTATGGCAAAACAATTGATTGATGGTGGAGGTGTTAAACCAGATTGGAAATATCTTGAAAGTTTAGCAGGCGTAGGTCATAAAACAGCGAGTGTTCTTATGTCTCAGTGGTATGGAATTCCTGCTTTCCCAGTGGACACTCATATACATAGACTTGCAGCAAGGTGGGGATTGTCAAAGGCTAAGAATGTTGTTATGGTAGAGAAGGATTTGAAAAAAATTTGGTCTAAGGAAAAATGGAATGCTAGGCATTTACAAATTATTTTCTTTGGTAGAGAATTTTGTCCTGCTCGAAATCATAATCTTAGAAAGTGTCCAATATGTTCATGGGCTGCATCAAAAAAACGTATTAAATATGAAATGAAGAATTGATTTTATTTTGTAAATTATCCTCATGAAAATAATTATTATATCCTTGGCACTGCTGACTTATTCATGTGAAGATGATGGAGTTAGTCCAAATTATGGTTGTACAATTACTGATGCAGTAAATTATGATATGTATGCTAATGTTGATGATGGTAGTTGCGTTATACCTGAAAATACAATTCAGCTTACCTATGAATCATATTTTCGAGATGTGTTAAGTCAATACTGTTTTGGTTGCCATGGCTATTCTAATTTTGATAGAGATGACTTCCTTTCTACAGGATGGGTTGTGTTGGGGAATCCTAATATTAGTAGTTTATACAGCAGGATTAATTTACCAGAATCGGATCCTTTATCTATGCCTCAAGGTCAATCAAATTTAGGGCAAGATTTAATAGATAAAATTCAAACTTGGATTGAAAATGATTGCCCTTAGATATATATTCATATTATTAGTATTTAATGCTCTTTTTAGTTTACCAAGGTTTTCAATTGAGACTGGAGCAAGTTGCATTGCCTGTCATGTTAACCCATCAGGTGGTGGGATGAGAAATGATTATGGTTCTAATGTGTATTCTATTGAAGAGTTGCCTTTAAAGCGTTTAATTAAAAATGCAGATGACTTGTGGGATGGATATATTACTGATAATCTTCAAGTAGGAGGAGATTTCAGAATACAGCTTTATGATAATGGTGAAGATAGTAAAATTTTCCCAATGCAAAGTGATATTTATGCAAATTTAAAAATTAGTAAGAATACAGATATGTATATGAAAGTAGATACAGGACCTGATGCAAATAATGAATTTTTTGTTTTGTTTAAAAATATGTTTAAATCATCATGGATTAAAATAGGGAAAACATTACCTGCCTATGGCCTTAAGCTAGATGATCATACTTCATTTATAAGAGGTGGTAATAGAACTCCATTACAGGATTCTCCATTTGATGATGTAGATGAAGGTTTGTTTTTTGACCCGCAGTTTAATAAAAATCCAACTTCATTAGAAATGGGTGTTAATTTATCAAAACAATTTAAGTTAAATATATCTTCTTCAACTGGTTTTTTTAATGCTATTAATAGAGATGAAAAAGAAATTCTTAATTCATCTGCTTCATTGTTGTATTTAAAGCAATTTGATAGTTTTTCAATTCTTTCTGGAATTAGCTATATGAAGGAAAAAGATATTGTTTCTAAGGGGTTATATGGCGGAGTTTCTATTAATAAATGGACTATGTCATTTGAAGTAGATGAAGTAAGTAATTGGATTGATTTTTATAATTCAAGAGCTGCATATGCTCAGGTTGTATATAAGCCAGTACAAGGATTGCATTTAGTTTATAAATATGATTATTTTGATAGACACTTAGATTTTGAATCGGGTTCTATCTCTAGATTATCTGCAGGATTTGAGATTTATCCTTTAAGTATACTTGAAATTAAATTGCAAGTTAGAAAAAATGAAATTAAGAATTTACCTTTTGCGGTAGATTTAAAAAATGAATATTTATTACAGGTACATACATGGTTTTAGGAAAGATTAAATACATTTTTATTTTTTTATTTATGGGTTTTTCCCTTTCAAGTACATTTAAAAATGTTACGGTGCTTGATATCGAGTCTAGAGCAGAAATGAAAAAATATATGAAATCAATTAGTAAAGACTTAGGTGTTAGATGTAGTCATTGTCACGATATGGAAGATAAATCTCTTGATACTCCTGTAAAAGACATCACTCGCGAAATGATAAAGTTAACTCGTTATCTTAATTCGTTGTTAAATACACAAAGTAAAGATTCATTAGAGAGTAAGACTTATGTTACATGCTGGACATGCCATCATGGGCAAGTAATTCCTGAAAATGTTAGACCAGAGGATAATTAAATGCTATATGATAAAGAATTATATCATTATGTTTTTCTTCATTTCCCTATAGCGCTTTTTATAACAGGTTATATGTTCGATTTGCTTTCATTTATGAAGCCTGGTAGGCATTATAAAAAATTTTCCAATTGGAATATTATTTTAGGAATATTTTGGGGTATTATAACTATTATTACAGGCTTTATAACTGATAACGATATTGGCCATATGGAGAACTTTTTACCTATATGGACTACTCATGGGACGCATATGATTGTTTCTGTTTTTTCATTTATTATTTTTTTATATTTGAAAAAATTAGTTAAAAGTGAGAAGATGATTCTTTCTTCAAAGCACCTTTTGTTTATACATACTCTTTTGATTATATTTTTTATACATGGTGCTCAAATTGGAGCAAAATTAGCAGATAGACTATGAAATTATTATTAATATTATTTTTATTTATTATTTTTAGTTGTGAAAGAAATAACAATGTCACTGCATATAGGTTAGCTAAGCCTAAGGAAACACTAAAAATTAATACAGAAAAAGATAGTTTAGATGATAAGTTATCTTTTGCATGGGATACACCTTCATCATGGATGGAAGGTAAAAAGTCTTCAATGAGATTGGCAAGCTACAGTGTCCCTTTTTCTAATGGAACAGCTGATTTATCCATTACAAATTTTAGTGGAGATGGAGGAGGCGTACTGTCTAACGTTAATAGATGGAGAAAGCAGATTAATCTTCCTTCACAAAGTATAGATGAAATTAATGCAAATGC
>CEVN01042933.1_pt1 | contig 15051 bp, 16 predicted proteins | sample 427041 | NCBI WGS metagenome assembly CEVN01 (sample SAMEA2623463, study PRJEB7988) | marine metagenome | biome: marine biome (ENVO:00000447); feature: surface water layer (ENVO:00002042); material: "saline water (ENVO:00002010), including plankton (ENVO:xxxxxxxx)" | depth 5 m
TTCTTGCTGTGTTGATGACGATTTCATTGAGTGAAGCATTGAATCATTTTTCTGAAACTGCAGTGGGGGTTGCTGGACTGGTATGTTTAGTTAGTCTTGGGCTGTGGATGACTTGGGTTCCTATTGCCGCACCAAAGGGAAAGAATCCGGTTACGAAAATGGTTCTTGTAATGAGGGGCTTAGCAGCAGCTACAGCCATCGGAATAGCAGTACAATTTTCAGGCATGGGAATGCCAATAATTGCGGGATTAGCATCTGTATTCCCTGCGATATTCTTGACTACGATGGTGGCATTGTGGATCTCTCAGGGTTCTGATGTTCCAACCGGTGCAGCAGGGCCGATGATGTTGGGCGGTTCCTCTGTTGCCATGTATTCACTGATTGCACCTTGGGCTTTACCTGAGTACGGAATTTATCTTGGTTCTGCAATCTGCTGGATTGCATCAGTATTACTCACATCCTTGCCCGCTTATTCCTGGCTTTCATGGCGAAAATTACAGTTGAGCCAGAATTTACATTCCTAGGAAGAATACCATTACCATCAAACTGACTACTACGATCAGAATGATTTGAGTTGTCAAAGAAGGACCATCTTTGTCGCTTTGAGCGAGGTCATTCCAATCCTCATTCATTATCACATACTCCGGTTAAGGGTTCTAGTCCAACGGTCACTTGCAGGCACTCCTACTACATTCAGAGTAGCAAATGAGACGCCTTTTGTTTCTAACAACTTAGTTCTGAATTTGTCCAAATCCAGCAAGCAACAAGGACAGTGCGGTCTACTAGGTTTGACTGTGATTGTAACCTCTCCATCTTCTGCTACGTCGATGTTTTGGACAATCTCTCTCTTCGCCCAAGGCAACTCATCGTGGGGGTCAACCCACTCTGCCGCAAGGCGCGCAACCCTTCTTTGAAGAGCTGCATGTTTTCTACTCACTCAACATCCTCCAAGCGTAATTTTTCGACCTTGCCTTCTGCCTCAGCAAGTTCTTCTTGACAGGATTTGAGGAGTTTGGAGCCTTCTTCAAACAGTTTCAGTGTTTCATCAAGGTCCGCACCACCTGCTTCCAGGGCCGCTACAATTTCTTCCAATCTTTTCATCGCTTCAGCATAACTCATTCTTTCACCTCAGTTTGTACCTGGCCGTCCTTCAATACCACCGTGAGAGGGTCACCCTGTTTCAATCCGACGATGCTCGTCACAGGCATTCCCTTTTCATCCATGGCCATAGAATAACCTCTCTCCAAGACCCTAGTTGGGTTAGTGGATTTTAATATGGATTCGAATCCAGTATGGCGGTTTTTCTGAATCATGAAGAACCTTTCAACCGAAGAAACCATTCTGCTCGACAATTGAGATTGTCGTAATTTCGCATTAGAAATTCCACGCATTGGGGCAGCACTAAGCCTTAGAATCAAGTTTGAAATTTTTTCATTCTGTCTAACGAACAACTTGTCAAGAGCGAAATCAAGGCGGTCTTGTGCTTGAGCAATAATTGCAATCAATTCATCTTTGATTGGAATAACTCTCTCGATAGCATTCGAGGGAGTAGAAGCACGAATGTCTGCAATCATGTCACTCACCATGTAATCCGATTCATGACCAACTGCACTTACTATTGGTATTGGACAGTCGATCATTGCTTGGCAAACCGATTCAAGATTGAATGACCACAAATCTTCAGGAGACCCACCTCCCCTTCCTACAATTATCAAATCAGCAACTTTCTCGGCGTGTTTTATCGCTCGCACAATCTGCCCTGGCGCCTCATTTCCTTGTACCAAGACAGGAATCACAGTGTAAGAAAAATTAGGCCAACGGTCAGCGATTAATCGCTCCATATCGGCTAGCGCAGCACTACCTGCACCGGTAATGATGTGCAACCTTTTTGGAATCAAAGGAGCAGGTTTTCTTGGTCTATCCATTGTGCCGTCTTCACGCCATTTCAGAATCAACTCTTGTCGGGCTTTTTCCAATTCACCAATGCTCTTTACCGGCTGAACCCTCGATGCTTTGAATTGCATTCTTCCTGTTTTTACGTAGACGTCAATTCCACCTACTGCTATCAATTTCATACCCTCTTTGATATTTTGAGATATGAAGGAATCATTACCGCCAAATAACACGCAATCTATCGAACCTTTACTATCTGTGAGGGTAAAGTAAACATGTCCCGAGCGAGCTAAGGTGAACTTTGTCAACTCGCCAATAATTGCTGCATTGCTTAGGTATGGCTCATTGACCAAAGCACTTCGAGCAAGAGCCACAAATTGCCCCACCTCCACAGCCTCGCCCGCCATGACTTGAAATGAGCGTCCATGGTTCTTGAATAATCCCATTTACTTAGGAAGGAGTTTTGAGGGGGTGGTAGTTCGGGACATTTGTTCCAGTATGGGGTTGGCCCCTCTAGGAATGGTGATATTATGACCGATAAGGATGCTTCAAAGGATAATACCGATGAAGAAGACTGGATGTCTTATGCTAACGCAGGCTTCGGTTCCACAGATTATTCTCTTTGGGATGATGCAGGGCAAGAAGCGGAATTGGCAGAGGAGCCTGAGTGGAACGACGAGAATCTTCAACTCGATACTGGGGAAGAGGAAATTCCTGCAGCACCAAAACCAGCAGGACTCAAACATCTTGTGAGAATCGGATGTTGTGATCATTGTTTAGGCCGAATCGGTGGTAAGAAACGATTCGGGCAATCTGATTTAGAATCTGGAATTGAGATTAGAGCCAGCGTGGTTGAAGCAGATTCAACCATGGCAAATGCTAGGGAAAATGAGCCATTATGCCCATTTTGTGAGAATCTATTCGAAGAGGCACCATTACTGGCAGAATTGATTTACGAATCGATTGGTGAGAGAGATTGTTCTAGGTTGCAATTGGGTGCACGAATTCCAAAAGACCAAACAGAAGCGGAAGACCATCTTCGTAAGAGGTTTGGAGCAGGAGGTTCTGCTCCATTAAAATCAAGCTTGGTCGAAGAGGTTGCTCGTCAACTAGGCGAACTTGGAATGGGGCAAAATTTGGTTGTTGAAAAACCGGAAATTCTTGCATTGATCGATGTATTGACATTGACTGTCGAACTTGATATTCGCTCCCATTACGTGTATGGAAGATACCGTAAACTGGAGAGAGGGATTCCACAAACAAAGTGGCCATGTCGTGCTTGTAAGGGGCGAGGGTGTGAGAAGTGCGACTACACCGGTTTACAATACAGCTCATCCGTACAAGCCTTGATTGGCGACCCATTACTCGAATTATTCGGTAGCGAAGAGCATGCCTTCCACGGCATGGGGAGAGAGGATATCGATGTTAGATGCTTAGGACGTGGCCGACCGTTTGTTATCGAATTAAAGAAACCGTACAAACGCGATGTTGATATGAATCTAATCATGGATGCAATCAATTCAAGCGCTGAAAATAGGCTTGAGGTTTCTGATATGCGCCCCTCCAATAGAAGTGAGGTTGTTAGAGTGAAAGATACTCCTGCCGAAAAGTCGTACACAATCAGATACAAGATTGAACCAATTACTCAATCCAACTTTGATGAACTCACGCAAGTAATGGAAATTCCAAGTAATAATCAAGACAGGAATAAGCGTAGAAAAAACCATCATCGTAGAAGAAAACCTGAACCTGAACCAGAAGTAGAAATTGATTATTCTTCTATGAAAAAGGCGGAATTAGTAGAACTGTGCGAGCAGAAAGGCTTGGCTAAAAGTGGAACTAAGGATGTCTTGATTGAGAGGCTTTCCACATTCAAGGAGGCAACCTTGCCACTACCAGAAAAGGATTACATTATGGAGATAATGACTAATTTACAGGGTTGCACATTGGCACAGAGGACACCGGAAAGAGTGGCTCATCGTCGAGCGGACAAGATCCGTAAGAGAAAGGTCCTTGAGACCTCAAATCCGTCGATTAAAGAAGACGAAGATGGCAATCTTGTTGCAGAGTTTAGTCTAAGGTGTGAATCAGGCACCTACGTAAAAGAGACAGTACATGGTGATGGCGGTAGAACCCAACCCTCAATTGCATCTTTAATCAAGGCTAAATGCACTGTGGAATGGCTCGATGTAGCCGATATTCACGCAGATTAGCGCGTCGCGGTGCTTATATGGGTCGGGTAGGTCGGCAGGTTGCTTCGAATGGTCTAATGACACGAGAAGCAGGATGCGATTACCATGAAGCGATCGAAAGGGCAACGCCAAGGCACCCGAACTATCCTACGTCGCGGACGCCACCAAAGAGGTCGCGTAAACATTGCTCGTATCATGCATGAGTACTCCGAAGGAGACCGTGTTGCCATCGTTTTAGACGGTGGACAACAGATGGGCATGCCTCACCGTAGATTCCAAGGACGAACTGGATTTATCCAAGGACGCCAAGGTAAAGCCTGGGTCGTCGCGGTAAAGGACGGCAACATGCAAAAGACCGTCGTGGCTCGTCCCGAGCATCTTCGACCACTGGAGTGAGATTCATGGATGAAAAAGGTACTTTCACAGATTATGCATCCGTAAGGGATATGCTTCTAGACGCTCAAGGCCGTCGTGGTTTCTTGACATACGAACAGAAAGCTGCTCTACAACACGCTGAATGGGCTGCTAGCGATAACCGCAATGGTTACCCTACCGACCCTAAGGTTTTCAATGATATTTTTAGTGCAATTATGGAAATTGAATTGTTCCAGAAGTACCCTGAATTGGCTGCTAAACTAGCAGAATTGATGCCAATGCACGAAGATGATGTACGTGCTGTAATCGCTAGCCGTCGTATCTCTATCGACGGCGGAGATGTTAGTGCAGTTCTAGACATCGTTCGCCAACATGTTGGCGTTGAATGAATAATACCGACAACCGGTGATAACCATGCGTAATGACCATCGCGGCGGGCAGCGCAGGAATCCTCGCGACAGACCCGACCCTCTTCTGACAGTCGAATGGTGTCGAGTCATTGACCACCCTGAAGTAGATGCAGCGATTGTAGTTGTTACTGAACCTGCAATGCATGTTATTCGTCTGCGACCAAAACCCGGTGCTGAAGTTCAGATGGTTGGAAACAGAATTTACATGGGCATTGACCACTCACAGAGAGAAGTAGTTCAGGATGTGCTGGGCTTCGCTAGAATTCGTGACTTGTCAAATGCAGCTTCCACAGAACTACCAATAGTGATTCAGCAGATGATTGAGGATGCACCAGAAGTTTTCATCCAGCAATTTTTCAACAGAGCAGGAAACCTCTCTCTGAAAATGCATGCATTTGAATTGTTATCTGGTGTTGGAAATAAAAAAGCAATGGAGATGGTAGCAAGCCGAGGGCGTGTAGGTTGGGAGAATTTCGCTCAACTTAATGAGGATTGCAATATCAATGCTGCAGAACTTCTTGCAAAGCGATTCGTATCGGAAATCGAAGACCGGGGATTGCAGCCAAGATTATTGGATCTGCTATTGCGACAGGATGAGTGATTTTCATGGGCCATGGAGCCCGGGTTCTAATCGACCGCTTGCGCATGCGCAAGGATAACGTCAAAGCATTAGGGCAGCATTTCTTGAACAATGAAGAAATCCTCGATGAAACTATGCGTTTAGCAGAGATTTCTCCTGATGACCACGTAATTGAAATCGGTCCAGGCCCAGGGGTTTTAACCGAAAGATTACTCGAGTCAGGTTGTGCTTTGACTTCGATAGAAATCGATACAGAGGTATGTGAATTTCTTAGAGATAATTTCCCAACTCTTGATTTGATAGAAGGAGATGCCCTTCAGGTAAATTGGCCTAAGGCAAACAAGGTTGTTGCCAATATACCATACCAAATATCCTCTCCTCTAATCGATATAATAACCCGTAATCATTCAATTGAATATGTAGTTCTACTAGTTCAGGAAGAATTCGCAGAAAGATTAGTTGTTGAATGGGAAAGTGATAGAGGTAGTTTGGGGATGTGTACAATGCTAGATTGGGATTGCACGTTCGAAATGCGCGTTGGACCACATTGTTTCACCCCTTCTCCTCAAGTTCATTCTCGTTTGGTGACGATGAGGCGTAAGGACTCACCGGCCAATTCTAAGCTTGCCAAATTATTGATTCGGCAAGGTTTCGCAGAAAGACGGAAAAAACTTCGAAATACGCTTTCAAAAGCTCCAAAACGAATCGCCCGAGTCAGCGGATGGCATGCTAAAGCCTACCGCGATGCCATGCAGTCTATCGATTGGGATTTACTTGAAGAGAGGCCCGAAGATTTAGACATCGAAGATTGGCTCGATTTGGCACGACTTCTCGAGGATGCTCGGCAGGCGATGGGTTGACATCTAACCGCCCGCTCGGCCTGTCCCGTCGGAGGGGTGCACATGGCAAAGAAGGACACATATCTGGCTTTACTTCGTCGAGGAATCGACGAGACAACAGCTATGCAATTAGCAGATGCTGGAATCAAGATTGGAGATCTGAAAAAGATCGACAAAGCCCAACTGGTTGAAAATTATGGATTGAAGCCAGATATTGCTGAAGGTGTTCTTGAGATTATTTCAGCAGGACCTCAATCACACGGTAAAGAAAGATTCCTTTCGAAAGTCCTTGCTCCTGAGAGAAAGCCGGAAAGCAAGATTGAGGAATTGAAATTCAAGCGTCAACAGAAGGATGTTCTGTCTGAGTTGGCTGAGCAAAAGGAAAGGCTGAAACTAGCAAAGGTAGAAGCATTCCGTGCAAAGAAACTGGTAATGAATCGCCTCGGAAAGACAGTCGAGTTGATTGTAAAGTTGGAAAACAACTTGCACGATGAAGGCAAGGATGACCAGAAAGTGAAGATTCGAGACCAATTAGAAACCCGAGGTCTAGAGGCCGCTCGTGACCATGAGATGCTTGAATTAGAAGGCACTCCACAAGACATCGTAGACTTCCGCAGAAAAATAGTTCCTGAATTGATTCTACACGCATGTCCAGAATGCGGTGAAGAGATGGACCCTAGAACTAGTAGAAACCCGGACGACCCAGAAAATTGGTCATTCATTTGTTGGGAATGCGAAAAAGCATTCTCACCTGGACTTGCTCTAGCAGTTGACCAAATTATGGAAAATGGCGGTAGAGTTGTTATCGACCCAGATGCACGCCCAAGGCGCCCAGTTCCTCCAAAGCCTGCTTCTCAAGACTTTGCTACAATCAACCAATTGGTACAAGACGAACTGAAGCAAACTGGAGCAGATGCAGATACTATGGCACAAGCAGCAGAGCAATCTGCATTGACTAGTGGATTGATGAGTATCGATGATTGGATTGACCAGACATTGGCTGCTAAAGGATATATTCAGGCTCAAGAAGATCGAGAAGACTTCATTTTGCGAACCGGCGCTGGTGCAACCAAGTTCAACAAGTGGATGAAGAAAGCAGGGCTTTACTTCAACAAGCAGACCGGCCGATGGTCAAGCTTTGAAGACCGTTGAGGTGCTTCCATGGGACTCATCCGATTCCTTCGTGGTGCGAAGTTGTTGGGTCAAACCAAAGAGATTCCTGGTAAGTCCTTGGTAGAGCATGCTTATGCTGCTAATGTAGACATTCCTACAAACTGCACTAGTGGAAATTGCGGGTCCTGCATGGTTACACTTCTATCTGGTGAAGTTAGTTTACCCGAACCACTAACACCTGGCCTTGATGATGAGATAGTGGAAGAAGGTGCGAGATTGGGTTGCATTGGTATACCCAGTGGTGATGTTGATATCGATATTTTACCACCAATTTGAGGTGTAGAAATGGACATTCCAATTTGGGTTTGGGCTATCAATATCATAGGGGTTGCAGTTATTGTGTGGTTCCTGTCATGGCGCCTTAAATCCAAATTAGCAGAGGTTGAAGACCGTCATGTCATGAGTGGGATTCGTCATCGAAAACGCCTCGATGAATCCGAATAATTATCCTAAATTTGACTTAATTTCAGATAGGTATTACTAAATAAAAACCCTCACTAATTTGTATATGAGCCAGAAAAGTCTTGCTTTTTTCATAATATTACTCATTTCTTTTTCATTAGTTCCGAATACCCAATATCAAGAAATGGAAGAATCGGTTTCCGAATACAAAACAATAGATAGTTCGAGTCTAACTGTTGTTGACTCTCTTGATAATGTAGGACATCATTCCGATTTAGCATTAGATTCAGAAAACAATGTACATATTTCATACCGAGATTCGACCAGCACCTCTTTGAAGTACGCTTTTTTTGATGGATTATCATGGAATACTACAGTAGTAGATAATTCTAGCAATGTAGGATTTTCAACTTCTATTGTTATAGACTCAAATGACCATGTTCACATTTGCTACTTTGATGTGTGGGGTACGGCAAGCGAAGTCGATTTGAAGTATGCATATTTTGATGGTGAAAGTTGGAACATAAGCATAGTTAGCAATATGACCTATATGCACAATTCGGTATCTCTAGGAATAAGCAGTGATGATAAACTGCACCTAATTTTTTATCATCATATAAATTACAACACACCCAACATCAAGTACGCTGTATATGATGGGGAATCATGGGACATTTCGGGTATATCTAGTGGGACTACTTCTAGCCAAACAATCTCTTTAGTCGTAGATTCAAACGATAATGTACACGTTACTTTCACCGGAAGCGGCCTTTCATACGGTTTCTTCAATGGAACAGAATGGCAATTTTCGTCAGCAGCATCCAGAGGCTATCTTAATGCCATTGCTGTCGCAGATAATGGAAGAATATACATCTCACATAGCTCAGGCTCAAGTTGGCATGGGCATTCTGTAGATGTTGCAATGTTTGATGGTGATAATTGGTCAACTCTCCCCGCTCCGCCTTACAATGATGACCAATCGCGGCCTAGTGCAATTAGCACGGATTCCAATGGTAATGTGCATATTGCTTACTTCACAGGTTGTGGTGATTACGGTCCATACGGATGTGACGTTCGTTATGCGGCTTACAATGGCTCGGGCTGGCAATCTTATGAACTCGAAACTTGGGTAAGAGAAGATGGAAGAAGTAGTCCGTCTGATTTATCGATAGTGATTGATTCTGAGGATTACGTGCACCTTTCTTACAAGAATATGAGAAATGAAGAGTTGATGTATGCTAACACAATTGTTGATTTTGATCAGGATGGTGTAAGAGATAAATTCGATGACTGTCTTGGAGTTTTAGGAACATCGCAACATGATAGAGGAGGTTGTCCTGATACTGATGGCGATGGATATTCAGATCCCAGTGATGATTGGCAACTAGCCGACGGAGCTGATGCTTTCGTAAATGAGCCAACACAATGGGCTGACTTGGACGGAGATGGATACGGAGATAACCCCGAAGGCGTAAACCCTGATCTGTTCCCAGAGAATCCAGATTGGTGGTTAGATTTGGATAGGGATGGAATTGAGGACAGTTTAGACGATGATATTGATGGAGATGGGGTAAGCAATGACTTAGATTCATGGCCTACAGATTTCACTAGAGGCGTAGACACCGACGGTGACGGTTTAGCAGATTTTGTTCAGGGTAAAGTCGACGGAGAATTAATTGATTTTGAGGATGGTAGTCATGGCGCGGTTGGTATGCACTGTGCAGATGACCTAGCAGGATTTTGTATGCCAGATTACTCTCCCTGGATAATTACAAACAACTCAATTACTGGAAGTTACAGTCTCGAACAGCAGATGTGGGCTAGCGATACTGGACATTTTTCTGTTAGTTTCTCTGCCGGTACTGATGATGTTGTAACTATGCAGGTTTACGTATCATCATTCTTGATTGAGCAACAATGTATTCCTATTCTATTGGATGGTGTTTCAGTAGACTATGGTTGTGAATCAGAAGGGTTTGGGTATTATGATAATATTACAATCAATGTAACTGAAGGTGACCATGTCTTACGAGTGTACGGAACTGTCCTCGGTGAAGGTAATCTTGTAGACAACATACAGTTGCCAGATTATGTGATATCTTCTAACGAAGATGAGGATGATGATAACGATGGATTTTCTGATGAGCATGAACTTTCTTTTGACATAGATTCACCATGCAGATCAGACCCCTTGGATGCAAATTCTACTCCGCACAATAATTCAGTGATTAACAGCATCGAAAATTTCCACAGTGTATCTTACTGGTGGGGGTATTGTGAAGTCTATTTGGATAGTGATGGAGACGGCATAATGGATTGGGAGGATTCGTGTCCTGATTCGTTTGGCGATCTAGGATATGAAAGTGGAACTCCTGGCTGTTCTAGTGAATCAGATGAAGAAATGAAGAGTTCATCAGATGACTCATTAATGACCTATGGAATTGGAATCGGAGTAATTGTAGCGATTATACTAGTCGTATTCTTTATTCGCAAAGGTGGAGATTCAGTTGTAGAAGAATCGGTTGAAGATGAATCTGGATTAGAAGAAGATAGTCCTTTAATTGAAACAACTAACTCACCAGATTTATTCTCGGAAAGCCCTCCTGAAAATGCAACTGGTATGTTGAATGATGACGGATATTATTGGATTGAATGGCCAATTTCTAGTGGCAAATGGTACTATCGAGTTCCCGATGAAACTGTATGGAATTTCTTTGAAAATAACCAGTAAGTCAAACTATAATCGGATGCTATGGGTTACTGATGGCCCTATTGCATTCATCCCCAAATTAACCAGATAGGAACAGCGATTCCAATCAAAGTTGGCAATACTGCAGCAAAAATGAAAATCATTGAAGCCTTCTTGTTAATCGGAGCTAGTTCTTCTTCAGTTAACTCGTATAATTCAGTAAATCCACATTTGTTACAAGTAATGATGTTCAAATCTGCAGTCGCTGCTGCTGTAACCCCTCGTGTTCTAACGTGTCTGGGTGATTTCCAATCTGAACTCCCACATTTCGGGCAGTTACCTGTATTTGGACGCATGAAAATCCTACAATAATTCACTCAATAAATACACAGGGTGCCCCTGAGGCACTCATCAAATTGACTTCGATCCATTACTGAACAAAATATTTGCAGTTGAATTGAACAGTATATCGCCAGGGATTTCGAAACCTGCGGCAGCAAATGATTGGATGATTTTTCCTTCTTGAATTTTATAATCCTCTGAAGAACGAAACTTCTCCAATGTCATCTCATCTGACCATCTGGTGTAAACGATGATTCGTTCCTCATCTTCAGCAAATGTTGAACCAGTACAACCATTTTCAATTGCAATTGAAAGAAAGGCCACCATGGATTCGTTCATTTCTGTTGTGATTTCCCTGTTATTTTTGTTGGTAATCCACATCCGAATAACCGACGGTTTTTCCATACCACTACCAGGATGTAGACGGCTTTACTTTTTCCTATCATCTGTCTGAGATATTTTCACACTCTTTTTCTTGGGTTCCCTCGCACTCGCTAGTAATCGCAAGGGTACCCATGTGAATGGGTTATTCTTCTTGGGTCGAGGGCTCATTCATGCTGAAACCTTGATGCATGAATCCTAATGCTGCAGTTGTGATTACCATTGATGCGATTAGAGATAGAACGATCATGATTGCTGAGAACAGTCCGAATGTGTTGAACAGTCCCATCGAAGAAGTTGCAATAATTGCGAATCCAGCAACATCTGAAACCGCTGAACCTACAAGCGCAAGCGCACAAGCTCCTCCAACACCATGTAATGCTTGACGATGATTCTTACCTTTCTCTTTCTCTTCGCGATACCTTTCAGTAACGTGAATACAATAATCGATTCCTACACCCAAAGATATCGTCGCTATCGTCACCGTGACAATATTCAATGAATATCCGAATGCGTAAATCAGACCGTATAGCCATATGACAACTAGCAAAATTGGTGTCAGGGAAACCATTGCTTGCTTCACTGAACGGAATCCAATTGATAGAGTGATTAGTACGAATAATGAACCTAGGAATAGTGAAGATTGCATTTCTGATTGCATCTTATCTCCTGCAATAAACCGAGTTACAGGTTTACCAGTGAGCATAACCCAAGTCAAAGGTTTGTCTTCTTCGCTTTCGCCGGATTCTTCCCATGTTCCACTTGAGAGGTTCAGTAGTGGGCTTAAGTCGCGTTTTATTTCCTCTATACCGGGGCCCATGGTTGGGAAGTGTTCAGGAGATGTTATCCCAAACCGAATAATCATTCTGTCATAAGAAACAGGTTCTCCATCCACCGATTGCCAAACTCTTTGCGGGTCTAACTCAACGCCAGGGTCGATGTACAAATCAACCAAAGAAGAAGGAACTTCAGTACCAGGGATTCCATCTAATGACAATACTCCATAGAAGAAAATAAGGCAATCCTTGTCATCCAAGTTGGGGGCATTTAGTACGCCCTTGGTACTGCAATTAGACTCATTGTACCCTCTGTCGAAGAATGGTTGTGGATTGCTCATCAGAGAAGCAGAAGCCGCTAATACAAATTCATCGATAGCAAGTATGTCTACAGAACCATCAGGGGTTCTAGTCATTTTATCGACAACACCTTCGGTTTTGATATTGGAATTTTGCCTGAATTCATCAATTGCTCTGAACACTTCAGGTTCAGCAACATCCCCCTCGATATACAACATTGCAGGCTCGCCTTCATCAGAGAATCTATCTGTAACGATTCCAACACCTAATGCGAAGTCTGATTCATCATCTAAGAAATCATCAACTTGGAAATCTCCTTCCAGTTGTACCATTCCCCATGCTGCTGGCAGTGCTAAGATTAGACAAATACATCCAATAATTATCGGCCGCTTTCCGGTTCCAGATTTAATTGCAATCTTCTGTAATCTCTCTTTATTGACGAAGTAATGATTTGCGTTTGGAGAGGTATTTTTACCTCGCTTTTCTAACCACTCATCGAATGAAATTCTAACCAGTGGGGCCCAAATACCCGTTAGTAAGAATGCAGCAAGTACACCTAGTGCCGCTTCAATACCGAAAGATCTCAGAGCGGCCACATCGCTGAATAGGTTGGCTGAGAATGCAGCCATAGTAGTCAAAGATGTCAGCATAATTGCTCTTCCAACCCGAGTAACTGTAATTGTTCCAGCTTCAGTTGTGGATTTGCCGAGGTTCCTTTCTTCCTTGTATCTATGCAGCGCGTGCAGCGAATCATCGATACCTAATGCCAAAACTAGAATTGGCAAAAGATTTGAAAATTGAGAACGTGAGATTAAATCGATACCAAACCAAGCGAATAATGATGCGGCATGGCCAATCATTCCTTGCATCCACAATAATGCGCCACCAAGCGCCATGGTTACAATTGCAACATCCGACCATCTTCGAAGCGAAGCATATAGCAAGACGATTATTACCGCACCCATTGCCAAAATCAGTCCACCTGAATTTTGCAATTCTCTGTTGACTTCAACATTCACAGCTTGCCCAACAAGAAGAGTTAGTGAATTGTTATCATTACTCCTTAGGTGCCCTTCTAGGTCCATCATAGACCATTCAATCGAACACGGAGATTCTAGACTTAGGCAATATTCAGATGTGTAATTAGGTGGATGCAACAACAACTCGAGTCCGTGTAATCTGTAGCCGCCTATCACTAATCCATCATCGGTATTTCTGATTTCGGTTTCAGAATGTGCATCTTTCCAAACAGTTGTCCAACCCGCTTCTTCTAACGCTGCTCTATCCAACTGGACTAGCAGCCAAGATGCTGATGCTGACCATCTTCCTGGTCCCGGTTTGGCATTTGCCCAAGTACCGTCAACATTCAGAGAGCCTCCAACTGGGCCACCCACAATTCCAGCATTTTCTTGAGCGCTGACAAATCCTCTATCCAAAGATAACCACCGTAAGAAATCCGAACCATTCGCACTAGCCATACGTTCTGCAGCCAAATCTATGTGTGCTTGAGTAACACCTTGATCATCGAAAGTTAAACATTCAAGAGGGCCACAATCGTACCAATTTGTTGCAGGTGGCTCTAGACCCGCTAGTGTCATTGTAGGCTTGGTAAGGACCGATTCATTCGCCATGAACCCTCTGAAAATGTCTGCCAAACTCATTACGCCATCTGTTTGAAGTTCTGTTACATCATTGATGAACGGCTTCATGTATTGGCCAAGAACGTGATTTCTAATCACCTCGTGCTTCGCATCTATTTCACGAAGCACAGTAAGGTTCAGGATTCCGCCATCAATTTCAGTAATTCCTTGCCACTTTTCGCCAATAGGAACGATTTCCTCAACTTGAGCAAATCCAGACCAATCGGGAACTCCTCCATCGATTAGAGGCACTGGGTCTTGGGTTGTACCAACCATCGCTGGGTCTCTCACACTAACCGCGAACCCTAGAATAATCTCGGTCGTGGAGAATTCTTCGTTGATGATTCGCTCGGCGGTTAATTCAGGGGATTCCATATCATATGATTCCATGTCAATTGGTTCCAGAGCTTTAAGGGCACCAGGAATCATTAGAATTGTTAGGATAAATATGGCGACGTGTACCTTTTTCCTATGAGGGACTAAGATATTTGATACATCTTCAAAGTCCGCCATGGACAGTCTCCGAACTTCTTCTTATTGAACAGTTGTATTCATTTGTGAGTTAGTTCACGCCCCGTTTGCGCGGGGGTCGCCCAGCTTGGTCAACGGCGGTGGGTTTAGGTCCCATTCCTTATTGGTTCGCAGGTTCAAATCCTGCCCCCCGCATCTAGATACACCACTATGGTGAAATCTCCAATGGAAATATTGCTACTCTATATCGCTAATGCTGACTCATGTTCAGTATGTTCAAACAGTTGATGAATACCATTGGTAAGTGTGTTGTCACCGACCCATGGAGAGGAAAACCCATACTGCAATATTGATGACTCTGGTAATGGTTAGTGCCGTTTTAGCAGGATGTCTAGGAGGAAGTGATGACGATGACGGCATATCTGCCACGATTATTGACATACAGAACGCAACAACATCTGAATGTTCAGATGGTGGAGTTGCTGTTTTAGTAGGAATTGATGCGAATAATGATTCCTCGCTTGCTGGCGATGAAATTGATTCACGAACAGTAATTTGTAACGGCGCTGACGGATCTGATGGTTCAGA
>CEVN01131002.1_pt1 | contig 15013 bp, 10 predicted proteins | sample 427041 | NCBI WGS metagenome assembly CEVN01 (sample SAMEA2623463, study PRJEB7988) | marine metagenome | biome: marine biome (ENVO:00000447); feature: surface water layer (ENVO:00002042); material: "saline water (ENVO:00002010), including plankton (ENVO:xxxxxxxx)" | depth 5 m
ATATTTGCGCAGCTTGTCTCTGATATTAAGGCACAGGAGTGGCAAGCTCCACGGTTTATCGATTCAAAACCTGTTCGGACTTCTCTGCAGACAGGATCATGTGAGCACCAACCTATTCTCTCAATGGCTGCAGCAAGTGTATTTATGAATCTTGGCGGCTCACCTTGCCGGACAAGCCCTCCCAGTGACCCTTGCTGGTCTCCGGTCGCTGTGTAGATGAGAATTCCAGCCATGGGTTGCCCTAGATCCGGGGTACTTGAGTAAATGCGTTCTTGTAGAGCTGATGCCGGATATCCGCAATCAAAACTCAGTTGGAGGATAAGTGCGTGCGCAAGGGTGTGAAGTGCTATGAATCTTGGTGTAACTTCAGGAAGCCAACTGAAGCCGGATTCCTCCACCCGCCTTGCCGTGGCTTCCAAGTATCTGGTTACTTCGTCGGAGGTTTCCCATGCCTGAACCGTTTTTTCTCTGAAGCTAAGGAAAATGCCTTCTCCGAACGTCTCTGTTGCCGGTAGCCACCGCTCCTGAGGTCGGAAATTATCAAGATCGGGTGTCACCACTTCTATTTTCTCACCACCCGGACGTAGTCTTGTAAATCCCGTAAGTGCCCTGACTTCACGCAGTCTGGTCCCTAGAATGATTTTTTCAATAAGATTTTCTATCTCAAGGACTGCCTTGGACCGTGAGCCATGCTCGGGGTCAATTATCTTGACGTGTTCTGTGATGAAATTGTCTCTTTCATCATATTTTCGCTCAATTATGAATGCGTCGAATTCAGATCTCTCAATGTCAATTGCATCTTCACTCTCATCTGGACTGTCGGCTTCCCATTTGTCGCGCCACGCTTTATAACTAAGTTCCTTTACCCTTTCGTAACTTAAGTCGAAATACTTCGCCAAGCCCTTAATGTACTGGTTGCTAAGTACTCCAGGTTCGCCATTGTTGAAAGAAGACTGGGTATTGATTAATATGAGGAAGTTTTCATGGGCTGATAATCTGTCTTCTATTGTCACAGCCGCTGCGTAATTTGATGCGGGTGGTATGTCTAGTGCGGAAATGGTTCGCGGATAGTACACATTGGATCCGCCCTTTATTACAGCCTTTGCCCTAGCTGAACAATCTTCCCTGTCCCTACTTCGCAGTTGCCAAGGTTGTTTCCCTAAGCATTTGTGGTAGGTATCCGCCTTCATTAGGTTATTAAGCGATCTCTCGTTGCCGCATTCAGCTCGTATCACTACTGAAGATAGCCCTGCGCCACCTCGAATCTCAAAATATAAATTTTCGTTCCAACTTTCGCATTGAGTGTCGCTAATTGGACTCTCGGAGTGGGCCCATTTCCACCACGCAACATCGCTTAAGTGCCCCTTCTCACAAACTTGGACGAATCTTATAGGTACTAGTTTTGTCGGTCTGCGTGTATTTCCGCAGTCACATGTTGGCGGGGTGCCGTCCTCGTCACGTGGGTCCCTCTCGTCCATTTTCCTGCAATTTGGACAGAAGTGCCATTGCGGAAACCGCATGTATGGGATACTTTCATCGCCCGGGCGTTTCCAGATACTGGTTCTTTCAGGTGACTGCCTAAATCCGGCTATTTTAAGACTTCTCGCTAGCCGATCAAGTTCAAGATGGGATCCACGCTCACCCCACATGGTCGTATCACAGGCAACGAAGGATTCTCCGCTCCACTCGTAGATAGCTCCAATCCCGAATGGGGCTATGGTTTGTGACCGTCGGATTTCTGGGAGTTCGTCAAGATTAGTCATTTAGCCTCCAATCAATAACATCAATTGGTGTTTGGACGTCAACATTTCGCATCGAATGGTGGGCTTCCCACTGTCCATAGCTATCACCAAAGGCTTTAAGAAGGGTCTTGTTGCTTCCTCTGTTGTTATCGTGGAAGGAGAGATCCGGTATCTCTCGAATAAGCGAACCCCAATCCTCAGCTAGTTTCTGTAGGTAAAGGCGAACATTTTCTGCTTCACTAGGGTCGCTTTGCAAGGCGCGCCTGTACAGTCCTTCAATTATCCTTGAGACGCCTTCGCTTTCTGGATCAAACCGTCGTGCATCTTCATTTCTGGTATAGCCAGCCCAGTGTCTCATAAGAATTACGAACACCGCAGCTAATGATCGCTTGCGTGAAGAGAGCGAGAATGGCGTGACACTTGTTGGTTCGACCCAGCGGTAGAGCGCAGAGTGGTATGACCGGAACCGCTCGTAGTGTGCCCGGTCCCTAGGCTTGCCCGAAGAATATAACGTTACGACCAAACCCGGGGCTTTACCACGACCAACTCGACTGGTTGCTTGAATATATTCTGAAGTTTGCAGTGGTTGTCCGACGACAAGCATTAGACCAAGTCTTTGAATATCTACTCCCACAGAGAACATTTTTGTACACGGAACGAAAGCGACAGAGTCTTTCTCATACCAGGGGGAGGAAAGACGATCGAGCGCATCCGGAATCCGAGATGAGGGGATGTTAGCAGAAAGCTCCATAACGTCATCTGGTGATAGTGATCTCCTGCCATCAGGCTCAGGAGAGAGGTATTGTAGTCGTGCCGGTATATCGTCTAGCCCCGCTGTTAGGCTTGAACCCAATTCATATTTAGTGTTGTGGAAAGCAACTAAGGTCCAGTATCCATCAGTTTCTTCGGGTTCATCGTATTCTACTTGTGATTGTGATTGGAGGAGCAATGAACTAACCCAGATTCGAGAAGTTGACGGTGTTTTTGAGGGACAATGAACCCCTACGTAGGTTCTTCCAGGCCTATCTGGATTCTCTTTTACGAAATAGCTGTCGCTGTAATCTAATCCCGCTGATGGGAATAGGTGAGCGCTAGAACCGTAGATTGCGCGAATTTGCGAATCTGCTTCACGTATCGTTGCTGTCGAAGCTAAAATTTTTGGTTTTTGACCTTTCAATTCACAGAGTAGGCCGAATGCCGCTTCGTAGATTCCCGTTGTGCTACCGAGCGGTCCTTCAAGTAAATGAAGTTCATCTTGGATGATTAAACTCGGCGGTAGATTATCCTCACCTCCGAAAAAAACACCTGCTCTTCCCTCCCAAGTTAATCGGGCAAATTTGTCAACAGTTCCGATCAGGATAGTTGGAGGATTCATGTACAGGGCTTCATCAACAATCTGGATGGGTAGCTCTTCGTTAAAATCACATTGAATACTGGGGCAGTGCAATTTGAATGAGTTGTTCTTAGCTGTGAATCCGAACTGGTTGTCCCGTGGGGGAGCATCTTGGACTGGGACTATCCGAGCTCCACACCATGGGCAGCCAGAGATTTGAAATCCTTTTTGGCCTGAGGGGTTTAACTCAATGTCTTGTGCCCATTCAATGCATTCGCTGAATGTATTGGGTGTTTGACTCCTACCTATCCATAAACCAATTGTTACTGGCTCCTTCCCTAAGGAACTAGGATGCTCTTTACGAAGAGATTCGAGCGCACAGGCGAGTCTGGCTGTTCGTTCGAACTGTTGAACTGTCAGTAGCCGCAACGTGTAGCGAGTAATGACGACCGTCCCCCCTGACCTGCTCCCCGCTGTCAATCTTCGATAGATGATAGACATAGCAGCGAGGGCTAAATACGCTTCCGTTTTCCCAGATCCTGTTGAAGCCCAGATCAAGTCAACAATAGATCTGTCTTCACTCTCAGGGTTCACTAGGGAGTCAAGGCATAGAAGCTGGTAGGCAAGCTGAAACGGGTACCATTTAGATTCGCTTTCGGTGTATAGAGATGAATCTGGCATTCTGGGAGCATCAGAACTAGAGAAAAGGCCTCCCCCGAGCGAGGTACTTGAGTGTTCCATCTGACGGATCATCACATTTTGACTTAACTGAAAGGCCTCAAAGACTATGGGGTCACCAAGTGCGTCTACGCCTCGTTTCATTCGGTCGATGGAAGTCTGAATTCTTGTAAGGATCCGATTCGCTTCAGGCGTATTTGGCGAGATCTCTCTTTGCTCTTCAAGCCAGTTTGCATAACCATCAACAAATTTGCGTAACAGTTGACTGACTGCCTCACTTTCCCCGTCGCGGAGATTGGCTAGTTTCAGCGCATCGCTATCGATTTCTCTAACTGTGTCAAGATGGAGAACGTCAAATGAAGGTATGAATGTTGAAAATATACTTGCACAATGGCCATTTGTTAATTCCCAGTCAGCAGCACAACCGTGTCCAACCGCATAGACCTTCTGATGCTGGTACCTTAATCTCAATTCGGATTCATCGTCATCGGCGATAAGGGATTCAATGAAGGGGTAATCTCCGAATAACCCAGAATCCGATTGAATTGTAATCGAAGGTTGGAAGACACAAGCAGGAACATTGTCGTATGCTTTGCCCCGACTGTTGTTGCTGATCGCAACAGTCACAACAAAGCCGTTGTGCCATGGTCTCCACCTGCTAAAAACAGCCACATCAAGTTCATTGCAGATAGTTTGCCTTTCCTTGGGACTTAGAAGAATCTCAATATTCTCGAAGGGTTTTCGTTGCCATACTTTTACTTCTCTTGGATTCCCCTCTCCGTCCATCTCTGATTCCAGGATCTTTTTTTCATGCTGGTATCGCGCTCCTGAAAGGGTGCACTTTATTGAAGCCGATTCTTTCTTATCAGTACTCAGAAAAAACGACAAACCCATAGAGGCTGGTTGGTGCTGATTAGCCATACTGAGTACATCGTCGACGACCCCCTCTTCGTCGGCTTCGGAACTCCCAGAGGAACTATCCCCGTAGCTATCGCTCTCAAGCACTTCGTTCGTGGAACTTTCTTGAGGGAAGAGGATGCCAGTCGCATAATTATCTAGCGGTGAGTCATCAAGTGCCTCCTCTCCACCTTCTCTGGGTCCAAGAATTTGGTCCTTGAAATGGGAAAGGAGCTTGTCTCTTCCTAGGGTCATTCCGAACCCTCCATGGCAGCCCGATTTTTGTCCATTGAATTTTCGATTGTCATTTCTAAGTCAGACGATACGGCCATCCAGAGCTCTACCTTCGCTCGTGTCATCGATACGTATAGAGATGAACTGCTTTTTTCATCTTCATGAAATTCATTTATGTCAATCACGTGGACAAATGGGCACTCAAGACCTTTAAATTCTTCGGGGGTGGCGAAGGCGATCCTATTTCTTTCCGGACTGTTATTGGCAGCCATTTCCGGAGTGAAACGCACAATGGATTCCCGAAGTCGGCCGAATGGAGGCAGGTCGATACAAGAAGAGTTCGGCTGTGAAGAGAGAATTACGATATCCCTCTCCGGAATATTGTTGTGAAGGAGGTTACTTATACGTTTTTCTAGCTTCGCTGCTGCATCCTCGGGAGAATCTGTATACACAATTTCTGGGACGTTGCCTTCCTTGACAGTTGGGGTTCCCACGTCAGCCCCCAACAGGAATCTGACACTATCCACAATTGATTTTGTATTCCGGCAGTTAGTCTCAAATTTGTATGATAGATCTGCACTTTCTTTCAAAAAATCAGAAGCCGTTTCGTCAAACCTCCCATAAATACCAGCTTGGTTATTCTCGTCGTATAGGAATCTCCATTTTCCCTGCTCGATCCCATCCTCAAGCCAGGTGGAAATCAAGTCTAAACCCTCCATGTCTAATAGATCCTGAGCTTCGTCAACGATTATAAAATCTGCGAAACTCTCATCGTTATTTCGTTCACGCTGGACAATTATTTTTATTTCTTCTGTCTCTGGTTGACTCTTTAGATAATTCGCCAGTGAAGCGGATGGTGAAATAAAGACCACATTTTTGCCATCAGCTGCGTGCATTCGTGCAATCTCAAGTGCGATGACAGTCTTCCCTGTTCCTGCGCCACCTGTATAAACTATGCGGTCATGAGATTCTGCAACCCTAATTCCTTTAAGCTGATCTTCAGTCCAGGTATCAATTGATTCCTGTATGTTCTCACTAATAGCTGTAAGAGTGATCACGGACGAAAATTCCCGCCGAATAGCTGTTTCCAAAATTTCAAAATCATTCCTGCTGATTTCCCGCTTGTGAAATTTTTCCATCGTATTTTTTTGACACGACCGAATCCATTTTTTTAGTCGATTGTTGTTTCTATAGTTATGGTCATGAACTTGCCAACCCTCCCATTCTGTAGAGCGAATATTTGGGGCACTGCAATCAGGGAATGACACAGCCCAGCCAAACGCGGTGCCTGCAATAAGGTCGGGTTCGGTATCTTCTGTCAAGATGCCTCTTAGAGCATGCATCGCCTGTTCGGCTTGGACAAAAGGTGAAATGGAGAGCTTAGTAGTACCGGCTGCTCCTCGTGTCCTCCAAACCCCATCTTTTCCACGACTTACTTCCCCCCCCTTGACCTCAATGACCAGAACACCATTTGTCGTCAAAATGACAAAGTCGGCCTCTCCTGTTTTCCGTTCATGATGACTTCTCAAACGAAGGCTATGAAAGCAAGTACCTTTAATATCGCAATCCTTTAACCATTTAAAAAGTTTTTTTTCAGCCTTGCTATCCGAAGGACTACCCTGTGGATATGTAGGAGGAATCATCTTCATAACTAAGTCCCTTTGGCGATGAGGTCTCCTAGAAGTACAAGCTGCTCCTCACTATTACCCATCGTCAGTTCTAGCTGGCGAGCCATCAAGAAGTATCTATGCAATGGGTAATCCCGATCAACACCAACTCCGCCATGTAAATGTGTCGAAGCGTGAACCACCCGGAAACCTGCTTCAGATGCCCACCAACGGGCTATAGCCACTTTTTGCGCAGCTGGAAGTCCTGCAGATATTCTCCACGCTGCCTGACGAGAGGTGAGACGCACAGCTTCGGTATCTATATACGCATCGCCAGCTCGTTGGCTTACAGCTTGGAAAGTCGCTATAGCTCGATCAAATTGTTGCCGTATTTTGGTGTACTCAGATGCTAGATTTAAGGAAGCTTCACAAGCCCCTGCCATGATGGAGCAAATTGCGGAGTCAATACGCAAACTTAGCCACGTCATAAAATCTTCATACGATACTGCCCCCAGTTGTTGGGCATCTACATTATCCATCGTTAACGCTGCCTGAGAGTAGCCTGTAGTCGTTTCTTGAGGTTCCGTGGAAACTCCAGTCTCAGATTTTGCGACAATAAAAATACCAGCGGCTCCCGGAACCAAAAGGATGTCAGCTTCAAGGCCAAAAGACACGAAATTAAAAGACCCACTGATTCTACCCTCTTCGACAATTACCTCATCAGAAGCGATGAGAGCCGTTGTTGCGATTAATTCGCCCGCGGCAATCTTTGGCAGAAATTCAGCCTTTTGGCTCTCAGTGCCGAATTCCTGGATTGGCATGGCGCCAGTGACGATTGTTTCTAACGCCGGTATCGGAGCAGCATATTCCCCAACCTTTTCCAGTAATGCAGTAACGCCAAGGAAACTTAGGCCGGCTCCGTGATACTCCTGATGGATTGTTGCTCCCACGATTCCAGTTTCTGCAAGCGATAGCCAGAGTTCTCGGTCAAAGTTCTTTCCAGATTTAGTTAACGATCGAAGGTGTTCATGGGTAACTTTATCTTCAAATATCTGTTGAGTTAAATCACTGATCGCTTGTTGTGATTCATCAAAATCAAAGTTCATCATGCACCTACCGGTCTGCCCTTGGGAAACCCATCCCAAACATCGTTATCAAGTCACGTTGCATCTCATTAGTGCCGCCACCAAAGGTAAGGATCACCAAGCCTCTGTAGAGTGACTCTAGGCGTCCCTCCTTTTCTAGGTCATCAGAAACCAGATAGGCGACCTCGTTGTATATCTGCATTAGTTTTCGGAAAGCCCTTGTGTAAAATTCGGTACCGTAGACTTTGACCGATGATGAATCAGCGACGTCTAGATGTTTTGTTGCCACACTCCAAGCAACTTTCCAATTGAGTAGCCGAAGGAATTCAAGTTCGGCAGTTACTTCAGCTAGATTTCGCCGGACCCAAGGGATATCTAGAACTCTCGTACCATCGGCGCGACAATTCTCCTTCGCCCAATTTAGGGCTTCGTCAATGCATCTTTCAACAAGGGCTGATGAGCAAAGCGTTACTCTCTCACGATTGAGTTGGCTGGTGATGAGTCTCCAACCCTGATTTTCCTCGCCTATTAAAGAAGAGGCAGGAACGCGTACATCGTCAAAAAATGTGTGATTAATATTGTGCGTTGAGAGCAGGGATAGGGGTTCAATAGTAATGCCTGGGGTGTCAATGGGAATGGCGAAAAGGGAAATACCTTTATGTTTCGGGACGTCTGGATTCGTTCGAGCTGCAAGCCAGATGTAATCGCAGCCGAGGGCAAGGCTAGTCCATGTTTTCTGTCCATTAATTACGTATTCATCTCCATCACGAATGGCTTTCGTTGTTAGCGAGGCGAGGTCTGTACCGGCATCAGGTTCACTATAACCTATGCAAAAGTGCAGCTTTCCGGCAGCTATCTGTGGAAGAAAGAACTCTTTTTGTTCATCTGTGCCATATTCCATAATTGTGGGTCCGACTGTATTGATTGTCAGCATGGGGGCTGGCGACCCAACGCGCATTGTTTCGTCGTAAAAGATGAACTGTTCTATGGCACTTTTCCCTTGCCCCCCATACTCCTTGGGCCAGCCCATAGCGATCCAACCATCTTCACCTAATTGCTCAACAAGCTTTCGCCGAACAGGTCCCGTTCCTAATTCTAATTTCTGCAATTCATGCATCTCAGGCGTGATCAGATTTGCATAGTAAGTCTGAAGCTCTTGTCTCAGAGCTTTCTGTTCATCTGTAAAATCAATAAACATATGCAGTCGCTTTCCGTTGACCATTCTTACTCACGGCTCTACAGATTTCCATTCTGCTCAGCGCAGTTTTGCTTAATCGCGCTTTAAGCTATCTTCCAGTCTTAAAACTAGTTCCGCAGGTTGGTTCTTAAACCCTTGTATTGCATCTGCTTTTAAAATTTGAACCCATCCATCTCCGGAATCGGTGATAAAGGAAGGCAAATCTCCTGCAGCTTCTAATTGAGAATCTGTGGCTTCATCTCGATGGATTAGCCTGATATCAAGGTCACTGGATTTACAAACTGTTTTCCAATCCCTTTTCCCGAATGGGTTCCACCCGTGTGTTAACTCACACAAACTGCACGAATTCTTTCCAATAATTTTTGAGATTGAGTACCTAAGTTCTCCAAAGAATGAGCCATCAGCGTTATAGATGCCAAAAACAACCTTCTTCTCAATCATGTGAAAGCAACCGACCATCCGTTTGTAGAAATTGGACTCCACTTAATCTGAGCGCAAAGGAACTGAGAATGAGAACGACTCCTGCAACGATAATGAATGTTAACTCCGGCCCCGGCCCTGCATATAAAGGAGCGGCTAGCAGAGCAGCGATACCTGCCCCTATCGAGCTCGCTGCTGCAACCAAACCTTGGCCGGTGGCGCGTTCGTGCTCATCAGTTGCGGCCACCATAGCTGCATGACATGCTGGCGATCCTATCCCTTGGCCAAGAGCTTCAAACATAGCTAACGCCATGAGTAATATTGGTGATGCAAGGAATCCGTAGATAACAGTCATAGGGATAATTATCGCTACAGCAAATAGCGCTGCTTTCCACGGTCCTGCACGATCAATAAACTTACCTGCCATACTTGCAACGATCGCAAAAGGAATACCATACATCGTTAAGCTAACCCCGACAAACAGTGTGCTTGCCCCTAAATCTTCCATAAACCGTGCCCATATGGCCTCATACATGCCTGCGGGAAAGAAGAGTGCTGCCCCAAGAAGAATAGCTCCCAATGCTTCCTTTCGGCTCAGGATACGGAGCGCTGATTCAGATCGTGAGATTTTATTTTGTACTTGTGGCGGCTGAGAGAAGTTCAGCCTCATCAAGCTTGGCAGTATCAGGATAAGCGCACATGAGAAGGTCAAGAATGGAGCTTTCAGCCCCCAGACCTCATTGATAAAGGCTCCGACAACGGGACCAGCAACGAATCCTGATGTTTCAACTGCAGTCAATCGCCCTAATCGTTCGCCTGCTCGACTCGTATCTGCGTTTGCGACCACGGCCCGCGCAGCGGGAGCAAAAGCACCTATCCCAAGCCCTGTTGAAACTCGCGCCAGGATTAGCTCCCATGCTGATGATGCCACCGCGAACCAGAATGAACCCAAAGCTGCAATAACAATTGCCCCAACCATCAAGAGTTTCGTATGACCACGATCTGCTAAAGGTGCGAGTAAGAGTTGCGCTACAACAGCAGAAAAAAATGCAGAGGCCGCAATCAAACCAAGAATGCCGTCAGCGAAACCCAGTTCATCCTGCAGCGAAGCTATCAGCCCAAACACGACTCCAATCGATGCAGTTAGCGTAAAAATAGCCGCATATATGCTTCTTGGTATTTGCATTATCAAAGTCTGCCCATGAATAGTCCAAATGGCATGGAATCAGGAGAATTTATTTATTCATCTTCGAATAGGAAGATTCAGCAAGCTCTCAGTTCCTGCTGAATATAGTTTTGCTGGCCTGCCGCCAGTCTGTGAAGATTCAGCATTTCTACCTAGGTCAATAATGAAACCAGGGGAGCTGAGAACTTTCTTTTGGAAATTCCCTGGATCGAGTTCAGTATCCCAAATAATTTCGTATACTTTTCGCAATTCACTAATTGTGAACTCCTGAGTGCAAAATTGAGTGGCGATAGTGGAATACTCCAATTTAGCTCGCGCTCTTTTAATCGCATCAGTAAGTATGAGACGATGGTCAAAAGCAAGGTCCACCTGATCACTGATAGCCTTTTCGACCGGCACAAAAGTTGCGTGAGAAGCATCACTCCCGCCTTCAGGGTCTTCTAATGTAGGGCCAATTCCAAAATAAGCAATTGATATGACTCGTTGCTCTCTGGGGTCCCTATTTGGAGACCCATACGTACCGAGTTGCTCCAAATAGCCTAAATTTTTCGCTAATCCAGTTTCTTCCTTCAGTTCACGTAAAGCTGCTTCCTCTGGCTCCTCGCCACGTTCACCAATATCCATCCGGATCAATCCCCCAGGTAGAGCCCAAAAATCCAAGAAAGGAGGAACGCCCCGCTTGATAAGGAGCACCTGAAACATTCCATCTTTGATCGTAAACAGCGCAATATCTGTGGCTACAAGAACTTTGTGGTCTTCAATCGTAAGCGGTTCAGTGTCTTGGGGGGGATAACCAGATGAATCATTATGTTCCATATTCAAAGAGTAGCATAAATTGTTGACAATACAAGATATGTATGTTATAGTAATTAATACAATAACAATAAGCCTAGAATCTAGGGTTTTAAAGCAGAAAACTAGATTTCTTAAAAAATGTCACACCCTTCATTTATTCTAGGAATAGATATAAACCAATCAGATTCTAAAGATCTGGCCAACGCAACTGAAATTGCAGAAAGAAATAAATAAATTATGACAACCAGTAAATCAACAACAGTGATAACTTCAGAAACCACTTTAAAGCCAATCAAGCTTCATATTCTGCTTGATCGATCAGGGTCAATGCAAGGCTTTGAAGCTGATGTAATTGGCGGTTTCAATAGCTTTAAAGAGAAACAACGTCAGGTCGAAGGTGAATGTTCCCTCACACTTGTGCAATTTGACGGACAGGATCCATTTGAGGTTATTTACAATGACTCAGAAATTGGATCGGTACCAGACCTTACAAATGATAAGTACTGGCCTCGGGGAAACACTCCTCTTTGGGATGCAGTTGGGCGTCTCATAACCACAGCCGATAAAGCGAATGCTGACACGGATGTTGACAATATCATATGGATATTTACGGATGGATATGAGAACGCGAGTCGTGAATTCACTTCTGGAAAAGTCCGTGAATTGATTAAAGAGAAAGAAGCGGCTGGATGGTCTTTCATCTTTATGGGGTGCGATATTGACGCCTATGTACAGGGCGGCGAACTTGGAGTACGCCAAGCTCACACCATGAATTTCATGAAAGATGGGCAAGGCTATCAAACAGCATGGGACGATATGGAGCGATCGGTAACTTCATATCGATCAAAAGATGCGGCTGGTCGAGTATCTCAGCGCGAAGATATGTTTGAAGGTCAGAAGTCAGCCGAATGGGATTGGGAATCACGCAAATAATCTAAGTTTGCCAAACATTTAAAACCTTCCCCGGGGGAATCCGTTGTGATAATTTACGTCACAACGGATTCCCTCTGGACTTATTTAGTGGACAAGTAGTGGACAAGTATTGGAGAGAAATTATCGAAATCAAATATATTGCAGATGGGCCAACACCTAGGTCATATTGGGTTATTCCAGACCTTTTGGCAGCTGGAGCCTATCCAGGTAAACAAGGTTCGGGAACCAAAAATGTTATACCAGAGGTCTTGGAGCAACTTCTCGAATCAGGAATTAATACGTTTATTAACCTCACCGAGGATCTAGGTGGAGGAGATAAATTGGAACTTTACGACCCGTTTCTACCCAGCAGTTGTATCGTAGACCGCTTCCCAGTGAAGGATGTCAATATTCCGACGCCCGAATTCATGGTCAAAATTCTTAATGCAATTGATACTTATTTAGAAGGAGGCCATGTTCCCTATATTCACTGTTGGGGAGGTATCGGAAGAACTGGAACAGCCGTAGGTTGTTGGCTTATACGCCATGGGCATGCTACACCTGCAACAGTTATCGACCTACTTGATGAACTGAGGCTTGGCGATATAGAAGCTGGATATCGACCGTCTCCTGAAACTGGAGATCAACTCGATTTCATACTTGACTGGGAATTAGGAAAGTAACGGAGGTTTACCATTAATAAGAATTTAGATCCAAGTTTAGTTAGTAGGGCTGTTGCAGCCGTATGCGGTGGCGCAGCAGGAGATGCTCTCGGCGCTGGATATGAGTTCACGAATCCACACCCTGAGGAGGAGATTCTGATGAGAGGCGGAGGTGCATTTGACTGGGCACCGGGAGAGTGGACCGATGATACAGCTATGGCTGTAGCTATTCTTGATTGTCTTGCTTCAGGACATTGTGATACTGAGGAAATCGGTAATAACTTTCTCTCTTGGTATGCGAGTTCACCTCCTGATGTAGGTATTCAAACAAGCGCCGTACTTTCCTCAGCACATGATGGAGCTCAGCTCATCGCTGTTGGTATGGAATTCTACAAAAGGAATCCCAGCAAGGCCGGAAATGGGGCATTAATGCGGACAGGGCCAGTAGCTCTATCAGCTCTTGGGGACAGAGAGCTTGTAGCTTCGAATGCAGAGGCAATAGCTGCACTTACTCATGCGCACCCTGACTCAACTACTGCCTGTGTGTTGTGGTCCTTAGCGATTGAAGCGGCAATTATGACCTCAGAAATAGGTGAACCATTCGACTGGGAAGGAGCTGTTAAAGATGGCCTAAGCTTTCTGGACGTCAATTTAGTCAGCCGTTGGGAGGAATTAATAGATGAGGCAGTGCAAGGCCCATCAATGCTCTTTAACCCAAATGGATATGTTGTCTCCGCCTTTCAAGCAGCATTGTCAGCAATAATTGAAACACCAGTACCAGTTGATAACCCCTCAGATCACTTTATGAATGCTTTAGAGGCAGCGATACGAATAGGTGATGACTGTGATACTGTCGCAGCGATTGCTGGCAGCTTATTGGGGGCAAGGTGGGGAGTGAATGCAATCCCCAAAGAATGGAAAGAGATTATTCACGGGACTCGCACTGTAGGAAGTGAGATAGTCAAGTTTGCTGAACTTGAAGCTTTAGCCAGAGAGGCTATTGGATGAATTCGTATCCAGAAAGTGCCTCAATTCTTGAATTAGGTATTATGTAAGCTAATCTTAATATCGACAAACACAGGCACAGTTGGTATGGCGATCCTCAAGAGTTCACAGGAATCTGAAGAGATAGATGTTACAAAAATCTGGCATAAGACTGCTTGTGTTCTGTGTAGTGCAAATTGTGGTCTTGAAGTTCGTCTTGATGGTCGAGAAATTACCCGAGTAAGAGGGAATAAAGCTCATGTCGCAAGCTCAGGCTACACATGCGAAAAGGGTCTGAGAATCAACCACTACCAAAACAACACGAGTCGGTTAACCTCACCTCTTAAAAGAATTGAAGATGGTTCGTACCTTGAAGTTGACTGGGATACTGCGATAGAGGAGATATCACAGAGCCTGAAAGAGATAAGCACAAAATATGGCGGGGATAAGATTTTCTATTACGGCGGAGGAGGCCAAGGTAACCATCTTGGCGGGGCACATTCAACAGCAACAAGGCAAGCTTATGGAATAACGAGGAAATCAAATGCACTTGCGCAAGAAAAGACCGGTGAAGCTTGGGTTGAAGGACAAATGTTCGGTACACACACTCATGGCGGTTTTCATGATGCAGAGGTAGCTATATTCCTAGGCAAGAACCCATGGCATTCCCACGGATTCGATCAAGCCCGCCGAGTTCTCAAAGAAATCGCCAATGATGATAATAGATCATTGATTGTCATTGATCCCCGCAGAACAGAAACGGCGGACCTTGCCGACTATTGGTTACAAGTTAAACCAGGAACAGATGCTTTTCTGCTCGCTGCGCTTGGAGCGATACTCATCCAAGATGAACTGATCGATACGGAATGGCTAGCTAAAAATGCCTCAGGTGTTGACGAAACCAAAACTGCATTTTCAACGGTTCCAATTGAAGAGTATGCAGAACGCTCTGGAGTCTCTACGGAACAATTGCACGATGTTGCGAATCGAGTTGCACAAGCGAAAAGTGTTTCAACGTATGAGGATCTTGGTATAGAAATGGGACCACATAGTACTCTCATTTCATATCTTCACCGAGCTATCTCCATCATGACAGGTAACTATGGAAAACTCGGAGCGCTAGGACCGCACACTTCAGTTGCGCCGCTGTTTAATTATGCGGCTGCTGGCCGTGAACCCACAGATCCAGTTACTGGCGGGAGAGTTATCTCAGGCCTCGTGCCATGTAATGAGATAGCAGACGGTTTCTTATCGAATCACCCAGAGCGAAGTCGGGCAAT